>Ga0265595_1001478_pt1 | contig 17921 bp, 26 predicted proteins | sample saktaG_15_FD_190148 | JGI IMG/M metagenome (GOLD analysis project Ga0265595, IMG submission 190148) | Saline water microbial communities from Sakinaw Lake, British Columbia, Canada - sak_2013_06_06_50m | ecosystem: Environmental > Aquatic > Non-marine Saline and Alkaline > Saline ... | reverse complement strand
AAAGAACCTAAAGAACCTAAAGAACCTAAAGAACCTAAAGAACCTAAAGAACCGACAACAACTAAAACAACTACTACTAAAACACCAAAAACACCAAAGAAATTTAAAAAGTAAGATAAAAAATAATTAAGCAGGCACGATTGTTGTAAAATGGGATGTTATGGGCAGCTAGCGCCCGACGGGTAGATGAAGGTAATTACTTCTGAAATCCTTTGCGTTCCAGAAAATACGATAGTTGTGCCTGTCTTTTCATATCATAGAGTGAGGATAGACTGGCTTAAATGATTAACATTACTTAATGTCGGTTACTTCATTCATGACCTTAATGTTCTTCCTAAGGGCTTCGTTTACTTCTGCAATAACATTCCAATCTTTTAATCTGCTCAATGCCTCTACATTTCTGCGAGCATTTTCAATACGATCAAGTAGTGGAATGTTTTTGTCTCGGTTTAGTTTGAGTTTTATTTCTTCGTTGTGGAGCTTATCTCGCTCTAATTGAACTTCACGCTGTGTCATTTCTAATTTTTCTAATTTACTATTATCTTGCATTTTATCTCTCCTTATTAATCTCTCATTTGCACTTTGCGTTATCTTTCAAACCAAAGTCAAATCCTCACTCTAATAGGATATACGCCTATTATACAGAAAGTTAGAAAAATTAAATTTTTACTTGCGTTATTTTTTATTTCGGGTATACTTATGTTGATGATTAAGAAATATTACAAATTAAGTTCATGTAAAAAGACGGTCTTGCTCTGCCTATAATAATTAGGTAGCGTAAGCCCGTTCTTAATAGAACGGGCTTTTTTGTTTTAATAAGCGGGTATGGCTGAGTGGCTCAAGCGGTGGTCTTTGATAATTAAATACAGAATAGAGGTCTCGTTGGTAGAGTGGTTCATATGGAAAACTGCAAATTTTCAGACGTGGGTTCGATTCCCACACGGGACTCCATTTTATTAATATTAAATATTAGATAATAATTAAAGGATATTGCACAGATGATTTGAATTATATTGCATATATAGAAACTTAATTTAAATTAGGAGTGTAATATAAATGAAAGAAGAAGTTAGAAGATTAAGAAGCGAAGGGTTGTCTTATTCTGAAATAGCAAATAAACTCGATATTAGTGACAGAAAGGTAAGGTATTGGTCAAATGATATTAAATTATCTAAAGACCAAATTGCAGAAAAAATAAGGCAAACAAGAAAATTATCTGCAAATAAGAGATATGAAAGTTGTTCTATTAATAGGGAGGCTTTAGAAAAAACGTTGTTAAATTATGGTTTTTACAGGTCTGTTAAAATTATGGGTTTGACAGAGGGGGTTATTAAATATTGGATCAATAAATATGACATTAAATTTGAAATTAAAAAGAGAACAATACCAAAATATAAAGAGTGTTCTGTTTGTCATAAAGTGTACGGAGATAATGAAAATAAAAGAATGATATGTAATACTTGTGTGTCTAAATTGAGGAGAAGAGCGAATAAAATAAGGGCTATAAATCATTTAGGAGGAGAGTGTCAAAGGTGTAAATATGAAATAACAAATGATAATTTTGCGGCATTTGAATTTCATCACCATGAGGCTAATAAAGAATCTAATGTTGGACAGATATTAAATAGAAAATGGGAAACGATTAGGGCAGAAGTTGAAAAATGCATATTATTATGTTCTAATTGCCATAGGATAGAGCATTCTGATTACGATAATACTAGGGTAATACAGGTTAATAAGGATAAATATGACAAAGACAAGTCCGCTAAGAAACTAAATGTGTCGTCGGTAAAGAATAAAACAATAATTAGCGATGGTGCTAATAATTTTGAAATTTCTATAGAAGATGAAGATTTGCGAAGATTAGTTGAAACCGAATCTGTAGGTAAAATTTCAAATAAATATAATATATCTTCTTATGCGATAATTAAGGCATGTAAGGTTAAGAACATAGATATTCCAAATAAATACGGTTTGCAAGAAAAATTCATTGTTAGTAGGGAAGAGTTAGAGGCTATGGTGAAAACTAAGTCAATATCTCAAATAGGTAGGGACTTTGGGGTTTCAGATAATGCAATAAGAAAAAGATGTAAGAGATTAAATATTGATTGGAGAGGACTATCCCCCTTCTCTCATGTTAGAGCGTAATTTTAAGGTTAATTTTGTAAGCGCACTGGAGTAATAAGCATTTATTTAATTTAGAGGGTTCAATTCCAGTTGCCCGCTCTATTTTAGAGGTGTGTCATGATTAAAGTAAAAAAAATCAAGACAAAGAATGGCATCGTATATGAGGCAACAGCAACAAATAGAGGGCTTATAGCAAAAGGTTCTAAAAAGAATATAGCATTAAAAAGATTGGTTAGAAAAATAGAAATAGCAGAGTGTATAGATAGAGTTAAAGATTTTTTAAAAAAGTTCTTGCGTATTAAATAAAACCTGCTATACTATGTTTGAAGATTAAAAAGGAATTAATTATGAAGATGTATTCACTCAGTTCATTGTCAAGTTTATCCTATCTACGGATGGGCTTGTCGAACTGCGTCTTCTAAGATACAGATTTAGGCAAAAGCCCATCAGGTAATTCTGATGGGCTTTTTTTGTGATAAGATTAGATCATTGACAATTGAATATGAGAAAATGTGGTGGCGTAAAGCACTAAGGTAGATGCCCCAGACTGTAAATCTGGTCTCGCTTGTCGGGTTGAGTGGGTTCAATTCCCTCCGCCACCACCAAATTTTATAAAGGTTGATTACAGCAAACAAAATTGACTTGAAATCAAATAAAATATCAACCTGTTTTTATGGTACTGTGATGGAATTGGCATACATCTATGCTTGAGGTGCATAGGCTCGTAAGAGATTGAGAGTTCGAATCTCTCCAGTACCACCATTTTTAAATTTAGTCTCAGAACCGCTCTATAAACGAGTAGGGCTTACGGTTTTACCCGTTAGTGACGAAAGCAATGAGGTGGATCACTACCATCCTGAGATATTAATGGGCATATGGCGTAATTGGCAGCCGCATATGGTTTAGGACCATATGGAGAAATCCGTGGGGGTTCAAGTCCCTCTATGCCTACCATTTTAATTAGTTCATCTAAAAGAGAGACACAGCGTTGAAAGCCGGGGCAGAGCGATGGTTTCATAAAGATGACGTAAGTAAAACTTGCACTCCCGGCAGGCAGGCAATAGCTAACATTTTTAATGCTGGCGTACCCGAATTGGCAGCAGGGGGGACATTCAAAATGTTCTGCGAAAGCCATAGGGGTTCGAATCCCCTCGCCAGTACCAATTTAATTTTTAATGCTCCGGTGGCGTAATTGGCAGCCGCATCAGACTTAAGATCTGATATCCGTAAGGGTGTGAGGGTTCGAGTCCCTCTCGGAGTACCATTTTGAAGAGATGGCTGAGTGGTTTAAAGCGGTAGTTTCGAAAACTACATTAGGGCATAAGCTCTAACGGGGGTTCAAATCCCTCTCTCTTCGCCATATAATTTAAGGAGAGGTGGCAGAGTCTGGTTTATTGCACCGGTCTTGAAAATCGGAGTGCTTTCGGGCACCATGAGTTCAAATCTCATCCTCTCCGCCATTTTAAGGGAAGAAAAAACGATAAGGTTGTCGTAGTTGTTTGCTAAACAAACTGTACCTTCGGGTATGCGATTCGATTTCGCTTTCTTCCTCCAATTTAAAGCTTGCAAAGTATAAGTTTTCTGTTATAATATAATGATAAAAATAGGAGAAGAAATGAAAGCATCTAATAGAACAGCAATATACGCAGGAACGTTTGATCCGATTACTAATGGACATATGGATCTCATTGAAAGGGCATCTGTAATGTTTGATGGAGTTATTATAGCTATAGGTGTAAATGGTAAAAAGACACCAATGTTTGATACTTTAAAAAGAGTAGAAATGGTTTCGGAAGCTACAAGGCATTTGGGTAACATTACGGTAGCGACATTTGAGGGGCTTTTGGTTAATTATGCCGCTAAGCTTAATATTGATGTTGTTATTAGGGGTTTAAGGATGTATTCTGATTTTGAATATGAGTTTCAGATGGTTAAGATTAACAGGGCTTTAAATCCCGATATTGAAACTGTTTTTCTAATGCCTAAAGCTGAGAATGAATTTATAAGTTCTAGTGCTGTTAAGGAATTATGGAGTCATGGAACGGATGTATCTCAGTTTGTTCCTAAGAATGTTGCTGATGATTTTAGGCGCTTGAAATAATGAGTTTATAATTAGGAGAAGTGTGATAATTGGCAGTCGGCTAGCTTGGAAAGTTGGTGCTCCTTAGGGGGTTATGGGTTCGATCCCCATCTTCTCCGCCACAGGTTAATATGGAATATTTTTGTGACAATAAAAGGCATTTAGTTTGTAAGCCATATTCTTTTGTTAATTTACATTTAATGGCAGAGGATTTGGGGATTAAGAAATGTTGGTTTCATAAGGATCATTATGATATTCCTAAAAGAAGGATTAATGAAATAACGAAAAAGTGTCAGGTTGTATCGCCGAAAGATATTGTTAGAATAATTAAAGGAGGTAAAAATGCACAGTAATTTTACAGATATTGGACAGTTTAGGGATGTTATAAAGAGCATTAAGATTTCTGCTCAATTTGTTGGTATGGGGGAAGATGGAGAGACTATTGTTAATCGTGAAGCAAAAATGCCAATTATTAAATTTGTTGGGTCTATTAAATGCCACGGTACGAATGCTGGCGTGGGTATGGATAAGGACGATAATATTTGGTATCAGGCTCGTACTCATGCTATTACTATAGAGAAGGATAATGCTGGATTCGCTTTCTTTGCTGATGCTCGTAAGGATTATTTTAGGGATATTATTCTTGACATTAAAAAGAAGAATAACATTACTGATGAAACTGTAATTGTCTTTGGTGAATGGTGTGGTAAGGGTATTCAAAAGGGAGTGGCAATTAATCAGTTGGATAAGATGTTTGTTATCTTTTCTGTTAAGGTTGTTAATGCCGATAATGAGGGTAATTACTATCTTCCTTGTGATAAGTGGGAAAGTTACAAGTGTCCTGATCAAAAGATTTATAATATTAATGATTATGAGACATTTTCTATGGAGATTGATTTTAATAATCCCGCAGAATATCAGAATACGCTAGTTGAAATAACACAAAAAGTTGAACAAGAATGCCCTGTTGGTAAGGAGTTTGGAGTCTCTGGAATAGGGGAAGGGGTTGTTTGGGTTGGATATTACAAAAATAATCGTTATGTTTTTAAGGTTAAGGGGGAAAAGCACAGTAGTTCTCATGTTAAAAAACTTGCACCTGTTGATATTGAAAAGATTAATTCTATTAAAGAGTTTATTGAATATGCAGTAACAGAAAATAGGCTTAATCAGGCTATAGAGCAAGTTTTTACAACAAATAACATAGAGCCTAGTCGTAAAGGTACTGGTGATTTTCTTCGTTGGGTTGTTAATGACATAGCTAAAGAAGAAATGGATACAATGGTAAAAAATAATCTTGAACCGAATGACATTAATAAGTATATTAGTGTAAAGGCTAGGGAGTGGTTTTTTAATAAGGTAGATATGGTTTAATTGTGAAAAATGAAAATATGCATATGTTAATGTCACCTTTAGACCCCAGTACTTATAGATATACGGATGAGGAATGGGCTGAGGTTAGCAAAAATGGCAATAAAGATGGATTTACGGCAGAAGAGATAATGGAATCTTCAAGGAGAAATGGTGTATGGAGTTTTTTTAGCCCTGAAATATACGTCTCTAATGTAATGGGAAAAATTAAAGATGATGATATTGATATAGTCAACGATGGATGGAGAAACTAATGGGGTTTAACGAAAAAGCAAAAGTAGATGAATATGGCATTCCTAAGTGTAAAATTTGCAGAGAATATCTGGCTCGTTGTCTAGTTGAGCCTCTTCGTTGTCCGGGTTTGGGTTGTGAAAATGGGCGGTATTATGTGGGCAGGAAAGGAACCGATTCTTTTAAGTGGTGGGATGAGATTAGAAAAGAAGTCGATGAGAGGAATGAGATAGAAAGATTAAGATATTGGGAAGGACATAAAGAACATTTAGTTGGTCACGGCATAGGGAGAAATTAATGAAAAAGAAGAAAGAATTAATTGAGAATAAATGGATGACTAAAGCGCCTCTTTATATAGATAAGAAGGACAAGAGATATGATAAGTATGTTAAGCAGATAAAGGAAAAGGGGTTTTCTGATACAGAGACATGGTGTTTTTTCTCAGTAATAGCAGAATTCATTTTGCCAAGATTGAAAAGGTTTAAGGATATAACTAATGGTCATCCCGGAGATACAACTGAAGAGGAATGGGATGTTATTATAGATAAGATGATATTTGCCTTTGAGTGGTCTTTAGAGGATGGATCAATGACTGACAAATATATGGATGCCAGTACTGAGGAAAGAGACGCTAATGAGGAGAAATACAAGGAAGGGATGAAATTGTTTGTTGAGTATTTTAGAGGATTATGGTGGTAGAGTGGATAGGAAGACTCAAATTAAAGTTTGTTTAGATGAAATAGAGTCATCTTTCGGACATATGGAGAAGAAGAGTATAGGCAAAGAAGCTCTTTCTAAAAATAGAGGGTGGGTCAAGAAGCATAAAGACATATTAAAGGATTTAAAGTATAAGGGTAAGATGCCAAGACAAAAGAAGGGTAACTAAGGGGTTTTAAAAGGAGGACAATATGAGTTATAGTAGGTGGTCAAATAGTGTTTGGTATACGTTTTGGTGCTCTTCTGGTTCTGATAAGAGAGATGAACAGTTATTTAGTATTTGTGGTGTTACTATCTTTACTTATGCGGATTTAAAGCAAGGATTAGATATTTGCATAGATAAGATAAAGAATATTGTTATTGAAATTAAAAATAAAGATAATGAGTCAAGTATAGGCATTTTTGAATATTCAGAAGACGATTATGATGAGCTTAAGGTATATATGAAGCGTTTTATTAAGGATGTAGAAGAGGAATATCCTCTATAGGTAGGTGTAAGGTGGCTAAGTTTAATAAGAACAAAGTAAGTGCAAAAGATATAGAAGAGGCAAAAATGGTTAAGGCTGCGAAAATGTCTTATCTTAAAAAAGATCCCTATACTTTTGAACCATTTGAGGATTGGGTATGGAAACAGTATGAGAGTAGTCAGGATGCAGATCTAAACGCATTTGTAGAGAGAAATAAGGATGCTATGTTTTTCATTGGTACAGATAGTCAGAATTATAGTAAATCCAATAAGTGTGTTTTTACTAGTGTTGTTATCGCATATAGACTTGGTAAGGGGGGTACGATCATTAGGCATACTGATAAGAGACCCATGATTCCTGTAGAGGCTCTTAGTTCTAGATTAACTGTAGAAACTCAGCGTTCAATTGAGATATGTCAGTTTCTTGAGAATAAGTTACTAGAGCTTTCTGATGATGATAATGATTATATGAAAAACATTGTTGGTATTTCTATTGACGTTAGTAGTGACCTTAAGAATAAGTCAGGAAGGTATAAGGATATGCTTGTTGGGCTTGTTATGGCGTATGGTTATAATGCCTTAGTAAAACCCGATTCTTGGGCTTCTTCTACTGTTGCTGATAGAAAGTGTTGATTTTTAAATGAATTGTTGTATAATATAATATATTGAGTTACCTTGATGGGTGTAGGACTAGTTTCGTTATAAGTCCGAGGGGTTAGCATGGGATTTACGAATATTCCATTGTGGCGCTAACGAAGGTAGGTAGCTTTTACATTGGAGGAAATTATGTTTATATTGGCAATTGATTATGATGGCACATTATTTTCGGGAAGTTATCCTGACAAAGGCAATCCTAAACACGATATCATTAATAAAGTTAAAGAGTTTAAGAAACATGGGGCAGAAATTGTGTTATGGACTTGTCGTGGGGGCGAACCTCTTAAGGAAGCTATAGAACGATGTAAGGAAGTTGGCTTAGAATTTGATGCTATTAATGAGACTACTCCATCTAATAGAGAGTGGGTAGAGGAAGAAAGAGCAAGGGGGCAAGAGTTTTGTGATAAGAAGATTTTTGCTCATTTTTATGTTGATGACAGGGCGGCTAATCTAGATATATTTTTAGGGATTGATGTAGAAAAAACTTGCGCATTATATGGAGATAAATAATGAGTGATAATGAAGAGTTCTGTTTATTTTGGGGTGGTTTATTTTCTCAATGGGCAAAAGTTGATATGGAGATAGACGGAACTAAGTACAACACATGTGAACAATACATGATGGCAGAAAAAGCTAAATTATTCTGTGACGAAGACAGTAGGGCTTTAATCATGATATCCAAAGATCCAAGAGAGCAAAAGGCTATTGGCAGGAAAGTCAAAAATTTTAATGCTGATGATTGGAATAAGGTTTGTAGAGATGTTGTTTATAAAGCTAATTATGCGAAGTTTACTCAGAACTCAGATTGTTTAATGGAGCTAATTTCATCAAGAGGTAAAATAATTGTTGAAGCAAGTCCTTATGATAAGATATGGGGTATTGGTTTAGCAAAAGATGATCCTAGGGCATTAGATAGGAGTCAGTGGCAAGGAACTAATTGGCTTGGTGAGGCTATAATGAGGGTTAGGGATGATATCAAAGATTATATAGGTGAACAATTAAAGGCGGTGAAATAATGAGTAGTAAGGTTGTTAGGGACAAAAAAACTACCATGACTAAATTCTGTAATAAAGTTTATGATATGTATTGGGCTTGTTATAGGTTCGTAAGGGATCTTATTTCTCCTGTATGGTATCGTTTTTTTGGACGTAAGCACCACATAATTAAAACAGGGTTAACTCCTAGCTGTTGGTATGAGGTTGACACAAGACTCCTTTATGGCAATATGGAATTAGTTAAATGGTTTGTGGAAAAAGATATGGATGTTATTTCAGCAAAGGAATATGAAGAAGAAATTAATCGTGTAAAAGAAGAAGAAGGCACTGGGTATGGGGTTGACGGATTAGACCAGTGGACAGACCAGTATGAAAAACAGAAGCAAATACTTGACATTTATGCTTGGTGGCTTAATTATGAAAATAGACTCAAAGATATCACTGAGGCTCTTGATATTTTGTCAGAATACAGGTGGGGTTTTAGTTCTGATCCTGACGACTTTTTATCTAACTTAAACTCGGATAAAAACATGAACCAAGAAGAAAAGGTTGAATGCGATAGGTTAACTAAGGTTTATTGGGATAAGAAAGAAAAATTAGACACCGAAGAAAACGAAATGTTGCATAAAGTAATAGACCTTAAGGGTAGAATGTGGTCTTAAAAAGTTCTTGACAAAGAGATTTCAAGCCCCTGCCTTTAGGCATGGGGTAAAAATAATTTAAAATAATTAAAGGTATGTCAGTTATTCTTTAAATCTGTTATCATATAGAAAATTAAGAAAGAAGTTATTATGATAGAGACAAAGACAAAGATAAAGGCATCAATGAGAAAGGTCGGAGCTAATGTGTATATAGATACATATAATACTCAATATGATCTATGTATGTCTTTTTTGAGAGTTCAGGAGTTTTACGAATCCCCTGAATTTAAAGGGCGCTATTTTACCTTAGAAGAGTTTATGGATTGGTGGTCATTTAGTCAGTCCAAAATAAAGGGGTCTTTTGATTATCCTATTAGATGGTCGGGCTTTAATATTCCCGGAGAAGTTATCCTTGATTGGTTATTTAAGTGTGATGAAGATATCCTTAGCAATAAAGAGATCGCTTTGTTGAATCGTTTAGCTAAAAAGTTGAAAGTAAAAACTGATGACGCTAATCAGGCATTTGTTTTTTATACGTTATTAAAGGATAAGTTAAAGGGCATCTATTTAATTGGGTGTCATAAAGAAGATGGAGGTAAAGCTAAGAAAGGGGTACTAGATCACGAATTAGCTCATGCATTTTATAACTTGTATCCTGAATATAAGGAGAGTTGCATAAAATTATTAACTGAGATGGGACACAATGAAGATGATAAACTCATAAGAGAGTGTGTTCATGATAACCTCATTAAGATGGGATATCATGAGAGTGTTATAGAAGATGAAATGCAGGCTTATTTTTCAACTGGAGATGATTTTGGGATTAGATCTGAATTCATAGATAACTTTAATCAGTTTAGAAAAAAGATAAAATAACACTTGCGTTACGTCATTTTTGTGGTATACTATTTATGCTTACACGATGTAAGTTTGCTCTTTGTAAAAATGAAAGTTTCAATGAAGGTTAGTTACAGCAAAAAAACTAATTACGTAAAGTAATATCTTCGGGCTGAGAAATTGGCTTAATACGAAGAAAAGCAGTTTCGGGTACTGTACCATAACATCCGCTAGGGGTCATGTTCTAGTAAAATAAACATGTCAAGTTGTTGTTCTTGGCTAAAAAAATAACAAACCTAACTTGTTTGAAATTTTTTAAAATTTAACTTGCGCTAAGTGAAAACTTTGCTATAGTTATTAATGATTAAGATAAAGGTTGAGTCCAGCAAATATAAAACCGGACATCTGGAAGAAATCCAGTATAAAAAATTGAATCAACTTGTTCTTATCGCTAATTGATGCGTGTAGAATAAGCTGATTATGAGAGATCGTAATCGGCTTTTTTTTGTTGGAAAAATAGAAGTAAATAATGAGAGAATACGACAAGAAATTGAAAAAAATAATTCCCATAAGGAATGGTCTTGGTGATAATATTATAGTTAATAAGGTTTTGTCAGATCTTATGGGTATTTATGGATCAAAGAAAATAATTATAGGGACTGCATATCCACAGGTTTATAACAAGACTAAAAGTATCGCAACTATGGATATATTGCAGTCTTTAGAGTATGAGAAAATAGATAAGTTTAATATCTATAGGTTTATGTTTAAGAATGTGTGGACAGAAGATATAGAGAGTGCATATGTAGAAATGTTTACTAGGGATGCTACAAAGAATAAAACGGTTTTAATCAGTCCATATTCTAAGAAACTAAAAACTTCAAAAAATAACGCTAAAAATTATCCATATTTTAAAGAACTGGTCAGGTTACTTAAAGATGATGGGATTAAAACTATTCAGGTCGGAATAGAGGGAGAAGACAGTATAGGGTGTGACGAAGATATGTTTGATTTATCTATAGACAATTTGACCTCTTTAATTGAAGAGTCTTATAGCTGGATAAGCGTTGATAATTTTTTTCATCATTTAGCTTGGACAATAGGAAAGCGGGGCAATGTTATATTTGGACCTTCAGATCCTAGTATATATGGACATTCAGAAAACAATAATATACTGAGAAATAAAAGATATATGGTTAAAAATCAATTTGATGTATGGGAAAATATAGTATTTAATGAGTTAGCATTTGACGAGCCGAATAAGGTTTTTGAAAAGCTTGATTTTACATAAAAATAAATAAGGAGAAATAAAATGGCAAGAACACATAATGGCGATTTCGCCTATGACAACACAGGTGATGCTTTGGTAGAGTTTTTCTCTAAGGCAGGAAGCTTGATGACAGGTAAAAAGCGTAAGGCATATTACGGCGATGAAACCACAGCCCTTGAGCTTTTTAAGTCTGCTTGGGTTACAGATAATAAGACATCTATGAAATTAGCCCTTTGGCTTCGTGATTGTCGTGGGGGCGGAGCTGGAAATCGTTCTGGTTTCAGGGATTGTATTAAGTGGATTGGCGAAAGATATCCTGAGTGGGTTAAGGCTAATTTGCATTTAATTCCTGAAGTTGGCCGTTGGGATGACCTGAAGGCACTTGTTGGTACTCCTTGTGAGGCAGATGCTATTGACTTTTGGGTTAGGGCACTTTCAGAGAATAACCATTTGGCGGCTAAGTGGTCTCCTAGGGAAAAGAATGATAAGGAACTCTATCAGAAGCTTCGTAAGCGTACTGGTTTAGCCCCTAAGGATTTCCGTAAGAAGATTGCGGGTCTTTCTAAGGGCATTGTTGAGAACTTTATGTGTCAGAAGGATTGGCAGGACATTGAGTATAGTAAGGTTTCTTCTGTAGCAATGGCTCGTTACAATAACGCCTTCACTAAGCATGATGGAGCAAGGTTCGGTCAGTGGAAGGATGCTTTGGTAGATCCCGAAAGTGGCGAGAAGGTTAATGCTTCTGTTCTTTTCCCTCATGACGTTCTCCGTACTCTTTATTCGGAGTTGAGTGTTAGTGAGGGCGGATACTACGGATGGACAAATTTCAATAGGAGTGGAAGTGCTCAGTACAAGGACAGTAAGCTTGCTAATGCTCAGTTTGATGCTCTTCCTAATTATATGGAAGGCACAGAGCAGAGGGTTATGGCTATTTGTGACTTTAGCGGATCTATGAGTTCACCTGTAAGTGGTCAGATTCAGGCTATTGATGTATCTATGAGTCTTGGGCTTTATTGTTCTGATAGGGTTGGCAAGGGTAATCCTTTTTATAGGACATTCATTCCCTTTTCAGATACAAGTAAAATTGTTAATTGGTCTAAGGAAACATTTAGTGTAGCTGCCCAGAAGTATGATGACGGATTTTGCGGAAGTACGAATCTTAAGGGGGCGTTAGATCAGATTTTGGGAGCGGCAAAATTATTCAGCGCTACTAATGATCAGATTCCTAACACATTATTGATTCTTTCAGATATGCAGTTTGATAGTATGTGCAATAATGCAAGTGAAACATCTGTTGAGTCTGCTATGAAAGAGTGGGAATCGGCAGGGTATACTCGTCCTAAGATTGTTTATTGGAACTTGATGGGTTATCGTAATGCTCCTGAAAAGGCAATTCGTAAGGATGTAGCTATGGTAAGCGGATTCAGTCCTTCTCTTTTGAAGGCGGTATTTGGTGGGGATGATTTCACACCTATGGGAGTTCTTCTTAGGGCTGTTGAGAAGTATGAGATTGTAGTTCCTGAGAGTGTATAAACCTTAAGGGGGTTGGATGTCCATCCCCTTTTTTATTGAAAGAAATGCTATGAAAGATATAGTTTACATAAAGGGCGACGTAAGAGAACCCATTGGCGATGATAATAAGCTCATTATCCATTGCTGTAATGATATCGGCAAAATGGGTTCAGGAGTGGCAAAAGCGCTGTTTATGAAGTGGGCTGAAGTTCGCAGACAGTATATTCAATGGCATCGGAGTAATCAGGGATTTAAGCTTGGCAAGGTTCAATTTGTTAAGGTAGAAAAAGATATAGTTGTTTGCAATATGATTGGACAGCATAAGATAAAAAGTATGAGTAAAATCCCTCCCATAAGATATGGCGCTATTGCTAAATGTTTGGAGGGCATAATGGTTGCTGCCAAAAAGAATAATGCCTCTGTTCATTGTCCGTATAAGATGGGTTCGGATTTAGCCGGTGGTTCATGGGACAAGATTGAGGCTTTAATTATTGAGAATTTGAGTGAACATGATATCCAAGTAACGGTTTACGATATTAATGGTGCCAGATAGTTTTGTAAAATTTGTATAATGCGTTTAAACTAATGAAAGGATAATGTTATGGTCAGGGTTCAAATTAAGAAATTGTTTGAAGATGTGGTTGTTCCTCAATATGCTAAAGAGGGCGATGCTGGAATGGATGTAAGGGCGTATTTGTCTAAAGATTTTATGGACAAGGAATATGGCAACCCTTTGAATCTTCCTGCCCTTTATTATTCTGATACATCTGTCTTTATACAGCCCGGAGAAAGAAAAATTATTCCAACGGGCATTAAGGTTGCTATTCCCTTGGGTTACGAAATACAAGTGAGACCTAGAAGTGGAATGGCGGTCAAGAAAGGGGTAACTGTTTTAAATTCACCGGGCACAATAGATTCTGGATATCGTGGGGAAATAGGTGTTATTTTACATAATACGACAATGCTTGCACAGGAAATTGAGCATGGTGAAAGAATAGCTCAGCTTGTTCTTAGTGAAGTTCCTACAATAGAATGGGAAGAGGTAGAAGAATTATCTGAAACATCTAGGGGCGAAGGCGGATTTGGTTCAACAGGAAAGAAATAATGGACACTAAATATATTCATTTATCTTGGATGGATGTAGAAGAAGCCTGTATTAAAATATACGAAGAGATGAAGAGAGATGGCTATACTCCTCAATCTATAGTTGCTTTATTAAGGGGAGGCGTTGTTCCTGCTAGAATTTTTTCAGATTATTTTGATATTTTGCTTGACTTCTTTGCATTAGATGTTAAGCTCTATGATGGAATTAATGATAGAAGAGATCAGCCTGACATTAAGGAATTTTATGGAGATGTAAGGGGTAAAGAAACATTGATAGTAGATGATATATGGGATTCGGGTAAAACTATGAATGCTGTTTTGAATTACTTGGGTGAAGAAAAGGTTAAGACAGCTACGTTATGTTGGAAGAAAACGGCGCAAGGTAAGCCCGATTATTATGCCATAGCTGTTGAAGATAATGTTTGGGTAATTTTTCCTTTTGAACGCCAAGAGTTTAAAAGAGAGATGGAATACAAGAAATTAATGTTGGAACAAAAATGAGCTATTATAAAACCAGTCGTAGGGGGGTTAATTTAGGAAGGGCAAACCCCGGTTGTAAGTATCTTGGGTTGGATGATAATTTTTTTAAAAATATAGATACAGAAGAGAAGGCTTATGTTTTGGGGTTTATAGCTAGCGATGGGTCAATATCAAATCAGGCTAGGATTATTTCTATTGCTTTATCTGAGGTAGATAAAGACATTCTTGAAAAAATTAAACACGTAATATATGATGGTTTACTTATTAAGCCCCAAAAAGTATACGGGAAAAATAATAAAAAACAATGCCGAATATGTATTTGTTCTAAAACAATTGGAGAGGATGTGTGTAAAATTTTAGGAATTTCTAGTGGTAAGAAATCTGCTACAGTTAAATTTCCTAAACTACCTGCCGATTTTGTATGGGGTTTTATTAGGGGGTATTTTGATGGTGATGGTAATATAAGGAGTATAGATAGAAACCCTAAGAAGGGGCTAGAATGTGGCATTTCGTCTAATTCTGAATTTATTAAGAGTGGGATAAAAAATATATGCGACAGGAGCGCTATATATTGTCATGTTAATAAGTATGGCGTTTATTTTTCAACCAGAAATGCCATTAGTTTTTTAGACAAAATTTATAATGTGAGCGTAAAACCCCTACTGCGTAGCAGGTCAACAAAAGCTTGTTGCTTTTGTTGAAGCCTTCAGGCTAGCGGGGATGTAAGCGAACTACTTAAATAATTTGTAAATATTTTTCATTTTTTTGTATAATGATTTTAGACATTAGGAAGTTAATGTTTTAGGTTAATCCTATAGAAGCCCCTAACCTTTAGGTTAGTGGGAGACTTCACATGGGGTCAACGATATATATGAATAGAAAATATGATTTATATAAGAAATGGAAGACTAGAGTTGAGAATGATAAGACGTATATGTGTATAAAATACATTCCTCCATTTTCGGCGAGTTATGAGTAGGATAATAACATCTCAAATGGTTTTAGATTTAAGAGACATGGCTGGTTCAAGTTTAATAGAATCTAAGAATGCATTAGAGAAGTATGATGGGGATATGTTATTGGCGGCAGGATATTTGAAGTATAAAGATTGCGCTATTAATTGTGGAAGCAAAGAGAACAAAGACAAATGGGTAGATAAAATGGTTCATAGTTGGAAGGAAAGTAAGATTAAAATGAATAAACCTACTTTAACTATTATGTGTGGTATAGCTCGTTCAGGTAAGTCAACTTGGATTAATGACAATAGAAAGGATTCGGTTGTTATTAGTCCCGATAAAGTCAGGAGTGAGATTTTCGGACATCAGTTTTTTACCAATGCTGAGGATTTCATTTGGGGTATCACTAAGGCTATGGCGAGAATTATATTGGAACAGGGCAAAGATGTTTTGATCGATGCGACTCATATAACATTTGGTTCTAGGAGCACTTGGGTTAAAATTGCTGAACAGTATAATGCTAATTTTGAAATAGTATGGATAAAAACATCTATGGCAGAATGTATACTCAGAAATGAGAGGAGTGAAGAGGGTAAAAAGCTTCCTGATGGTGTTATAGAAAAAATGGCAATTAATTTTGAAGATCCTTATTATGATATGAGGGATGAAGGAATAGATATAACGTTAATAGAGTTTCCTGAGAACACAAAAAGACAGGACAATGGAGATGTTTTCTCGAATTATTATCAAAACGAGATAGCTAAGGAAATAAGGAAAAATTATGAAAAAAGTAGAATTTAAATGTTTTGAATGTTCTTGTTCATCACCCGACCATATGATTAGATTTGTGTATATGCCCGAAGATAATTGTGACGGTGAAGATCTTTATATGGATGTTCAGATTAATCCCACTTATTCCTTTTTTAAGAGGATTTGGCTTGCAATTAAATATGTTTTAGGATACACTAAGAAGTATGGACATTGGGATTGTGTATTGATTAAACCAGAAGATTATGAAGATCTCATATTGATGTTTAAAAGGGCGCAATTTGATCATAAGCAACATCAGAAGAAAGTAGAAGTAAAGAAAGTAAACACAAAGGATAAATAAGAGGTGGAAAATGGAAAAATTACTAAAAATAAATAAAAACTTACGATTCAATTATACTGATTTAATGGAAGTAATTGATCCCAATCATAAATTCACATTAAAGGATGTATTGAGGGCTTGTGTAAGTTCTAAAATACCTATGAATATATTGAAGTCTATATTACAATGTGATTATATTGAGGATTACTGGAAAGAGTTAAACAGTAAGAAGTTTAAAAACGATGGAGATATAGAATATTTACAGTTGTCATGGGTTTCCTCAATAGATGAATTTCAAGGAGTGGTGGATTCAGGTCATTCTTGGGAATTTAGTGGTATTGGTAAAGAAGGGGTTATACCACAGGATATTGTAGATAATTTTCCTAAAAAAGAAATTGAGAGAATGAAGAAGGAAAACTATACACAAAGTTATGCTATTGAATTTACACCTATCTATAAATTAGCTGGATTACCAATTCAAATTAAAAATAGCATTAATGTAGAAGATTGGAGAGGTATTAGGGAAGCTAAGAATAAGAAGAAATTCTATGACAAAATGAATACTGCATTAGATGTCCAACCTTCTATAACTTTGATTGAAGTATTATACTGGATATTATGGGAATTATCTTTCTGTGGTAGTCCCGAACAGAGAGATGAAAAGAAAGAAGATATTACAAGTAGGGTTGATGAATACAAGAAGGCTAAAGAGGATGGAACCCTAGATCAAATAATGGTTCCTTGGGAAGATGTTAAAAAGAAATTGATGGATAAATTTAAGAAGGAGATCTAAAATGGCATGTGGTGGATGCGGTAAGGCTAGAAGGAAAATGCAAGAACTAGTTGCGGCTCAAGAGAAGGCTAAGGGTGCAGAACTAAGTAGGGGTGAAAAACGTAAAATTAGAATTGATGCTAGAAACGTTAGAATGGCTAAAAGAAATGCCATTATTCATCAAAGGAATAAGAATTTAAATAAGTAACAGAGGAAGCTCAGGGGTGCATTGCTTAAGGTAGGAGAGAGAGGTTTGTGACTAGTTTATAAAATTACGGAATGATAGGTCTGAAATCTTCCGCAAACCTCTCTCATTTGGACTACTGAGGCAGCAAACCAAACAGTTCTATGTGTGAGTGTTACGCTATAATGAACGGGTTGGTGCAGTAGGTCATAAAGATCTACCTCGTAAGAGAGATAAAACAAAATCTGGGCTACTGAGACTTGTTATTTATTTTATTGTAAAACTGGTTGTCCCTTTTGAGCCGAATCTGCCATAGACGCATCAGTAATAGTTGTTCTTTGAATAGAAAATCATTCCACTCTTAAACTTTCTGAACAGCAGGAACTATAGGTTCCTGCCACACCACATTCCAATAAAATCCTATTTTATTTTTC
>Ga0265595_1001477_pt1 | contig 17930 bp, 14 predicted proteins | sample saktaG_15_FD_190148 | JGI IMG/M metagenome (GOLD analysis project Ga0265595, IMG submission 190148) | Saline water microbial communities from Sakinaw Lake, British Columbia, Canada - sak_2013_06_06_50m | ecosystem: Environmental > Aquatic > Non-marine Saline and Alkaline > Saline ... | reverse complement strand
CGACAAACGGACGAAAGGAGTTGACAAGACGCCAAAACTGCCGGACAATCAGCCGGCCGAAAACAGCTAGGAGGGGGGTCAGATTTCAGTGGCACAAAGGGGTCAGTTTTCAATGGCAAACGACAACTCCTTAGCCCGGCGTTTTTGGGCCAGATAACCTCGCCGCCCGACGCAATTGCGCTGCTTGACTCACACCATGGGCCGGATATTCTACAGTCCTGATGATGATTGAGTCTCTTCCGCCATTGACGGAGGCTCGAAAAATGGGAAGTGTCCCGTGTTTGGCCCCGTGTTTGTCCAGAGTAGCGAGATGTACTGCTACGTTGTCGATGTATCCTGATGAACGAGCTTGAATTCACCGGCAACGTCAAGTCCTGGCTTGACGAAATATGCACGCGCAGGGACGATCTGCCCTTTGCGGACGCAGACATTGAACCTCGAGTGGCAGGCGGAGCTAGACGGCACGATGTCGTGCTCTGGCCTCGAGAGAGGTCGAGCGGCTACGCACTGACCGGCGAGGTCAAGCTTCCCGACCGACCCGACGGCCGCACTCCCTATGCCGAGGAATTGGTCATTGACGCGCAGGGCAAAGCGAACAGTGCCGGTGTCCGGCACTTCTTCACTTGGAACGTAAACAGGTTTGTCCTATGGGAGACGTTCAAACCGGAGACGCCAATCCTGGATCGGAGTCTCGACTTCTGCGACTGGCTCAGCATCCGGGAGTCCTCAGAACTCACACGACCCGAAGTGCAGTCCACGCTCCGCAAGCGGCTGGAGGAGTTCCTTGTCTACTTCGCGCCCATCTACCTTGGCAAGGTGGACTTCAGACGCAAGCCTCTCGACCAGCGGTTCGTGCATGTCCTGGAGAGTGCCTTGGACGCGCCGGCAAATCTCGCCCGGACAGCGATCGGTGCACAATACGCTAGCGACGTCCACTTCCGGCGACGGCTCGACCCGTGGCTCAAGACGAATCTCGGAGCCGTCATATCCGAACCCGAGAAGGACGATAACCTCGACAGGGCCGCGAGGTTCTCATGCTACGTACTAGCCAACAGGATAGTCTTCTACGACGCGCTCAGACGGAAGTATCCTGGTTTGGAACAACTGACGAAGAGACGGCCCCATCAGACAAACGCGGGCCTTTCCAGCTACTTGAACACGGTATTCGCTGTGGCTGAAGTCGAGACGCACGACTACGAGACGGTCTTCCACGGAGACGAACTGGGCGACGAACTTCCGTTCCTCCACTCAGACGCCGCCCAGGCGTGGTGGAGTTTCATCGAGCAGGTTGACCAGTACGACTTCACCGGCATTGATTACGACATAATCGGGCAGATCTTCGACCGGCTCATCGGCCCCAAGGAACGCCACCGCTACGGCCAGCACTACACCAAGAGCGAGATCGTAGACGTCATTAACGCCTTTACCATAAGATACCCGAATGCGGTTGTGCTCGACCCCGCCTGTGGAGGCGGTACATTTCTCGTCAGGGCCTACGCCCGGAAGAAGTGGCTCGCGAGTAGAGAAGGCAAGGCATCCGACCACGCGACTCTGCTGTCCGGCATCTATGGAGTCGACAAGTCGGGGTATGCTGCTCATCTCTCTACAATCAGCCTAGCCACGCGCGACTTGGTGCAGGCGGCAAACTACCCGCGCGTTGCGAGTCGTGACTTCTTCACGTTGAAGAGGGGACTCAAGGCCTTTCCCGCCGGGACAGCCGATGAGCGCGGATGTGGCAAGTTCGAGATGGTCGCGCTGGCCGACGTGGACGCTTGCGTCGGCAATCCGCCATACATCCGGCAGGAGCTTCTTTCGGAGAAGGAGAAGAAGCACTACGCGATGCTGTGCGGTCGCGCATGGCCGGGCATAGGGCTGTCGGGCCGGTCCGACATCTACGTCTACTTCTGGCCGGTTGCTGCAGCTCTCTTGGCGGGTGAGGGCGGATACATCGGGCTCCTCACCTCCGCGTCGTGGCTCGACGTTGACTACGGGTTCAAGCTGCAGCGGTGGATACTGCAGAATTTCTGCATTGAGGCCGTGCTGGAATCCTCGGACGAGCCGTGGTTCACCGACGCGCGGGTCTCCAACGTCGCGACAATCCTGCGGCGGGAATCCGACCTGCAGAAACGACATGACAATCTTGTGCGGTTCGTGCAGATACACCGTCCGCTCGCGGACATACTGCTGGACTTCGAGCGAGGAGGCGACCGCCTTGACGCCGCTGACCGTGTGCACGACTACCTGCTGTCCGTTAAGACGAACGCCTCCGACCAGAATTGGCGAATACGCGTGCTCAAGCAGGCGGACCTAATCAGGCAGGCCCAGCCCGCCGCCGACGCAGCCGCCGGGCAAAGTTCAACCGCGCCGGCCGACCCGGCCGCATCTCACGCCGGCGCCAAGTGGGGCATCTACCTCCGAGCGCCGGATGTGTTCTTTGAGTTGCTGAGCCGTTTCCCCAAGGGGTTCTTGCCCTTGGGCAAGATGGCGGAAGTCAGATTCGGCACCAAGACGGGCTGCGACGGATTCTTCTTTATGGAGGATGTCACCGCCGAGCGTGTGGCCGAGACCGCGCCAGCCAAGTTCAAGGACACGTATGGGATAAGCCGTGACCAGACGAAGTCAGTCCGGCTCTGCATGTCCGGCGACGGCACGGTACACCTGATAGAAGCCCGGTATCTAGAGCCAGAGATTCACTCGCTCATGGAACTTGACTCGATCTACATAGACTCGGCGGCGCTCCGACGCCGAGTGCTTCTCGTGAGTGAACCGAAGTCCGCGCTGCGCGGCACCCGTGTGCTTAAGTACATCGAGTGGGGTGAAAGGCAGGGATACCACAAGCGAGAGACCTGTGCCGGGCGAGGCAGCGAGCAGCGGCAATGGTACGACGTGGCCCCGCCGAGCCGGTCCATCTTGGTACTGCCAAAGATCCAGCAGTACCGGCACATCGTTCCGGTGAACAGCCGACAGCTCTGCGTAAACAGTAGTCTCTTGGAGATATGTGCGACGAGCGTAGCTCCTGAGGCGCTGGCCGCGATGTTGAACAGCAGCATTGTCGGTTTGTTCAAGTGGAGTTACGGCAGGGGCTTGGGACGCGAAGCGACTCTCCAAATGGACGTCTATTCCGCCCAGATGATGCTGGTCCCGGACGTCACGAAAGCCACCGCAGTGCAAAAGAAACGACTCAAGGCGGCCCTCAAGGCGCTGGCCGCGAAGCCACGGACCAACCTTGCCGACGAGCTCGAGTATGAAGAACGAATCCGCTTGGACGACATCGTCCTTGAGGTTATCGGAGTCAGGGACGAGGCCGAACGCCGCCGGCTGCGCGAGAAGCTTTATGATGCGATCCGGGCATTGCACGCCAACCTCAGAGCGCTGGAGCTGAAGGCGCAGGCCAACCGGCTCAAGGTCGCCCGTCGCGGCAAGACGACGCCGCAATCGCTGGCGGCTGAGATATGGGATGCTACGCTGCTGCCAGAGGGACGATTGCGCAGATTCCCGTCTGAGTTCATGCGGAAGGGTATCGCCGTTCAGAAGCTGCGCCTCCCTGACGGTGACGCGGTATACAAGGAGAGCCTGTTCGACAAAGCCACAGTCCGAGTTGGCAAACGGGCGATTCCAGTCGGCGACCCTGACCGCGCTCTTCTGTTGGTTGAGATTGCGGGGAACGCGTCGCGAACGAATGTACAGCTTCCCGAAGACCCCTCGGAGTGTGCGACCATTCTAGGCGCGTGGCGCAGATACGTTGCGGAACTGGCTGCGCGATTCGCCGAACTGGCCGGGGAACGAACGACCGACCCGAAGGCTCAAGAACGAATCGTCGCCGACCTGTGGCGGCGGTACAGACGCTGGAACTCGGAGTCGCGACGGTGACCCTTCGCCAGACAATGCGGCACGCCGAGCATCTGTTCCAGTCGTTGCTGAATCACCACCTCGGAGAGGCGAGCTGACGTGCCGATAGATGGCTGCCCGTACAAGTTCGCGGAACTAGCCAAGCGAGAGCTGCCCAAGTACTTGCGGAAGCTCGACCGAGCGCTACAGCACCCGCGTTCCGCAAGGCTCTTCGTCCGTTATGGTTCCGACAAGCCGAGGCTATTGAGCAAGCTGCTCCGAGAAAGCGACTTCCCAGGCTGCTACGTCTTCGTCGATGGCACCAAGCCCATTTACGTCGGCATCTCTATGAATGTCGTCAACCGAATCCGCCAGCACCTCAACTCAGATTCACCCTACTCCGCCAGTCTGGCTTTCAAGATGGCCAATCACGAGCGAGAGCCCAAGATGAACAGAGACAGCGAGACGTGGACTCGCGCACAGGCCAAAGCGTTTGGGGACAAACAGAGATACTTGCGTCGACTGCGAGTTGCCTTCGTCCCTATACGCGACATCGTCACGATGTATTTGTTCGAGGTCAATGTAGCAGTACAATTCGACACCAGCCCGTGGAATACCTTCAAGCCACACTGATGGCCGAGAATCCGCGGCCTGTCCGCGGATTGGACGCCTCGCGGGCAGTCCTGCGCGAACTCGGCTGGTTCTACGACGACCCGCACGAGCAGCGGTGAACCCGTACCGCCCCGCCGCCTTGACATCCCGGCCCGAATTGTTACGCTTCGACTGATGGTGAGTCCCAAACCCCGCCCGGCCTTGACGGAGACATAATTGCATACTGTGTCGCCGGAATTACCGCAACGACAGCTGAGTCATTCAGCGATACCGAGTTGAAGCTGCTCAAGCAACTTGTGGGCCCGGGCGATAGTCCGCTACTCCTAACCATCAGCGATCTTGAGGCCGATGGGGATTTCTTGGCAGACCCGGGACTGCCTTGGGAGAAGGATGTGTTTCTTAACCTCAGACACAAAGCCGACAACTCACGTCACAAGTACCTCCGGCTGGACTTCAACGGCAACCCACTCCCCGCAAGTACAGGTTAGCCGTGACCATGTTCCTTGTTGACCAGGCACGATGGTTTCCCGGATGAGGAGTTGGACTTCATCATCAACTACGACATCAAGTACCGCATGGGCCGCGGGGCCGGGGAATCCGACACCGAGGAATAGTCGGTGACCGCATACCGCATTCACATTGATGAGAGCGGAGAGCGCGAGTACGGCGATGCCACGAGCGCCTACTTCGTCTACTGTGGCGTGGTTATCTCCTTGGCCGACCTTGCGGCCGCGAACGAGGAGATCGCCAAGCACAAGAAGGCCTACTTCGGAACCAATGAGGTTGAGTACAAGTCGAACTGGTTCCGTATTCCGAAGGAACGAAAGAAGCACTATCTCGACCCGTTCAACATGACCGACACTGTGTTCCGCGAGATGACAAGCGAGGTCTATCGCATCGTCAGTGAGTTGCCAATCACGCTGCTGGCTGCGGTGATAGACAAGAAAGCGATGGTGACAAAGTACGGGTTGCAGAAGGCGTACTCACCCAGCGGGTTTGCATACGAACTGCTAATGGAGCGATTTCAGTTCTTCCTGCAGGAAGCCGATGGTCAGGATGACGTATGGATTGACGACATTAGTGGCAGGAAACCGGGAGGGCACGAGTACAAGTTGCTGATCAGTAACCTGCATCGTCGGCTTCAGATTCAGGGTAGTACGGCGCAGAAGATACGAACCGACCGTATCCACGGCGAGCCGCGGTTCGTTCCCTCGGAGCGCTGCCACCTTGTGCAGGTGGCCGACTTGTGTGCCTACAACGTCATGCGCCAGTTTCGTTCATTTGGTGGACTCCCGACGGCACCGACCGAGACGTACGGCGGCTTCGCGCGCATTGTCGGCAAGTTCAGAACCGGAAAGGGTGGTGCGGTCGATGGATTCGGGATTGTACGCTTCCCGAAGCATTGAAGGTTCGGAGCGGCGGGACCGGCGTTGTTTCGCCGGCGGACCGATTAAGGGTCGTCCGAAGACGGTGATGACCCGGGGGGACGATCCCCGCTCCACGCCCCGAAACTCACTGCATTATCAGTCAAAGCGGCTCGCATGTCAAGCAGGAAAGAGCCAGTAGCCATCGAAGTCGCGGGTCGGGCGTGTTCGGCTCTCGGGGAAACGCGACTCCTTGCCTCGGCCAAGCTCGCCTTGTTCTGTTCCGTCAAGTGCCCGGGCGAGCTGATACTCAAGCTCTTCGACCTCGCCAAGGAACTGAGGGACAAAAGCACGGGCGTCATCAGTGGTTTCCACGCGCCGATGGACAAGGAGTGCTTCGACATCCTGCTGCGCGGCAAGGGGCCGATTGTCTGGTGTCCAGCGCGGAGCATCGAGAAGATGCGGCTCAAGCCAGCATACAGGAAGGCGATTGATGATGGGCGGCTACTGGTAGTGTCGCCATTTCCGGCGAAGCAGCGCAGAATATCGGCGGACAGGGCCGAGGTTCGGAATCGGCTCGTCGTCGCGCTGGCCGACCGCGTCTTCGTCGCGTACGCCGACCCAGGCGGCAAGACCGAACGTCTCTGCCGCGAGGTCGTGGCCACAGGCAAGCCGCTCTTCACATTCGAGAGCAAGCATACGGAAAACCTGCGTGCCATCGGGGCCGAGGTTCTGTCCGCGGACGAGATTGCGATTGTCGGGGGGAAACGGTGACAGAATATGAAACCCCGCCTGCCCAGCGCCCGGTGTATGGGTTCCGGTGACGCTGGATGGATTGCGTCCGCGCGTTTGACATTGGACGGCTAACAGCTTACAGCCGACAGCTTACGGCCGACGGCTGACAGGTTGCGCAACAGTTGCCGACGGCTGTACCTGTCCCTTCGGTTGAACTGACAATGATTCCTTGTGAGTTGCCTCCGGGAAATTCCGGAAATTCCGGGGACATGGAAGAAGTCGGGGCACTTCCTGATTCCCTGCGTATCAAGCGCACGGCCAGCCCACGGCTGACAGCTAGCAGCTTACGGCCAACAGCCGACCGATTTCAGATTCTAGATTCCAGATTGTAGACTAGCCGCGGCCATGGGCCGCGAGTCTGCAGTTCCCAGTTTGCTGTGATCAGTAGCTGAGAGATTCCTCGACTCATTGGATTCGTCATGCTCCGCGTGCGTAGGAACGAGCGGAATGACATTCCCCTTGGCGTTCTTGGCGAGCTTGGCGGTTATCTCGTTTGGAGCGGCAGGGCGGCGGTCTCAGGCGGGTTGGAGGCGGGAGAGGATTGCGGAGGAGCGGTCAGACGAAGTCAGAAGTCAGAGAGCAGAAGGCAGAATGCAGAAGTGCGGATACGGCGTTTCTCAGGCGGGGCAGAGGCGGCCCAGAATCGCGACCGCGGCCTGCTTGTCGATTGGCTCGTTGGCGTCGCCGCAGCGGGGGGAGAGGACACAGGCCGGGCAGCCTCTTTCGCAGCCGCACTGGACCACGAGGTCGCGGGCGACGCGGCTGAGCCGGTCGAATTCCGAGTAGAGCTTCTCCGAAATCCCGATGCCGTACTTGTACCCGTCGTAGATGAGTATCGTCGGCAGCCGTGTGTCCGGGAACATACGATAGCTGCCGCCGCCGATGTCGCGCGGGTCGCACATCGCGACCAGCGGCGCAAGAGCAATCAGCGCGTGCTCGGCCGCGTGGAGCCCGCCGGTGAAGTCGCTGCACTGCTCCTGCAGTTCGAGCGCGGGCTCGCCGGCAAACTGGAGCCAGATGCCGACGGTCGGGAACTTGATTGGCGGGAGGTCGAGCGGGTGGGTCGCGAGAAGCTGGTCGTACTTCTTGACCCGGTACCCGGTGTAGGTCGCCGTCACTTCGAGCCGGCCCAGGCTGAGCGTGCAGCCCGGGGAGAGCGTGCGCTGGGACCGGCATTCGAGCAGCCGCATCTCTTCGCGCTGAATGACCTGGGTGTGGAAGTCGACGTCCTTGCGTTCGACCTCGGCGCGCTGCTGCGCGAGGTCGAGCGACTTGACGAGGAAGGTCTCGCCCTGGTGGAGCAGGACCGCGCCGGGATAGGCCTCGCGGCAGGCGCGGGTGCGGTCCATCGTCTCAATCACTCGGCCGTCGGCGACAACCTCGATGGCGCTCTCCTCAATTGCTTCAAGCGCGACTTCTTCCTGGGGCCGTGCGCGGCCGGCATAAATCCAGCCGGACGGCGTGCGGCGCAGGGTAAGTTCGTCTTCGAGGGTCTTGACCAGCGGCGCCTGCGCTTCGGTGACCTCCTCGGCGCGGAGCGGCAATTCCGACGCGGCGCAGGTCAGGTGGCCCTTGATTATGTAGGGGTTACTAAGGTCAACGACCGCGGCTTCAAACCCGCGTTCGAGGATGAGGGCCGGGTTGCGCAGCAGGTACTGGTTGAGCGCGTCGGCATAGCCGACGAACACGACCAGCGAATCCTGCAGCTTGCGGCCGGCCCGGCCCGCCTGCTGCCAGAACGACGCGAACGTGCCCGGGAAGCCGGCGATGATGATGCAGTCGAGCCCGCCGACGTCGATGCCGAGTTCAAGCGCCTCGGTCGAGATGACTCCGCGCAGGGCGCCGGAGGAGAGGCCGGCCTCGATTGCGCGCCGGTCCTCGGGCACGTACCCGGCCCGGTACGGCGACACCGCGAGCTCGGGCGTATGCTCTTTGACCCAGCGGGAAATGAGCTCGGCCAGCCGGCGCGATGGGACGAAGCAGATGGTCTGGAGCCCGGCTCCGGCGAAGTGTGCCACAAGGTGCTGGGTCTGCGCATGGATTGAGAGGTCAGGGGTTTTGGGGACAGTCCCCGTGCGGGGACAGTCCCCTTGCGCCAGCGGGTTCCAGAAAACGAGCCAGCCCCGGCCTCGCGGCGCGCCATCGTCGCCGACGTGCGCGAACTCCTTGCCGACCAGGTTTCCGGCCAGTTCCAGCGGGTTGGCAATCGAAGCCGATGCGAGAAAGAACTGCGGGTCGGACCCGTGGTAGCGGCAGATGCGCCGGAACCGGCGGATTAGCTGGGCGACGTTGGAGCCGAACACGCCGCGATACTGGTGCGCTTCGTCGATGATGCAGTAGCGGAGGTTGCGGTAGAACGGAGCCCACTGGAAGTGATAGGGGAGAATCTGGTGCAGTTCGTAGGGATTGGAGAGGACGATGCGCGAGAGCCGGCGGACGCGCGGTCGTTTGTCCGCGGGCGTGTCGCCGTCGTAGACCGCGGGCTGCAGTTCAAGCCCAAGCCCCTGCTCGAACTGCTTGAGCACCTTGAGCTGGTCTTGGGTTACGGCTTTCATTGGGTAGAGGTAGAGCGCGGTGGCGGTCCGGGACGAGAGCATTGTTTCAAAGACGGGTAGGTTGAAAGCAAGGGTCTTGCCGGAAGCGGTGCCGGTGGTGATGATGACGTTACGGCCGGCGCGCGCGTGCCCGAGCAGCGCGACTTGGTGGCTGTACAGTTCGGGGATGCCGAGCTTCTGGACCAGGCTTGCGAGCGGTCCCGGCAAAGGCGGGTCAGGAACTGCGTATGTCGGGGCGCGCGAGGGCAGAGGTTCGATGTCCGCAATCTGGCCCGCGTACCAGCGTTGCTGCCGCAGGTTGTCCAGGGCGCGGAGGATGTCAGCCACAGCTAGGCGCAGTTTCCAGTTTCCAGTGACCAGTGTCCAGTCAAGAATCCGGCTTCGTCCCTACGGGAAACTGGTACCTGGTAACTGGTCACTGTCGTCTTTCTGCCCAGAGTTCCACCAGCGACGAGAAGACGTTGACCAGGCTTGCCACGTCCTGCCGGTTGTGGTCAACGATGGGTTTCAAAAACCCGGCGTTGCCGGTGCGCAGGTACTCGTAGTAGAACTCGGGCACGAGCTTGCCGGGCAGGTCGGTCTCGCGGCTGATGCCGAGGATGCTCTGCTCAATCGAGCGGAGCGAGCAGCCTTCCAGCTCATCGCGCCAGGCCCGGCGGCAGAAGTGGAGCAGGTCGAAATGAACCCCGGGCGGCTTGAGCCCGATGCCATAGTAGGCGGAACGGCCGGTGAGGAACGGGAGGTCGAAGGACTTGCCGTTGTAGGTGACGAGCACCCGGTGCGCCGCGACCTGGGCATTCACCTCGGCGAGCAACGCCAGTTCGTCGGGAAAGTCGCGGACGACGTACTGGTCCACGGTGATAGTGTTGTTCTCCGGGCCAAGCCGGGCAAGACCGGCCACGACCAGTGGCTGCCCGGCGAACAGGCCCATGGTCTCGAGGTCGAGGAAGAGAAAGTCCGAGTCGGCGTGCAGGCCGGAAAGGCCGAGGACCGATGGGTGCGATTTGGACAGGCGCGCGCCGACGACCTCGGTAAGTTCCTCGGTGCTCCCGGCTTCGAGCAGTTCGCGGATACGCTTGGACTCGCCGCTGAACCGGGGATGGTTCTCAAGGTCGGCGAGGGTCTTGAAGCCTTGCTCTTTCAGCCGCGCCTGGGTCTTACTGCGGATGCCGCGGACCAGGCTGACCGAACCGAGCAGGTCCTGGCGGGCCCTACCGGCATCGCCACGGCGTAAGCCTCCCCGGGACTTCGCGGACAGGCGATAGCAGGAGCCGTAGTCGTTCTCGACGACGTCGCCGGGCATGACTTTCTCTAACGGCATGCCTTCGTAGTCGCGCCGCAACTGTTCTCTGAACGCACCGGCCGTGTCCGGCCGGCCGTCGAAGTCCGGGTCAACATCGGGTTCGTACTTGTCGGGGTCGAAGGTGCGCACGGACAGATTATGGTGTGCGGCGACGCAGGGTCAAGCGGCAGACGGCTGCGGCTCAGCGCCGCTTGGGGTTGCGCTTCGGGGGTTTGTCCGAAGCTACGAACTTGGCCGCCGCAGACTCCGAATCCGCTTGCACGTCTTTCCACGGAATGCCTGCGCCGGCGCGCAGGCTCGCACGCGCGCAGGCGATCCGCTCCTGGAAGCGGGGGTCGTTCTCAAGCCTGAACTCAAACCAGTCGTCGTCGCCCTCGAAACCTATGAGCACGCCGGCAGGCTTGCCATGACGGGTGATGACGATTTCCTCTTTCGCCGCGTCATGGAGATACTCGGAAAGATGGTCCTTCACTTCAGCCAATGCTATTTTCTTCACCGTACGCTCCTCGTCTCCCCAGCCAGTCCGATGCCATAGCCTTTTCGACAATCCCCAGCACGTCCACGACGTCGCGCCGGATGTCATAGAACACGCGGACGTCGCCTACACGCAGCCGATACTGAGGTTTCCGGGTGCCCCGCAGACGCTTGATGCGGCTCCTGCTGACCTGCATCGGCTGGTGCGCCAGATGTCGGTTGACGGCGTCTCTCACTTCCGCTCTGATGCGGCTCGGCAGGGCGTCATAATCCTCGCGTGCCTCGGGTGAGAAGACAACCCGGTACTTCATTCTGGCCAGATGATAGCCAAATCATGGCTGCTGGTCAATTCACGCCCCGTGTCTCCAGGAACCGAGATAGGATTCACGGTAAAGGTACAACGGCGCAGCGAAATAGTGAATTACGAGTGGTGAATGGTGCAAGGCGGATTCGGGTTTCACAATTCACTATTCTCTATTCACTATTCTTCCACTTGGTGTCTCTGTGTCTCAATCGCGGTTTCCGGGGCGCTTTCCTGACATGCGCCACCAGCAGCGGCGCGGGCCGAGGCCGGATACCGCGACTGTGTCGGGTCGGAAACCGGCGTCAAGCAGCGGCGTCTCGGCGAGCGGCGGGACGAGCGGGCTGTTCTCGATGAGCAGAACGTTCGCAGCCACGCGCAGCAGTTCCGTAGTTACGAGTTTCGAGTTTCGAGTTGCGAGTTCAGGACAGGACCCGATGACGGCCAAGTCAACGGACGAAGAGGGAAGAGGGAGTGAGGGAGTAAGGGAGGAGTGAAGGAGACGGAAGCGGCGGATCCTCTCCAGAGCGGCTTTGCGCTGGATGTAACGGGCGATGGCCTCGTTGGGCTCAAGCACGTAGACACCGGCGGATTTACGGCAGCGGCACATCGTGACCATCGTGCCGTCGCCGGCCAGCAGGAACCGTGTCTGCCAGAGCTTGAACCGCCTCGTCACAATCAAGAAGTCCCAGTCGTGCCAGGGCAGCGAGTCGTAGAGCGGAGGAGCCTTGGCCTTGAGCAGTTCGAGGGCGAAGGTGTGGACAAGGCGGGATTGGGCCGCCGCGATGGATGAAGTGGACAGACACGGACGGGCACCGTCAGATTGCGGATTGCAGATTGCAGATTGCAGATTGACGGAGCGGCGGAGGTGGAGAAGGACGTGCGGGGCGTTGTTGAGGGCGAGGGGCCAGTCGGGCAGGGATGAAGGGTGAAGGATGAAGGATGAAACAAGGACATGGGGATCGAGGAGCAGGAAGTCGTCGAAGCAGAGGTGGCCGAGGCGGACGATTGCAGATTGCAGATTGCAGATTGCAGATTCGAGATTGTCGGACGCGGCCATCGGCCGCTACTTCTTGTCGACCAGTTCTTTGACTCTCGCGAGCGCCTTGGCGATGTTCTCGATTGAGTTGGCGTAGCTGAAGCGCAGGAACCCGTTTCCGTACTTGCCGAAGCAGGTGCCGGCAAGGCAGGCTACGCCCTTCTCTTCGAGCAGCCGGTGGGCAAGGACTTCGGAGTCGATGCCCGTGCCCTCGACGTTCGGGAACGCGTAGAATGCGCCCGCCGGCAGCTTGCAGCGGAAACCGGGTATCTCGGACAGGCCCTTGACAATGAAGTCGCGCCGCTTCTTGAACTCGGCGAGCATCGCGTCGATTTCGGTGCGCGGGCCGGTCAGGGCGTCGAGGCAGGCGCGCTGCGTGAAAGTCGAAGTGCACGAATTGGTGTTGGTCTGGATACGGGCGAGCTTGTCCGTCATCTGCGGAGGCATGATGCCGTAGCCGATCCGCCAGCCGGTCATCGCGTAGGTTTTCGAGAACCCGTCGAGGATAATCAGGCGTTGGTGAATCTCCGGGAACCGGCTGATGCTTTCGAACTTCTCCTCATAAAGGATTTCCGAGTAGATTTCGTCCGCGAGAATCCAGACGTCGTGTTCGAGCGCCGTGTTGGCGATGAGGCGCAGGTCTTCCCGCGTCAGCACGCCGCCGGTTGGGTTCTGGGGCGAGTTGATGATGATGAGCTTGGTGCGCGGGTTGACCAGGTACGCGAGCTCCTCCGCATCCAGCCGGAAGTCGCGATCCTCGCGGAGCCTGATCGGCACAGCGGTCCCGCCCATGTAGTTTATCATCGATTCGTAGATGGGGAATCCGGGATTGGGATAGATGACCTCGTCTCCCTCTTCTACAAGGGCCATGATGGCGAAGGCCATCACCGGCTTGCCGCCCGGCGTGATGACTACCTGCTCCGGGTTGAGGTGGATGCCGCGGAGGTCGCCTGCGTACTTCGCGACCGCGGCGCGGAGCTCGGGCAGGCCGGCTGACGGGCCGTAGTGGGTGTAGCCTGCGTCAAGCGCCTTCTTGGCGGCCTCACGGATGTGTTTCGGCGTGTCGAAGTCGGGCTCGCCGATTTCCAAATGAACCACGTCCATCTTGCACTCCAGGGCTTTGGCGCGGCAAAGGCAATCGAACGCGGTTTCGGTCCCGAGCCGGCTCATACGGTCAGCGAGTCTCATTCCGTACTCCCGCTATTCGGCCCCGGAGGCTGAGTCCGTGGGTTTGGCCTTCTTCGCCGCACGCTTCCTGGGCGCGGCGGGCTTCTTCGGCTTTGGGGACAGTCCCCGTGCGGGGACAGTCCCCTTCTTGGCCTTGGTGGCCTGCGCGAAGTCGTACAGCTCTTTGGCCTTGGCCGCGATATGCTCGCCCGACACTTCGAACTCCCACATCAGCTCCCAGGGCTGTCCTGACTCGCCGAACCGATCCTTAACGCCGATCGAGCCAAACGCGACCGGGTGGCCGTAGAGCTCGGGCGCGACGTGAAGCGCGTGTGATACCCAGTTGGCGAGCCCCCCGATTTGGTGTTCCTCGGCCGTGACGATGATGCCGGTTTCGAGCGCCGTCTGCACCAGCGCAGCCGGGTTGAACGGCTTCAGCGTGTGCATGTTGATGACCCGGGTCTCGATGCCGAAGTCCTCCTTCAGAATCCAGGCGGCGCGGAGCGCCTCGGGGACCATCGGGCCGCAGGCGACGATGGTCAGGTTCTCGTTCTCGCCTTTGTAGTCGGTGGCGAGCTTGACCTCAAAGGCATCGATGAAGTTCGGCTGCTCGCCGCGGTAGCGGTAGACGTTCGGCACGCCCCAGACGAAGGGCGTTTCAGGCCGGGTGATGACCGGCGTGGCCTCGCGGGCGAAGCGGAGGTACTTCGGGCCCTTGAGCTGAAAGAGCATGTGCGCCGTTGCGCGCTGGGTTTCCAGCGCGTCGCACGGGACCGATACCTGCATATTGGGCAGGCCGCAAATCTGGAACAGGTCCTCAAGCGCCTGGTGGGTCGCGCCGTCCGGCCCGACCGAGACGCCGCCGTGCGCGCCGGCAATGAGTACGTCGAAGTTGCCGTAGCAGACCGTCGTGCGAATCTGGTCGAGGTTGCGCCCGGCAGCGAACACGCCGTAGGTTCCGAAGATGGGCAGCTTGCCTTCTTTGGCAAGACCGCCCGCCAGCGCCGTTCCTGACTGCTCGGCAATGCCGACCGATATCCAGCGGTCGCAACGCTCCGGGTCGCATTCAAAGAACTTGGAGATGGCAATTGAGCCGGAGATGTCGGCGCCGATTGCGACCGTGCGTTTGTCGGCGCCGGCTTCCTGCAGGGCGTCTCCAAACCCGACGCGGGTAGACTTCATCTCGGCCTTCATTGTCGGCTGCTGGTTCCAGAAGTAGTCCCTGTTGAACTTGGGCACCTTGGCCATCAGCTTGGCCGTGGTTTCTACCTGGTAATCGGCGGCCTTCTTGAGCAGCTTCTCGTAGTCAATGCGGAAGTCGAGGTTGAGCTGCTTTAAGGCCTGCACCAGTTGCTCCTTGTTCGGAGCCCGGCCGTGCCAGCCGGCCTGGTTTTCCATGAAGTCAACGCCCTTGCCCTTGGTCGTGTTGGCGACGATGACCGTGGGCTGGCCCTTGGTCAGGGCCGCTTTCTCGAACGCCTTCAGAATCTGCTGCATGTTGTGACCGTCAATCTCGATGACGTTCCAGCCGAAGGCGCGGTACTTATCGGCAATCGGGTCGATGTTCATTACTTCCTTGACCGGGCCGTCAATCTGGAGCCGGTTCTTGTCAAGGATGCAGCAGAGGTTGTCGAGGCCCCAGGTGCCGGCTTCCATGGCCGCTTCCCATATCTGGCCTTCCTGGTGCTCGCCGTCGCCGGTCAGGCAATAGACCCGGTAGCCTTTCTTGTCCATCCGACCGGCCCGGGCAATACCGGCGGCAATCGACAGGCCCTGGCCGAGCGAGCCGGACGAGACTTCGACCCCGGGCAGCTTCAGCCAGTGGGGGTGGCCCTGGAATGGAGAATAGAGCTTGCGCAGCAGGACTACCTCTTCAATCGGGAAGTAGCCGGAAATGCCGAGGCCGAGGTAGAGCGACGGCGCCTTGTGTCCGGTTGACCAGATAATCCGGTCCCGGTCCGGCCAGTTCGGGTTCTGCGGGTCATGCCGGGCAACCGCCAGGTAGAGCGCGGCGGTGATGTCCATTATCGAAAGCGTGCCGCCGGAATGGCCGGAGCCGGCGGCGCAGAGCGCGACCAGGTCATACCCGCGCATCATGTTCGCGGCCTGGACCAGTTCGCCCATGCCCGCCGTCTTTCCGTGGGTGCCGGCCTTGGAGTCAACTATTGGCATTATCCCTCCGTTCCTCTAGGGAAATAGTTAATTGAGAATAGTGAATGGTGAAAGGCGGACAGGAAGTAGTGAATGGTGAATAGTGAATAGTGAAATCCGAATTCGCCTTTCACAACTCTAAATTCTCTATTCACTATTCCTGGTTCCTGGTATCTTCTGGTAGTCTTCGTAGAACTTCCTGATGCCGGCGTCGGTGAGCGGGTGCTTAGTCATCTTGACGAGGATGTCGTAGGGGATGGTCGCGATGTGGCAGCCGGCACGGATTGACTCGATGACGTGCAGCGGGTGGCGGATGCTGGCGGAAATAACCTCGGTGTCGAACCCATAGTCGTCGATCATCCCAACGATGTCGTGAACCAGGTCCATGCCGTCGTGCGAGATGTCGTCGAGCCGGCCGACGAAGGGTGAGATGAACGTCGCCCCGGCGCGGGACGCGAGCAAGGCCTGGTTCATCGAGAAGACCAGCGTGACATTGGTTTTGATGTTGCGCTCGGCAAGGCCACGCACCGCCTTCAAGCCCTCAACCGTCATCGGGATTTTGACCGTCACCTTGTCCGGGTCGAGTTTGGCCCAGTATTCGCCTTCCTTTATCATGCCGCTCGAATCGGTCGACACGGCCTCGACCGAAACCGGGCCCGAGACCGCGTTCAGGATGTCCTGGACGCATTCCCGGAACGGCCGGCCGGTCTTGCAGACCAGGGACGGGTTGGTGGTGACGCCGTCGAGGATGCCCCATCCGGCGACCTCGCGTATTTCCTCTATGTCAGCAGAATCAATGAAGATTTTCAAGTAGACCTCCGTCGTTGACCGGGAACGCGGGCAAGGCTCAAGCACCGGCTGAAACCGGCGCGAACCAGTGCGGCGCGTGTTGAGACCTTAACTGAGAAATACTGATGAATTGGCACTGCCAGCCTTTGCGGATTGCCAGTATAACGGACGCAGGCCGGTCAGGCAAGAGGAAGATTTAGCTCCCCCGGCGGCGTTGGGTTGCACTGCTGCGGGTCACATGCCCGCTTTGGTGCTCGACTTGTGCTTGTACTTTTCGATGAGCGAGTCGATGGCCTTGTTTCGATGCTTCCAGCGTTGGGCCTCGATGATGTCATACAGGAAGTCTCGGCAGCGACTGACGCCGTCGCTGTCACCGGCCCGCTCGTACAGCTTCAGGGCCTGCTCAACATTGACTTGGGCGAGTTCATACTCGTCCTGGTCGGCCCGTATCAGTGCCAACTGGAAGAGCGCATCTGCTTCCTTGCCGACTATCTCGCCGGCGTGGGCCGCTTCAACGGCTTTCAGCAGCCATCGCCGTGCATCGTCCGGCCGGTCGCGCCGCAAGCAGAGCATGCCGAGGTTGTACAGCGCACCGGCTTCACCCGCCGCGTCCTTCAGGTCGCGGCTTTCCGCCGCGCAGCTCTCCAGCAGTACCACGGCCGAATCATAGTGCTTGATCGTCGCCTGAATCAGGCCGAGGTTATGAAGCGCCTTCGCTTCGCCCCAGCGGTCACCTTTATCGCGGCTTTCGGCCAGAGCTTTCTCAAGCAATATTCTGGCGCTGTCGTAGTCCCCCAGGGCGCTGAATCGGAACGTGCCTTGGTCAAACAGCGTGCCGATCACCTTGCTCGATTTGCGCGACAAACGGCTGAGGGCAGTCGCGACGTTCATGTAGAAGCGAACCGATTCGGGCATTTGGAGACAGTCAAACACGTTGCTCATGTCCGCATAGGCAGCAGCCATCCGGTTGGCCAAGCCCTCTTCCTGCGAGATGCGCAGGACTTCGCGGTAGCAGGTGAGAGCGGAATCGTACATGCCGGCTCTCGCGTACGAATTGCCGGCCATGTTCAGGCGGCGGCAGAGGCCGTTCGTCCGGCTCCACGCCTTGGTGTGGCGGGCCTTCGCACTGTGTGCCCGACCGAACTCGCGGTCGAGCCTTCGGTTGCCGACCGTCAGCCAGATTCCGCCGAAGATGACCGCCGCGGCGCCGAGGGCGACAATGACGACCCAAAGCTTGACCTGCCGTTTCCCGTCGGTTTCAGGTTCACCCATGCCGGAATTGTAGCGAGCGAACGCGGGCAGGCAAGTAGTTTCTTGACCGCCGAGCCGGGCGGCGCGACGACAAGGCTATCCGTGCCGCTGTTCGACGATTGCGGCCCGCCTCGTTTCGCCTTTTCTGTGGCGTTCGGTCTCGTGGCTCGCGGCCTCCCAAATCCCGAGATAGAACTGGGTGATTGATGATTGCGGTGGTCGCGGCTGGCGGCAGATTGATGGTAGCGTCCGGAGTCCGAGTCAACGACACACCTGATACCGATATCAGTCATTCAAGGGC
>Ga0265595_1001475_pt1 | contig 17957 bp, 12 predicted proteins | sample saktaG_15_FD_190148 | JGI IMG/M metagenome (GOLD analysis project Ga0265595, IMG submission 190148) | Saline water microbial communities from Sakinaw Lake, British Columbia, Canada - sak_2013_06_06_50m | ecosystem: Environmental > Aquatic > Non-marine Saline and Alkaline > Saline ... | reverse complement strand
TGTGCTTCATAATAACCTTCTTTAATATAAATGCTCTTTATACCAGTTTCTCTTGACTTTATTACTGCATCATTTATATTATTAATTTCACCTTTTGGAGACATTATTATTTTATTCATATAGTTAATCCACAACTCCTCTCATTAATGCCTCTATATTCGCAGGTGAAATATCTGGCAAAATTGCTTCATGGCTTGGTGATATAATAAGCCCTGTGGGGAAAATTTCTTTAATTCTAATTACTTCTTTATATACATCTTCAGGTGTGCCTGTTACAAGAATGTCCTGTGCATCAACTCCTCCGCAAAAGCTAACCTTACCATAAAAACTTCTCTTTATATTATCAATTTGCATATTTTTAGCCTTTGCCTGCAAAGGATTAATAATATCAACACCTATTTCAATCAAATCAGGAATAAGTTCAAAAATCGAGCCACAGCTATGAAAAAGCACCTTAATATCATAAGATTTAATTTGAGTAACAAGTTTTTTAATGTTTGGAAACACCATTTCTCTTATAATATTTGGCGATGCAATTGTACTAATCTGAGTTCCTAAATCATTCCCGATTAGCACAACATCAAGTTTCCCCTTTAAATATTCAAAATATATTTCATTTGCACGCATATAAAAATCAGTTATTTTAGATAAAACTGCCTCAAAAAATTCGGGATTAAGCATCATATTCATAAGTGATTTTTCCATTCCAAAAGCAGAGCATGCATCTTGAAAATTGGCTTCCCACATTACAGCCATAATAGGATAATCTTTTGGCACTGATTTTATACTATTTAAACAATCTTCTTTATTAATAAATTGTTCAGGATTAGGCCAATTAAACAAATCAATTGCATCAGCATCTTCGTAATCCTCAAAGAATCCTGGCAATGTTAAAGAACTGCCTTTTTTCGCCTCATTAATATACTCGGGCTTTGTAAAATTGAGTGCTTCACATAGCAACCCTTTATTTTTCAAATCATATGGCAATGAAACATCCCAAATATCATCGTTAATTGCTTGTTTCAATTCATTTATATTTGAAACTTTAAAATATTTAAAGAGTTCATTATGTGAAGCCTCAACAGGAATACCAAGCCACCATGCTGGCCTATCTGTTTTTTTTCTGTTAACAGTATTATAAAATCTTTCTATATGTGTCATAATTATACCCTTTCATTCTTAAATAATTATGTTGTTGTAATGGACGAATTAATTTCTTTTTGCTAAACATATAACTCGTAATTAATTGCAGTTAAGGTTTGCTAAAAACAATCAATTTAATTTGTTGATTGTAGTTCCGGTTTTGTATTATAGGTTTCATCAAGATATGCTTGAATTGCATCCTTTTTAGCCGAAACAACCTGAGCAGGAGTTGACACTCCTCCAGCTATTGCCATATAAGCATCAGGAAACAGACAAGTGGGCTCTTTAATATTCCAATGACAACCAAGAGGTTCACCATCAAGTATGTATTTAACTCTGTTATTTTTAAATACATCAAGAATATAATTAATGGATTCCTTATCCTTCGTTTGGCTCTCCAAAGTTGCTATCATTGCCTCTTCTCTCTTCTCTTTTGTTAGATCATGATCTCCCCAAACCTGATTTAATATTTGAGCAACACCTTTTTTATCTAATTTTGAAGACTTTGGTATTCCCCATCCATTCCAGAATGCCGTGGTAGAAATATATTCATCCTTTGGATCCTTTTTAGGAAAATAAGTAATTCCGTAATCAAAATTGTCAACCTTCGCTAATAATGAAAGCATCCAATAGGACACCTCAAACATTGCAATATTTCCTGCTTCAAAATCCTTTAATGAAGTATCATAAGCTGCACCCTCTGGGCTCTTATATATACTGGAACTTTTTCCCAAATCAGCAAAAGCATTTAAACCCTGCATTGCCTTTTCGCTATCAAGTACAAACTTATATTTACCATCAACTATATCAAATATCTTACCACCGTATAAATTTACCATATCAGCGACAAGATTAGCTTCATTGTATCCGGCAAAGCCCCATTTTTCGGGTTTCCCATTTTTATCCATATCCTCCGTGGTCTTATCAGCTAATTCCTTGAGTTTATCAATTGTCCACTCATTTTTTTCTACATAATAATAAGGATTTTCTAACCCTTTATCCTTAAAGGTCTTTTTATTAAAAGCAATCATACTCGTAAAAGTTGGTTCAGACGACCAGATCGCATATGTTTTATCCCCAATAGAACTCCCTGCAATTGAATTGTTTAACCACACATCAGTATTGTTAAAATCTATTGCTTTATATTGACGCAAATCTTCTAAAAGGTTCCCCAAAATCCACGTATAAAAATAAGTTGAACTTACCCACATGATATCACCAGGTGCATCGCCCGCAAGCATTTTTGCAGTCAAAGATTGTGCTTTGTTTGCGTATGATATAGTTTTAAGTTCTATTTTACAGTTGTTTCTTTTTTCAGCCTCAACTATTCTTGCCTGCCATCTGTCCCAGCCCTCATTAACACCGGGCTTTTTCATATCATCCCATTTCCAATCGGCAACTATAGATACGGTTGCTCCATTCAAATCAACTACATTTGTATCCAATTCTATTTTACTAGAATTAGGATCAGATTTATTACTACAACCTAAAAGTGGAGTAACAAAAATCAAAATCACTATAATAGCAACTAAAAAACTAAAACTTTTTTTCATAATGTTCACCTTTCTTTCATTAATGTTTTTAAACCTTTGGTTTTCTTAATACAAAGAAGTAAATCGCACCACCAGCACCTAAAATAAGCACTATTGCTATAATAAGTATGATAATATTTAATGGTAACCCTTTGTTTGGAGCCTTTGGATTATTAGTTCCACTTGCTGTGCTGATTATACTGGATGAATTTAATCCACTATCGTTTTGTTCAGATGTTCCTGTTATTGCATCGCTTTGTAATGAATTAGTATTTCCTGATTGACTAGTAGTTACTCCTACTGATGATTTTGTTGTTGTCCCATTACTGCTTGAATTCGCAATAATTGAGCTTAATATACTACTTACACCGGCAACTGGATCTTGAACTAATGTAATCGGTCCTGTTGGACGATATTTATTTATATCATTTGAAATTTTTATATCATCAACATAACAATTAATATCCCAAGCATAAAAGAAAAATCCACCACCTTCAAACCATGTTCTTTCATCAACCCAAGTTATTATCAAAACGCCATTTAAAAATATTTCAAATTTTACTTTTCCAAATATACCCTCTGCAGTTTGAACAAATGGAGACACTGTTGTAGATACTAAATTTATCTGAAACCACTTATCAATTTCAAAATTTTTAGGGGAACTTGCAACAGCTTTCCTGTTATATTGTAAATCTGCATAATCGGGTTCAGTCATATCCGAATCTGTAAACTCAATCTTATCCGGAAACATTGATACATAATATCCATTTGATGGATTTTGTGATCTGACAAAAAAAGCTAACTGTCCATAAGTAGCATCCTTATAACTTTTTGGTTTAACTCGTAACTGAACAGAAAAATCTGACATCTCATCAGTTAGCGGCTGCACATTTTCAAAATAATCAGTGTGCTGACCCGCCTTCGCTTCAAGATATTTATTTCCATTTGATGATTCTGCTACTGCATACCATTTGTTTCTCGAAGCAATAAAATCACCGGACATATAGTCTCCAACCTTATTATTTTGAAAATCCCAAACCTTATCATAGATCCCTGTTGCCGCATAAGTATTACTAAATAACGGGGCTGCTAAAAACAGTGCAAGTAAAAATGTAATCGCTTTTTTCATTATTATTACCTCCATTTATTTATTTCTGCAAAATAAATTGCAGTTTTGCACTTTAACTCTTAGAATTACTCCTTTTTCGTAACTAAATTATTGAAAAGACAACAGTTGTGTAGTGTTTATCACTATTTAATGCCTGTTTGTGTATTTTTTCGAACCCCAATGTCAGCAGATATATCATTTATCTCGGGAATAGAATATGAGGCAATAGCAACTTTATTAAAAGTAATAGTTATATCCCGTCCATTAACATCTGCATTAAATGGGTCTGTGCTCATATCTTTTATGTTGTTTATAGTTATTCTTGGCTCCCATGATCCAAATTCCGAACTAATATAAGCACCTATCTCGGGTTTGCTTATCATCCCATTTACTGCAAAATAGGTCATATTAGCTGGTCTTGGGAAAGAAGGGCTGTTATATATAAGAGTATCAGTATATGTATTTCCTTTTTGGCAAAAAGCAACACTATTTTTATATTCTGGATCATTCATATAGTCCGCATAGCTTACAGCATTAGTAATTTTGCTTGTTAACTCAGGGGTTAACGCCTCATAAAATTCAACTAAGCCCGGATAATTTGAATATGGCAAACTTGTGTATTTTGATTTTTGTGAAATCCATTTATTTATAACCCCTTTTACTATAGCATCTGCCCAACATACTTCATACATATTTTGAGCAAAGTAAGGGGATAAACTGTTTTTTATTATATTATTTTTTGTAACATTATATCCGCCACCGTTCAAAAATATAGCACACTGCTCAACACCATCAAATATATTCTTTTCAACATTATAACCCTGCGAACCATTATCAATATATATTCCGTATGTGATAACCTTTACGCCTGTTGAAGCCAAAAAAGTATATCCTTTAATATAATTGTTTTTTATTGTATTATTTCTTTGATATGGTACTTCGCCCGTATTTGAATATATGACCCCCATATCCCTAAATTTCATGCCTATGTTATAAATAGCATTGTTTAATATTTGATTATCATTGCCTGTTATCTGTATCCCCGCGTGGGTTGTATTATGAATTGTGTTGTTTTTTAATATATTCCCAACACCAGATATTTGTACAGCGGGACAATATACCTTTTTAAAATATCCAATATCATGTATATAATTATTTATAAGCTTATTACCGGATGAAGTAAGTTTATCTATGTCTCCACCACAAATAGCTATCCCCGTTGATCCAATGTTTCTTAGTTCGCAACTATCAACTGTAATATTACTTCCAGATATTGAGATACCATTTCCTGCAATATTCTCAAGTGTTATATTTTTAAAAGTAATATTTTGTGTTACTTTGTTTGGTATCCAAAACATTGAATCAACTATACCATTACCTCTTGAATTTGAAAGAATAAGATCATCAAATATTAGATTTTTTGCATTATCCAAGGATATGATATCATCTGCAAGTGTTGATAAATAAATTGATGCACCATTATTAAAATCATCATTGGGATAAAAGTATAATATTCCATTATTTTTATCAATATAATATTCTCCCGGACTGTCCAACTCTTCTAAAATATTTTCAAAGAAAACTCCTCTTGTTACCCCCCAACTTACAGGTTCGGATACCTCACCATAATTCAAGGTTACAGTATCGGCTGACGGGTTGATGCTTTTTACTTTATTAAATGTCCAAACCCAGTCTTGCCCTAATATTCCATCAACCCAAATATCACTTGTATCCTTCCAATTAGCTGACCTTTGGCCAACCTTATTAGAGGCTTTAAAGTATATTGTAGGTCCGTCCCCACCTTTTCCGCTTATACTAACTGTTCCCCCATAGGTATTTTTCATAACTAAATTCTGAGAATCATTATTTGGCCATCTTGAAACTGTCATAGGTTTTCCATTAACATTTAACTCAATGGGTGAAAAAGGATTTGCAATCATAAAGCCACGCCTTGTAAAATTACCATATTCAGTTATACCAATTTTTTTTAAATCTAATTTTACAATCTTACTAATTGCATTTTTATCAACCAAATTGTTTAGTGCAGTATCCTTTGATGCTGATATAAAATCAGTTTTAAGCAGTGAGACACCACCAGTTAATCTTGCCTTTTGATTTGGATAAGATGAATATTTTATAGGCTTTGAAACTGTTCCGCTATCCTCATTATTAAAAATCAATGCACTTTTTAAATAATAATCTCCACTCATAAAATAAACCGTTAAACCACCTGTTGGAATATTGTTTGCAGATATTCTTAATCGAACAACCTCTATAGCTTTTTGTGGTGTTATGAATGGTCTTTCAAAACTACCGTCATTTGCATCATTCCCATATTTAGCAACATAAATAGCATTTTTATCTGCATTAGCTTCCTTTTTTGGAGGTGCGACAGATGCATTTGTTCTACTCGTTATTTCCGAATGTGTTGTGCTACTTCCGCTATTAGCAATGCCACTTGAAATATTGAACATAGAACTATCATCAACATTTGAGTTGGTTTGAGATATGCTACTATTTGCAGATATATTTTTCGTCTTAGATATTGATGAATTAATTACAAAAACTATTATTACAATACCTAATGCAATACTCATAGCTGAAAAAAACAATATTCTTTTTTGTAGTAAAGTAAATTTTCCCATATGCTTTCCTTTCTAAGTTAGCCAACTATTCCGCTTCTTTCAATTCCTTCAACAAAGTATTTTTGCCCTCCTAAAAATATTAAAAGTGGTGGGACAACTGCAAGAATTGAAGCAGTACTATTGATTAGCAGACGATATATAAGTGAAGATGTTCCGATAGAACTTTCCATTGTCATTTGTGCATTTGCAATCATTGCATTTAATACTTGTGGCATGACCCCCATTTCAGGTGCAAGCATCCCTGTGTAAAAGATATCTGACCATTGCCATACAAAAGAGAAGAGAAATATTGTAACCATCATAGGTATGGAATTGGGTAACATAATACGAAATAATGTTTTAAAAGAGCCACAACCATCGACTAAAGCAGCTTCATCTAATTCCTTTGGTAATCCGATGAAAAACTGTCTCATAATAAAGATGTATAAACCATTTTTTAGTGCTGTTCCCGTCAATGATAAAAGCAAAAAAGGCACTATACTATTTATTAAATGCATCCCTCTAAAGTTTACATATAGTGGTATTAAAATTGTTTGTGGGGGTATTACCATAGTTGTAATAACCATTGCAAAAAATATACCTTTAAATTTAAAATTAAATCTCGCAAAGCCATAAGCAATAATTGTGCATGAAAATGTTTGGAAAATAGCATTTATACTTGAAAATGCAAATGAAGTTAAAAATGCATTGGGATAATTCATCATTTTCCAAGCACCAATGATATTATCTAAAGTAAAATGCTTGGGCACATAATGCACAGACTTATCATATAAATCTATTTCACTCATAAATGCATAACTAATTTTGCTTAGTATTGGATATAATATAACAAAACATATTCCAATAACTAATATTCCTCTAATAATAGACCAGAGAAATTCTAAAATCTTATCCTTATTAAACCATTTATTAATTATAACTTTCAAGAATTTCATCCTTTCTAATTATTATAGTAAACGCGTTTTGAAGCTAATAAGGTAAGTATAGCCAAAAAAATGAATACAATGAGAAAATATATCCAAGACATAGCCGCACCATAACCAACCTGTAACTGAACAAAAAATGTTTTCTGAATAGACATTATTACTGCATTATTTGGACTAACAAAAGTATCTATTATTGAATAAAAGGCATTTACAAATACTAAAGGAGTAACCATTGGAAATGTTATTTTCCAAAAGACCTCCCATCCTGTTGCTCCCTCAACCTTGGCAGCTTCGTATAACGATGGGGAAACTGTTTGAAGACCTGCAAGGAAAACTAAAATTTGCACACCGGACATTAGTATTATAGTGTAAAGAGATTGTATCGCTCCATTAATAAAGATTATCATATCGCTTGAAAGCCCGGCATTATAAAATATCTCCTTTAAATCAAATATTTTATATGAGACCTCTCGAAATATTACATTGCCTGCTGTTGCCGCAGCCTTTGAAGCATTTAAGTAATCAGAAAATCCATTATTTAGCATAGCTCCAGATGAAATAATAACTGGCAAGAAAAAAATTAACCTTGAAATAGTTCTCCCTTTAAATTTTTGATTTAAAATATTTGCGGCAAAAAAACTAAATATTAAAATAAGTAGAACATTTGGTACTATTTTCGTTAGTGAGTCTATTAAATTTTGACGAAAATCCGGATTTACATTAAGTGCGGTTATGTAATTTTTAAAGCCAATAAAATTCAAAATATAACCATTACCATTAAATTTAACATCACTAAATGAAAATACTATTGATTGTATCATTGGAATGGCAAGAAAAAATATGAAACCAATAACAAAGGGAGCTATTAAAACATATCCAAACATATTGCGTCTTTCTACAAGTCCTAATTTATGCTTATTTTGTTTCACTGTTAGTTTTCCCTCCCTCTATTACTAAATAGCTATTAGCCTTTATAGTATTGCCATTGTATTGTTTATCACTATTAGTTTTATTTACATATATCCTTTTGCCCTCTCCATAACAAGTTAAAGTAAAGCCTTTTTCAATAACACTATGACCAGTAATACCCGTAGAGGCAGATGTCCCCAATGCCTTATTTAACTCTTGGCTTAGCTTTACTGATATATCAAACCATGCTCTATAATCTGTTGAATAAAGATTATCATAAAAAGAGAATTCCTTCATTTTATTGCTATTTGCATATGTAAAATCAAAATATAGTGAGGAACCACTTTCAAGTGCAGATAATAATGACATTTGAGGGTCATCATTGAAATTAACACTTTCACTTGTATACTCTAAATAAGGTGATAATACCATTTGCAAAAAAGGAATGCTTTCATCAGTTAATATATAGCCCGAAGATTTTGTTGGAAGATTAACTGCATAACTTGTATAAGGTATCAGATAGGAATTAATTCCATCAAGCATTAGCTTGCCACTAAAATCTTGCATTTTATTTGCTACATTACTTATCTCATTAAGCGAATCTTGACGGTTATATTCCTTATCAGATTTTTCATCGGAGTATAAATCCTTTCCCATATATCGTAGCGAAAAACCATCATGCTTTATATTGTTGTAGCTTTTTATAAAACTGTCCACTTCATTTTTAAGTGAATTCATTGACACAACAGGGTATTCATCACTTGCTGACCAATTTGCAGGGTTATAGACAAATTTGAATTGATCATCCTTTAAAAACGATTTTGCTGTATCAAAAAGTGCATTAAACCCATCAAACAGTGTATCATTATAAACATATTGAAAATCAACATCTAAAAAGGCACTAATATTCTTGCTTTTCATATTTTCTATAAAATTTTCATTTTGAACTTTATTTCCAACTTTATTCTCAAAGGTAACCTTGTTGCTGTATTCCGTTTTATAACCACCCTGCATCCATCCAGTGTAGCGAACTGTTAAATTTTTAACATTTTGAGTATAAAACTCATTTATTATTTCTTCGGCCTGATTGTAATTTGTGACAGCTTCGGTAACCTTAGTTGGTATTCCTAAAATAGCTCTTTGATCATCAAGTGCACCTATAAAATTAATAACAAGTGAATTGTTTTGAGTAGTGCGTTTAGTTAATGAATATTTTTCACCAATATATTTACTGTAGGCTACTGCCATTGCAGAATAATTGGCATTATCCTTATCAAAAAACTTATATCTAAGTTTTATATTACCTTGATATCTTTTATTTTGAAATAATCTAATTTTATTAGTTGCTGCACCCATAAAGGTTTCGGCAGAGTCTTTAATAATAAAAGATGAATAAACCTTATTATATCCATCGGTTACCCCTGCAACAGAAGCTTCAATGTTAGCGACTCCATCCCCATCCTCTATTATTGCAAGCATTGCCCCATTATCATTTTTAATACCAAATATAGGCAAGTGAATTTGACTTGGGTAACTAGGATTTTCAAGACGCGGTGTTGCACTATCCAAACCATAAACCCTATCGGAATAGGATGGAAAGTTTGTTTTTTTATTATTTAGATAAATAAGAGCACCCGAGCCGTCCGGAACAAAAATATATCCTTGCTGTGTAGCATCCTGTGCTCCCATAAAGGGTAAAACCTTTATACTTTGCAATGCGATACCTTCCGGAACAACTATCTCTGAGGCCGGAACATTTACAACTAAGTCATCTTTATCTAAGGAATATTCAACTGAAATGTTAAATAGCTCTGGAATTATACTTTCTGCCTCGCTATTTTTATTATTTGCTTCATCGTTAATAAAATCCTGCTCTGTATAACCTCCTTTTTTAAATATTGCTTCCAACTCTTCTTTATAAATATCCGTTACATCGCGAAGCATATAACATGGTTGTTTATCTAATATCGGATAATTAATAATTGTTTTTTCTTTAATATCATCAGCAAGAGAATCTTTATTAATTAAGCTATATCTTCTTTTAACAATTTTTTCATCTTCATCATTAAACATAGGTAATATGCTATTCTCAAATCGTTCCTTTGTTAATATTTGAGGTATAATAAAAACATATTTCTTGCTTCCAAGTGTATAATTTACTTTAAGTTTATCCTTAGAAATTACATATTCTAACTGTCCTAATTTTGCACTATTTAAACCTGAATTTAGCTCTTTTTGTTTACCGCTTTTTGTATAATAAATAATGCTTATTTGGCTTGCAAGTTCTGCCTTTTTATCAGCAGATGCCCTTGTATCGTTATTACGGTTCACAGGGTTTGAAAACCAAACATTACCATTTTTCTTATTAATAACTGCTATTTCAGCATCTTGTGGTATGTATTTTAGTATTAAATTATCGTTTTCAATAGCCGTTATTGATGTACTTATAATATTTTCCTGCGAAATAGCATTTACTGAATCAAATTTTTCCAATAAACCATTTGTAAAATATATCTTGTTTTCCTTTTTTATTACCGTTGCTTGCGAGCAAGAGCTGATTAGAACAGTTTGAAATAAAAAAGCACAAATTATAATAACACTATTAAAGAACCTTTTATTATATTTCATTTTTTTGCTCCTTCGCATTGTTATAGTCTAAGTAGTATTTCTCTAAAAATACTATAAAAATAATCATACATTTGCTCTATAAGATTAATGAAAAGCAATCCTATAAAAATAATAATTCCAATTGAAACAATAGATGCACCTATTGCAAAGATTGTTTTAGAAAATGAAAACTGATGAATAGTTAAGGTAGATGAAAACACTAATAATCCCATCCATATTGTTCCAATAGATAGTATTACTCCGTTTACTGCACCTTCATCAAGAATTAAAATATTAGTTAAAACTGTATATAAAATTCTTGTTAATAGCAATGGGATAATTGCATATCCTATTGACATTACGATATCCTTAAAGCTACCCTCGCCGTCAATTAGAGTAGTAACGCACCAAGATGCAATACACCATAATATTATGGGCCCAATAACCTTGGTTATTTCATCAATAATATTTAATAACTTTACATTATTTGTATTAAATATAAAACCTGAATATTGCTGCATTATAATTGATGATAATATTAGTAAAAAAATGAAAATTAAAGAAGATATAATATTCCCCTTCTTCTCATTCTTCATATCCGAAAAACCAGCAAAAGGCTTAAATATAATTATAAATCCATATTTTAATCCAGAAGATATTGAGGCTTTATGAGCATATGTTTGTTCTTTCATCAACTCTCTTTCCTCCCTGCATTATATATATTCTTCTTGTTTTTAAGAAACTTAAATAAAGAAAAAATCATCCATAGTATTATTAAAATAAAAATTAATATTATTATTGGACCTATATATTTACTCATAGCATTTTTACGAACATACTTAAATGATTTAGATGCAAGCAATCTATCATTAGCAAGTTTAGCATAATCATATGCATCTATATAATTTCCTTCACGGTATGCCGCCTTTGCTATTCCATCATACGCTAAGTCGTTATTGGAATTTAACTGTAATAAACTTCGGCTTAGTTTAATTGTTTCTTGATATTTCCCATCGTAATTAGCTGCAATTAAAGAATTCACCATATTTCCATACTGTGTTAAGCTATATTCTGTAATTGTTCCAAGCTGACCATCTAAAACAATCATTTTATCCTCAAATTTGCATAGTGCCACAGGATTTCTCGTTGTGCCCTCAACATCTCCCTTTGTTCCAAAAACATAAAGCATATTCCCATCAGAATCATAAGTGAAGACCTTGCAACGTTTATTGTCTAAAACACTATAAATACCATAGTTTTGTGCAACTATATCACAAAGCTTTGAAGGCCCATCGTTAAGGTTAAATGATACATCCCCAACTGGTGGTCTAAACCCAGTTCTTCTTAAAATATCTACCCCTGTCATATTTAATTTTCTTATTGGTGTTCCACGCGGATCAGATGAACGCGAATTAATAGCACCTACTATCAAATCTGCCTCTAAAGAATCTGTTGTAACCATTAAAAACCCATCTTTATCTAAAGTTATTGAATTATATTCTGTAGGAACAAAGGATTTCATTCTTTCTCGCATTTCTTTAGATGCGAAACGCTTAAAAATAATTTCTGTAAGGGAAGGAGTAACCAAGGCTGCCCCAAGAAATGAAGAGAATTTGCCATCAATATCAAACTCTATAAGACCTCTATTTTCATTTTTTGCTATAACATATATTCTTTTCGCATTATCAACAGCTAATTTTATTGGTTGATAAACAAAGTCTTCACTAAAAAGCTCTGATTTTGGTTCGCTTATAACTCTTTTAACATTTAGGTCAGTTGTCAATTCAATAATTCTTTTGTTACCAGTGTCAGCAATGTACAACATATCATCAGGTGTAATAAATAAACCTTCTGGGTTTTTAAATGGGGAAACCTTACTATCAATAACAACTTCTTTAACCTCTTTAATTTTATTGTATAACGAATTATAAATTAAGAGTATAGAATTAGATTTATCAATTATATATATATTTCTATTACTATCTGTAGCCATATCGGTATAATTAGGCATCAAAAGTTGATTGCTCTGCTGTATTGCGATAAAATTACTTGGCAAATATGCTTGCGGTCCCATTACCGTTTTGTATTGATAAGAGGGTACATAGTTTTTATAAGGTGCAAATGCATAAACATTTCCACTAATACACGAACACATAATAAGGGTAATCAGTAAAGAAATAAACTTTCGCTTCATATTTTTATTCTCCCCCTATTCTTTTACGCCAGCAGAAGTCATAGTTTGAATAATATTATTCTGTGTTATAATAAAGGTAATAATTGGAACACTCATCATTATAAGCGTAACAGCTGAACCGATTCCAACACGAGCTATACCACCCAATATTATTTGATTTAGAGCATATGTTAGAGTTTTTAGTTCCTCTTTAAATATAAATGTTCCTCCTGTTGCATTCCACAATGATTGCATAGAAAAAATAATGAGAGTAAGCCATGCCGGTTTAACCATTGGCATAACTATTTTAAAAAAAATCCCCAGTTCTCCCGCTCCCTCAATCTTAGCTGATTCAATAAGTGAATCATGCACACTTGCCATAAACTGTTTCATTAAAAACAAACCAAGTGGCATTGCTAAGGCAGGTAAAATAATAGCTAAATATGTATCTATTAAGTGTAGTTTCACCATAATAATATAGTTGGGTATTGCTGTAACAACTCCAGAAAACATTAATGTTATTATAACAATACTAAAAAATAACCTCTGTCCAGGAAATTTATGCTTTTCAAGTACATAAGCTGCAAGTGATGCTATTAATACATGCCCCGTCGTTCCGGCTACTGTAATGAATACAGTATTAAATATATAACGTGAAAACGGTACCCATGAGCTATTCATCAAAACAAACAAATCTCTAAAATTGTCCAAGGATGGATTGATTACGAAAAAACGCGGTGGGAAAATAAAAAGTTCATCAATTGGCTTAAATGCATTACTTATAGCATAAATAAGAGGTAATACCATAAATGCACCTACGCATAATAAGATGGCATAAATACCAATATCACCACCAAGTGAGCGGTTAGGTTTGCGTTTATTTATGTGTAACCTCATCCTTAAGTTCATAGCTAAACATTCCTTTCAGGTGAAACTCTTTTTTCAACTATCGACCAACAAATTTTAATAGCCACTGTACAAACTTATTGGTAAATATCATAATAGCAAATAAAATAGTTGCAATAGCCGAAGCATAGCCCATCTCAAAACGAACATAACCATAATCTTGCAAATGGTTTACCACAGTATGTGCTGCATATTCAGTAGATGGCAAACCGCAAAGTTGTACTGTTACATCACTAACGGCAAAAGCAGCTGTAATAGACATTACAGCTCCAAACATAAGCTGAGGTTTTATAGATGGAAGAGTTATATACCAAAGTTCCTGCCACCGATTTCTAATTCCATCCACCATCCCTGCTTCATATAAGCTCTTGTCAATTGTTTGAAAACCAGCAACAAAGGCAAGAAATCCGGCACCCAAACTCATCCAAATAACTACAATAATAACTACTGTCATCATATACTTTGGATCTGTTAACCATTGTATAGGCTCATTTATAAAATTTAGTTTCATTAAAAATCCATTCATATACCCATAGGCATCTCCGCTAAATAACACTGCCCATATTACATAAGCAGCCCCCGATATAGATGGAGCATAGAAAATCAAAACCATAATTCCACGCATCAATGGTCTTAGTTCGTTAATAAGCCAAGCAAATATTAGAGACGCAAGGTATCCTAAAGGTCCCGATACTAATGCTATAATTAATGTATTTTTTAATGCAATCGGAAATATTTCATCAACTAAAAACAAATTTATATAATTTGTGGCACCTTTAAACTGTGCCGGCTGAATTATATTATAATATGTAAAGCTATAATATATTGAGATGATAACGGGTAACAGAACAAATGTAAAAAACAATACAGCATACGGTGATAATAAAAGGTAGGATTTCCAACTTTTTAATATATCCTTGCATACATCACTCAAATATTTTATTAACCAATGTCGTCTATTTAATGAGGTAGTTTTCATATAATCATCCATTCCATAAATGTTAGAAAAATATATACCTTTAAGATGTTGGCAATCCAAATTCCTTGCGTTTAGCTGTAATCTCATCATTAATGTTTTTCACATAATCATATAAGGTTTCCCGAGAATCACTTCCATTATAAACTACAGAACGAAAAGCATTATCTAAATGTCTTGGAGTAAAATAACTTCCGGGAATTTGTGGTACACCTTTTATGCTTTTCCATTGAAGCAACAAACTCTGATATTCTTTGTAAGACCACGGGAGTTGGCTAAACGCCTCTAAATTAGCAGTTGGATAACGTGCTGCCGCTCCCATTAAGCTTTCCATTTCTCTTCCATATTGAACCTGTGTTTGAGTATTAGTCCACCACTTCATAACTTCCCAACTATTCTCTTTTTCTTTTGAAGAAGACATTAGCATACAGCTTAGTCCTCCTGAAGCCACTGTTCTATTTATTGTTCCATCCGGTTGCTTTATTCCGGGAACCGGTGCAAAATCCCAAAGACCACGAATTTCCGGAGCAAAAACAGAAAGCATATTATACATACTATAATCTTGTATTCCAATCGGTACCTCACCTATTCTAAAACGATTAGCAAAATCCGCAACAACTGGCAACTTATAATTTGAATAAAGTTCTGTCCACATTCTAAAAGCATTTATACCTTTTTCCTCATTGATTCGCGAATAAGTGTTATCCTTTGAGTATAAATCTCCACCAATTTGATAAAGCAATGTATAAAAAGTATATGGACCAATTCCTGGGGTATTAGGAAGTGAAACAGGCATATAGAAATTCATATGATTTTTTTGCAGTATTGGCAAAATATTATAAATATCTTCCCAAGTTTGAGGAATATTTATTCCAAGTTCATATAAAATATCTTTTCTGTAAAAAAGCATTGGAAAGGTTGTGGTTTCAGGTAAAGCAAATATTCCGTCATTAAATGTATATGCAATAAAGGATTGAGGATTAAACCGTTTTTTAATGCTATCAAAATCTTCAAATTTAGCTAAATTAACAACTGCACCTCTTAATGCATAGTTCATTGGCTCACTTTCACCAACCTGTAATGATACATCAGGTCCTATTCCGGCAACAACTGCGGGTAATAATGAACCCGGCTGTACCAATCTCAAATTAACAGGAATATGATTTATTGGAGTAAAGGACTCATCTATAAGATTTTTTATTATCTGTGCTTGATCGCGACCCGTTGAAATCCAAACACTGATGGCTGACTTCGCATCCTCGACATTGCCAATAGAGTTATAATCCTCTGTAAATGAATAAATAAACATTTTAAATTCATGAAGCATTTTACCAAAAATATTCACATCAGGTTCCGGAAGCTTTGCTTCGGAACCATATAAAACTATATAATCAAGTTCTAAGGGTTGCTCACTGGCAGTTAATAGCCATGAACTTAGTGCTGTTATATTATCCTTAAAGGTACTAAATCTTTCAGGTATTGTATCCGGACGCTCATAAAAATCAGAAAGTTGATAAGCAATTCTTTCAAGTATTGCAGTATTACTACCTTTTTTTCCTGTTATAGCAACTAAATCTTTAATTATAGAGTATAGAATTTCACTTTGGTCTTTTAATATTTTAATTTCATTTGGTAAAACTTTGTTCAGCTTATAATCTGCATAAATGTCCGGATTTGTTCCGGTTATCATTAATATTTTTCTGTATACATAATTTATTTGATAAACACTTTCCTCAGTACTTCTAATAATGGATGCCATATTCCCCAAGTTCACCTCTAAGGTAAGAGTATGCTCCCCTTCACTTAAATAAAAGAAATAAGGCTCATTATCTTTATTTGAAAAAATTTTATTAGCCCATTCATTTGCATAGCTAAATTCGATATTATTCATTTCGGCAAATGGAACAACACCATCAAGGTAAAGCTTGCGAGACACTATACCTCCACTGATAAAATTTTGTCGCTCCTTCAGTGCAATTTTATACAAACCCGCCTTATTAACATTAAACTTCCACGATATTTTTTGCCCTGCTATTTTCCAGTTTACCCCACCAATAGTATTAAGACTAATTTTTGAGCCTTTATATGGCGAGGTTGCAGGAGATGTTCTATCGCTTATTGGATATAATGTGGGGTCGCTTTTTTCATCTGCTTTTTCTGCTTCAAAGTATAAATACTCATCCTTTACTTCTTGCAATTGCTTTTGCTCATACTCAGTTTTCACCTGCTCGTATGGCTTTGGGACATCAACCTTAGTTAGCCTAATTCGTCCTAAAATAACTTGCTCACGAACAGCAACTAATTTAATGCTATTTTCACCTTTATTAAGCTTAAATAAAAAGGGTTCTTGATAATAACCTAAATAGTCCTCTGCTACCTTAGTCATCCACTTTGGGCTTTCAATTTGTGATGGGCGTATATCATTATTACGATTATCCTGATATATGGATCCATTATCTTTGTATATTCTTTCTAAGTTAATATGAGATGCACTTTCAAACGGAATTTCGTCATTTATATAAAGTTCTCTTTCTATAGAGTTTCCTCTACCTGCAATAGGATAATAATCAATAACTATATTATACAAAGTGTCTTTATCTACATAAATTTTCCACTCTAAAAAACTACCTTCGGGAGTATCTATACACTTACCATTGTAACCTTCATAATTGTCAATAATTTTAATGCTTTCACTTTTTGCTGATATATCCTCAGCAGAAAGGATAATTTCCTTTTCTCCAAAATTATATGATTTTATTTTATCGTAATATTCAGAGTAGCTAATATTCTTAACAAAATTTGCATCTTTTTCATTGCTATCTATAGAATTAGGCAGTGTTGCAGCCTTTGCTATTGCCATCTGCGATACAAATAAACAAACGAAAATAATGCATACTATTCTATTGATAGTCTTTCTCATATTACCCCCCCCCAAAAAAAAAGGGTACTGTCAAAAATTTTACTTTAAAAACAGCTGACAGCACCTAATTTTCGCTGTTTTTATGCGTATTTCAAACTTTTTATAAATATAA
>Ga0265595_1001471_pt1 | contig 17989 bp, 15 predicted proteins | sample saktaG_15_FD_190148 | JGI IMG/M metagenome (GOLD analysis project Ga0265595, IMG submission 190148) | Saline water microbial communities from Sakinaw Lake, British Columbia, Canada - sak_2013_06_06_50m | ecosystem: Environmental > Aquatic > Non-marine Saline and Alkaline > Saline ... | reverse complement strand
TCTTTTTCAGAAAAACCAAACTCCTCCACTGCCTTCAACCACTCTTCAACCACAGCAAAGAAAAAACCTGGACCACTCCCAGAAACTGCTGTGGCTTTATTTATTTTTTCTTCAGTATCAACAAATAATTCTTTCCCAATTACATTCAATAATTTAATAATCGCTTCTTTAGCTTGTTCGTCAACTTTGTGTAAACAAGTCCAAACCGTCATTGACTTCCCCACTCTAGCACCAAGATTTGGCATAGTCCGAACAACTTTTTCTACTGCTAATTCGTTCTTAATTTTTTCCATATTAACTCCAGCCATGACTGACATTACTAAAACATCTGGTTTTAATAAACCTTTAATTTCTTTTGCAACTTCTAGAAAATTTTGTGGCTTGACTGCCAAAATAACTAGGTCAGAATTTTCTACCGCCAGTTTATTATCTGAACCAAAATTAATATTTGAAAAATTTAGCCTTAACTCATCTACACTTTCTCCAGAACCAACCGTGGCAGTAATTTGTGATTCGGAAAAAACTTTTTGACAAGCAGACAAAAATATTTTTCCCATTGTACCTGCTCCTATAATTGTTATTTTCATAAATTTTACTTAGGCAAACACCATAATATTATCAGCATGCATCACCTGCACACCTTTTTGATTTTTAAAATCGTCATGAATTAAATCTTTTGAATCAATGTCTACCACGCCGAAAGCGATTCCCTCTCTTTTTAAATTTACTAATTCTACAATTTCGCCTTTATTAAATTCACCAAATATTTTTTTTATGCCTACTGCCAACAAACTTTTGCCTGCCCCCAAAGCACCTACTGCTCCATTGTCCACTTCAATACTAGCAGCCGAACTTTTTGCTGCCAAAATCCACCTATCTCGATTTTTTATTTCTCCTTTCATTTTCCTTGCAGAAAACAGTGTACCAACTTCTTCGTTATTCAAGGCTTGGACAATTTGTTCTTTTTTGAGACCATTTATAATTTGTGTTTCTATGCCAACAGCAGTAGTAAGACGAATGGTCTTTAATTTGCTAATCATTCCACCACGACCGGAAGTGGAAATTTCTTTAGAACAATATTTCATTAGTTCAGCATTAACATTTTCAACTTTTTTAATAAGCTCAGCTGATTCATCTTTTGTTGGATCGGTCTTGTACAAACCGTCAACACTACTCAAGATTAGTAATTTGTCTGCAGAAAAAGCAATTGCCAAGGCAGACGCCAAACTATCATTATCACCGAAACTCCAATCTGATCCAACCACCAAAGCATCGTTTTCATTAACAATTGGCACAACATTTTTTTGAAGCATTATATCAATAGTTTTTTGCAATTGTAAAAACAATTCTCGCTTTACTAGATATGGACGAGACAAAAGTAATTCAGAAACTTTTAAATCTAATTTTTCTCCAATTTCCAAATAACCAGACATCAATCTCATCTGCCCCAAAGAAGCTGACAATCTTTTATCAACTTCTTCATCAAAAATATGCTTGCCAACGGCAATAGCACCAGAGCTAACCAGAATTATTTTTTCACCTTGTTTAATTTTATTACCAACAGATAACAATATATTTTCCAAAATTTCATTTCGAATTTTTCCTAATTCATCCACCAAAACATTACTGCCTATTTTTATAATAGTTATATTCTCCATATTATTCTCTTATTTGCCCGTCTCCCAAGACGATGTATTTAGTAACTGTTAAATCTTTTATTCCCATTGGCCCACGCATATGGATAGATGAGGTACTGATACCCAACTCAGCACCAAGGCCAAAAACCCCGCCATCTACCAAACGATTAGAAGCATTGACCAAAACTACTGCACTATTAACTGCTTGTAAAAATTTATCAGCTTTTTCTTTATTCTCGGTAATTATAGAATCGGTTAGACCTGAACTATGCTCTTCAATATGTTTGATGGAATTTTCAAATGAATCAACTATTTTGATTGCAACAATCATGTCTAAATATTCCTCGTCCCAATCTTCTTCCAACGCTAATTTGCAACTATCGCTGAGACTACAAACTTTTTCATCACCTCTTATCTCCACCCCCGCTTCGATTAATTTTAAAATAAGATCTGGTAAAATTTCATCCGCAATATCTTTATGTATTAAAACTTTTTCAATGGTATTACAAGTTGATGGATTAGAAGTTTTTGCATTTAAAACCAATTTGATTGCCATAGCTTTGTCAGCTTCTGAATCAATATACATGTGACACAAACCACGCTCATGAGCAATTACTGGCACACGTGCATTATCTTTTATTGTATTAATTAATTTTTCACGTCCACGAGGTACAACTAGATCAACATATTTATCTTGTTTAACTACTTCGGCCAAAGCCTCATAACTTCTATCTTCCAATTGTTGAACTGAACCTACTGGCAATCCAGCTTCTTCCAAAGCTTGGTTAATAAACTTTAATAAAACAGTATTGGAATAAATTGCTTCTTTGCCTCCACGCGCTATCAATACATTTCCACTCTTAATACATAAACCAGTGGCGTCAACAATGACATTGGGGCGAGATTCATATACAAACACAATTACACCAATCGGTACACGCATCTTGGCTACCTCCATACCATTTGGTCTGGACCATTTTTCTTCAATCACTCCTATTGGATCATCCAAATCAACTATTTCCCTAACCCCATCGACCATGCCTTTTATCGAATCTTCAGTCAGAGTCAAACGCTTTTTCATAGCTTTTGTTAAGCCTTCATTTAAATCTAAATCTTTTTTATTTTCCTGTAAAATTTCTTGTTTATTTTCCATTAATAAATCAGATAATTTATTTAAAAAATTATTCTTTTTTTTGGTGTCAACAATGCGAAGCTGATTTGAGGCTTCTTTGGCTAATTTTAATTGTTCTTCTATATTTTTCATATCCCCATTTTTATTTAAAAGCAGTCCTGTTTGTAAAGGACTGCCTTTTTATTTATTGCAAAAACAATTGCATAAATCAGGCAAATATTGGTGGTGGTACAATTTGTGAATAATTATTTTTCATAACTAAATATATTCTAACATAACTATTATACAGGTGTCAAATATAAATTCAATTCACAACTTAGTTAACTTAAATACTTAAAAAACTTAGCTGACTTAGCTATACCCCCCTGAACAAAGGCAAACCGTTACTGGCATTGGTCGGTACATAGACAGTTCCTTCTCTATCTTTCAAACTATTGATATAAAGGTACTCCAAATAACGCGGGGTTAGACTTTGGTTTATAATTTGTTGGGCATCACGCTGACCCGCCGCTTCAATTCGTTTTCTCTCGGCTTCTTTTTCTTCTGATAATAAAATAAATTCGTAACGCTCGGTTTCTTGTTCAGCTTGTAATTTTTGTTGGATACTCTGAGCCAAATCAGCTGGCAGTTCAACATGACGCAACAACACATCTTCCAATTCAATTCCACGTGGCTCTAATTTTAATTTTAATGATTCCAAAATTCCTTTGCTGGCCTCTTGGCGTTTTTCGGAATAAATATCTTTGGCTTCATACTGAGCAATAACCTCTCGAATTATACTTCTAATTTGTGGACGAATAACAACCTCATCATAATTTAAACCAATATCACGATAAACATCCGATGCCTTTTCCTCTACTAGATGATAAAGTACAGTAATATCCAAATCAACACTCAAACCCTCTTTGGTAAGAGCCGTAATAGCATCATCGCCATATTTTTTACCTTCACCCTGAGCAATACTCATGGTATAGTCCTGTGTCCTCACATTCATTTTGGTAATTTTGACCAAAGGATTTTTCAAATGAAAACCAGAACTAAATTCATTATCTCTAACTTTCCCAAAAAAAGATTGGACGCCAGTTTCACCCGAATCAATTACAACAAAAAAGGCTGTAATAAAACTTAGAAAAACTATAAACAACACTAGCAGTGTTATCCACAAACCCAACTTCTTCCCCCTCAGCGGATTGATTGTTTCCATATTATTTATTTTATTATAATTAAAATTTAATTTATTTTTTAGATTATTTATTTTTATTTTGTCTACACTTTTGTAAATTAAAAATAAAGCGATAATAAATAAAAATGGTGACTTTGCCAGCACCCCCAATACAAACAACCCTATTATTATATACCAAATTTTATTTTTTAAGTTGTTTAACTCATTCATAAATTGATGATAGAACAGAGATTAAACTAATTAAACAGATCTGAACAGATCAGCTTTTATCAGTTCAATCTGTTAAATCAGTGTTCTATTTAAACTTTTTTAATGTCAACACCAACCAACAATAACCTCTCCACCAAATTCTCATAACCACGTTCAATATGATGGATCTCGTTTATAATCGTTTCCCCTTTGGCTACAATTCCAGCTAAAACCAAAGCTGCTCCAGCCCGCAAATCAGTAGCCGACACTTCAGCACCATTAAACTTAACTGGTCCAGTAATTTTTGCTTTGTTGCCGTCCAATTTTATATTTGCACCCATTCTATCCAATTCCAACACATGCATAAAACGATTTTCAAAAATTGTTTCCTTAATTTCACTGTTACCATTTGCCAAACTTAACAAAACCATTGTCTGTGCTTGCAAATCAGTCGGAAAACCAGGGTAAGGTTCAGTGCTAATTTTTATTGATTTTAATTTTTCCAAATTTGCTTTTACTTTTATTTTATCGCCAACAAATTCAAACTCTACTCCCATTTTTTCTAATTTTTTTATAAAACCACCTAAATGATTCTCTACCACACCAGCTATTTCCAAACTACCACCAGTAATAATTGAAGCAATAATAAAAGTCCCCGCCTCAATTCTATCAGGAATAATATTATATTGACAGGGTGTTAATTTTTCTACACCAGTTATTATCAACTCGTCAGTACCAATTCCAGAAATTTGTGCCCCCATTTTATTTAAAAAATTACACAAATCGTCTATCTCTGGTTCACGAGCAACATTTGAGATTCTTGTCTCCCCTTTTGCTTTGACTCCGGCCATCAAAATATTTTCCGTTGCACCTACACTAGGAAATGGTAATTTAATTTTATTGCCAACCAACTCAGATGCTTCGGCCGAGACAAAACCTTGATCAAGTACAATTTTACAACCAAGCTTGGCAAAACCAGCCAAATGAAAATCTATTGGTCTAGTACCAATCGCACAACCACCCGGTAGAGAAACTTTTGCTTTTTTTAAATTTGATAAAAGTGGACCCATAACTACAAACGAAGCCCTCATTTCTTTTACTAATTCATAAGGTGCCTCAATATCACTAACCCCCGTATTTATTATTTTATAACTATGCTCACCTATTTTTTCAATTTCCAAACCAAAAGTTTGAAGCAACTTTATCATCGTCCTTATATCTTTCAAATCAGGTACATTGTCTAATTTGTATTCCCCTTCAGCAATCAAGGTAGCCGCCAAAATTGGCAGGGCTGAATTTTTGGCACCATTTACCTCAATTACTCCGCTTAATTGTTTGCCCCCTTGAACAATAATTTTACTCATATATTATTTGATTTTTTATTTTATTTAATGTAATATTATTGTATGTTAAATAGCCAAAAAAAGCAAATCCCATGTCTTATCCTAAATCTATTTTAACCAGAAAAGTCAGACTACTAATAATGAGTTTTTTAATCACTATTTTTTTTGTTATCTCACCAATTGTCATCATGTACACAGCTGGTTATCGCTGGGACAATATCAACAAAGAAATAAAACAAACTGGGGTGTTGAGTATTGATATCAATCCAAAAAATACTGAAGTATTTTTGAACGATATAAAAATTCAAAAAAAACTCCCAATTTATTTACCCAATCGAGCTCCCGGAAGCTATAAAATTAAGTTAACTCTAAATGGTTATAAAACTTGGGAAAAAGATATTGAGATTGAAAGCAAAAAAACTACTTATATAAAAAATATCACTTTGTTCAAGGATAATTTACCTACCAAAGTATCGGAAACAAAAGATATAAAAATAGATGCATTGTATCCCTCTGGCAGTGGTCGATACTTATTATTAGTTTCCCAAAACAATAGTATTTATGAAATGGATATTTTTGATACCCAAAACCAAAGTTTGGAGGCCATTGCTCGGGTTAAATCTGATTTTGAACCAAAAATAAATTGGTCACCCTTTGCCGATTTTTTGACCTTGCAGACTGGATCTGGCAACCAAATTAATTTGCAAATATTAGATGCAAAAAATAATGATTCTACTTCTTACACTTTTTATTCCCCAATTACCAATATCATCTGGTCAAAAAATACTTCCAAACCAACTATTTTTGTTGAGGATAGAAATATAATTTATAGCTTAGACTTAACCACAAAAACTAACTGGGGTAATTCGCTAAATGATCCTTGGTTTATAGATAACAATCAAAATTTTTGGTCACTTGATGCCAAAAATAATTTACTGGAAAAAATTAATAGCGAAATTATAAATTTTAATAAATTACCCGAAAAAATTGAAAGTATTGTGGATGTTAATCAAAACAGAATAATTTTCAAAAACAATAATAATATAATAGTTGCTGGAATTGATAATACTACCCTCAAAAATATTCAATCATTGAATATCCAAAATCTTTTTTACAACCAAAACACTGGTGAGTGGTTAGCTTGGTCACCGTGGGAATTGTGGACTATTTATGAAAATGGTGAAACTACCCTTTTGAATCGTACTAGCAGTAGAATTGATCAGGTCATTCCTCTAGATCAATATGGATTGGTATTATTATCTTCAGAAAATAAACTTCTTGGTTTTAATCCAGGTTATTATGTAGAACATGAATTATTCAAAAATGGTAATGTAGAAAAAATTGGTGTCAACATCGATGCCCGAAAAATATTTTTCTTAGGCGAGGTCGCGGGAAATAGAGGGTTGTTTGAGCTGGAATACTAAAACACGACACACGACCCACACAACACGACACAAACAATAAACAAAGAATATAAAGATGCGATTTATCGCGTCTTTTTCATTGTATTCCCCCTTCTCTTCACAAGAGAAGGGGGCTAGGGGGATGAGTTATCGCCAAACAAAAAATTCCGTTAATTACGGAATTTTTTGTTTTTCTCTATCAAACTTTAGAAGATGAACAAAGAAATGGTGGGGTGGTGCTGTGGATATCTCTATTTTTTGCCTTATTTTAGATAAAATTATGTCTTCTATCTTACCAAAATACATAATTCACAACTCGTAATTCATAATTCAAAAACCTCACAACTCCAACACCGTCTTATCACCAATAATCATCCTTTGTCCATTGTCACCCTCTCCGCTTTTCTTTACAATCTTAACGCCCCTACCAATCAAACTTTCAGTAATTTTTAAATCACAATCAATAACACAATTTTCCAAAATAATACTGTCTTTTATTTTGGCGTACCTAACTTCGCAACCTGAGCTAAGTGTCACAAATGGTCCAACTTCACAATTCTCCAAAACACAATTTTCACCAATAATAACTGGACCCACCAACTTTACACCACTACCAAATCTAACTCCACTCCCCACCTTCACCTTTCCTAATATTTGCACATCATCAATCTTTGAACTATGAACTGTGAACTGTGAACTATCTATCTGATTCAACAACAACTTATTTGCCACAAGTAAATCATTGGCCAATCCAGTATCCTTCCACCAGCCGGTAATTTCCTTATAACCAACTTGATAATTATTTTTCAAAAAATAAGAATGAATACTAGAAATTTCATACTCACCACGTTCACTCTTTTCTATATTATCAAATGCCTTGAAAAATATTTTTGGACCATATAAATAAATCCCTGTCACGGCAAAATTATTTGATGGATTGGTTGGTTTTTCTATTACATCAACCAAATTACCCTGTTCATCAAATTGCGGTACACCAAATCGACTCGGATCAGATACCTGCGACAGAGCCAACATACAATCATAATTCTTATCTTCAAATTCTTTCACCATTTCTTTTACACTACCCAAAACAATATTATCTGACAGATAAAATATAAAAGGATCATCACCAATAAATTTTTCCGCTTCTTTTACAACATGGGCAATTCCCTGTGGCCCACCAGTTTGTTCAAAAAATTTAATTTTAATCCCCCAACGTCCACCATCACCAATATATTTTTGTAATTCTGTTTCACCTGGATTGGTATTGATAAAAATTTCCTCTACTCCAGCTTCAACCACTTTTTCAATCGCATGAAAAATCATTGGCTTGTTGGCCAGTGGTAAAAGATGCTTATTAATTGTCGTAGTGATAGGATAAAGCCGAGTTGCTCTACCTCCACCAGTAAGAATGGCTTTTTTAATTTTACTCATACTAGATATAAAAAATAGAACACAGATTAAACTAATCTAACGAATAAAAACGAATTAGTTAAAATTAGTTTAATTCGTTAAATTAGCGTTCTATTTAAATTACCAAAAAATAATTAATTTAATAATCCAAAAATAAACTCTCATAACCGGATTCCCCACCCAGCGGAGTACAGGATTTTCCATATTCTTTTCTTGAAAAACTATATCACCAACAGCAATTTTAAGCAAGTCTTTGTCGCGGATAATTCGTTGTTTCTGAATATAATGCCTTTTTTTAAGCCACAACTGCCAATTGCTTAATTTCAACCAATATTTATAAACCTGAATCCGTTCTTTGTACCAACCACCTTTCAAAGCAAACAAACACAAGCCGAATTCCAATATAATTTCAATCGGCAAAAGTAAAAATAAAGTTGGCCATTTAAAAAATAACAACATGGTAGCATAACGGTTGCGTTCCATCCAATAAAACTTTCTGATACTGCGACTAAATTTATATTTGTGATAAAAAACTGAATTACTAACCATTTTTATTTTATAACCCAACAAACGTAAACGAAATGAATATTCCAAATCTTCGTGATACATAAAAAAATCTTCATCCCACAATCCATTTTGTTTCAACAAATCTGCTCTTAACATTACCCCAGAACCACTCGCATAAGCAATATCAAAAACTACTGGCAAGTTGACCTCGGTTTTTTTTACCCAATATTTATCACAAAAACCAAAACCTAAATACTGAAACTTATTACCAGCACTATTAATATATTCTTTATCAGGATAAAGCATAATTAATGACTGAACTTCACCAACCGACTTATCTTTTTCCATTAATTCAACCAAAGGCTCCAAGGCATCTGGGGCCAAAAAACCATCATCATTGTGCAAATAAATATAATCAAACCCATTTTGTAATGCCCATTTTATTCCAGCATTATTACCACCCGCAAAACCCAGATTTTCTTTTTGTGACAGAATTGTCACATGGGGAATTATTTCACCAGACAAAGGCAATAATTTTTCTTCTATTATCTTTACTGAAGAATCATAATCTGGGTGAGGATTATCAACAATCACAAACTCAACTTTATCTCGTGGATAAATTAATTTTTTCAATGCCAAAATCACGTCATCCAAATATTGATCACTATGATATGATAAATATATTATTGCTATTTTTGACATAATATTAGTTAATCCCGAAAATACACGAAGTGATTGAGGGATCTTTCTTACATCTAATTTTATTTGATAATTATAACTTTGAAATTTCTATAATAGTTGGATACAAATCTTCCCATTTCACATTATACTTCTCTATTAATCTAACTTTCTTTTCTCTACGGTACTTTTTTATTTGGTTTTCTCTTTCTAGTGCTTGATTTTTACTAAAATAATATTCCCAATACACCAATCTGTTTACTTTATATTTTTTACTAAATGCATTATCGTAAAATCCTTTTTTATGTTCCTTAATTCTTTTGTAAAGTGAATCGGTAAACCCAATATACAGAACTTTACTTATACTGGCTATAATATATACATAGTATATTTTTGTCCTCCTTGATTCCATAATTTTAATGGCTCAATTTTTATATCCTTCGAAAGATCTCTCATTCACTTCGTGTAATTTCGAGATAAATTAAAAATTACCTATACCTAACCCTGTAATACTTATTCGTCCCTTTCCATTTCCACAAAAACTTTACCCAACTCTTTAAATGGATCCGCGCTAATTTATTTTTAAACAAGGCCTTAAAAATTCCAGGGACTTTGGCTGATTCGCGAGCATGGGCATGTTTGATAATTATATTATGAACATAATAGACTGGCCAACCAGCATCCCACATTCGTCGACACCAATCACAATCTTCCATATACATAAAATATCTATCATCAAAAAAACCCAACTGTTCTACCACTTCCCGACGTACCACCATCGCTGCCCCCAACACCCAATCAACCGGCCTAGTTTCATTGTGATCAAAATCTTTCATTATCAACTTGTCAGTATGCTTTCTAATCCAATTATATTTTTTATCAAAATTAATTTGTTTTAATGGTTTTATTAAAATTGAAGGCAAATCAAAACGATAACAAGAATATTGTAAAGTCCCATCTTCGTTAACCAACTTGGGAGCCACGCAACCAATTTTGGAGTGCTTATCCATAAATTCAATCAAACGTTCTATTGTCTGAGAATTTTCCAAAATTATTGTATCGGGATTGAGAGAAAAATAATATCTCGCTGGGGCAATTTTAAATCCAGTATTATTTCCCTTACCAAAACCAACATTACCGCGAGAATCAATATATTTTACCTGCGGAAATTTGGTTGCCAAATCATTTTTTAACCCCTCACGATTTTCGGAATTATCTACTACTGTAATTTGAACATCATATTTACACTTTTTCAAATCCACCAAAATCGAAGTCACGGCATTAATAATGTCTTTTTTTGATTCGTAATTTAGGAGTACGATGTTGAGATCTTTCATAAAATAGTTCTTAGTTCATAGTTCATAGTCCATGGTCTTTAGTACAACTTTTTTTGCCATACTATGAACTACTCAAACCACTTCCTCATTTCCTTCCAACTAATTTTTCTTAATTTTTTAATTTCTAATCTTTGTTCTCTAATTTCTTTTCTTTTTCCCCAAATCTCTGATAGCCCTCTCAACACACTCCGATCAAACAACAAAAAATATCCAAACTTCTTTATTTCATACCATTTTATAAAAATACAGTCAAGTAATAAATTTTGCCAATATTCATTTTTATATAAGACAATCAAGTGATTTCTATAACTATTATATTGCACCAATTTATTTTGTCTTTTCTTATTTTTTAAACTACTTATATCGTCCTTATGTTTTACACCCATTCCTGTGCGCTTATGATAACACACTGCACTCGGCAATACAAAACTTTTGTAACCAGCGCTTTGCAAACGGTACGCCAAATCTACATCTTCTTTATACGCATTAAGTGACGCATCAAATAAACCAATTTTTTCTACAGCACTATTTCTAAACATAAATATTGCACCTGACAAACCGAAAACTTCTGTAACACCTGACATTTGACATTTGACATTTGACCATTTTTCTCCCTCACCTATTTCTACCACTCGCCTGTTTTTATATACTTTAAGACCCATGGTATCAATGACATCGGTAAAAGAATCTTGTATATTATTATGTGTATCTTGTCCCGCAGTAAAGACGGGATCTCGCTGAGGCGATGATATCTTGTCAGAGTCCCATTTCATCACCCGTGGACCAAGTACCGCACATTCAGAATTACTATCCATAAATTTCACCATCTTTTCAAGGCAATCTTTTCCCAAATATAAATCTTGGTTTATTAGCAATGTATATTGACTTTCGACTTTCGACCTTCGACTTTCGACTAATTTATTATGTCCTTTTGCAAAACCTAAATTTTCTTTTCCTTCAATTAATTCAACTTCAACAGGAAAATTGGTAATCTGTTTTTTTATTTTTGCAACTGTATTATCAACCGATCCATTATCCAAAATAACTAGCTTATAATTTTTGAAAGTTTGTTTTTTTAGAGAATCAAAAAGAAAGGGTATATATTTTGCCCCGTTCCATGTCACAAGATGTACAGAAAGTTTTTTCATAAAAAATAATAGAATACAGATGATGCGTATAGTAATTCAATCACATCTGCGTAATCAGCGTCATCCGCATATAATCCGTATATCTGTATCATAATTACATAAATAAATCTGCTAATAAAGAAAATAAAACACCAATCGGCCTAAAAATCGCAATCCAAATCCACTTACGCATTGGCTCCCATTTTTTAAAATATATGAGCATTGACTTGGTAAAATTTTTCTGCGCCCAATATCTTTTTCGTGTTTTGAAACTCTGTCCGACAAAATCTACACAAGAAATAACCGGTGTATACATAACTTTGTAATTCAATCTTTTTGCTTCTCGGCAAAGATCTACATCTTCAAACCAAATAAAATATCGTGGATCAAATGCATATCCTAATTTTTCTATCAATTCTCGCCTAACCAACATAAAAGATCCACGTACGCTATCTACTTCTTGTTCAATCTCTGGATTAAAGTCCTTCATTAAATATTTATCCAAAATCATTGGTAAAAAATGTGGAACTTTCAACAATAATAAAACTTGTTCCCAAACTTTTGGAAATCGTCTTGGGCCAGCTTCAGTATTAAACTTACCATTCTTATCAACTAATTTACAGCTGGCAATTCCGACATCAGGACGATCATCTATCCATCGAACAATTTTGTCTAGACTTCCCTCTTCAACTCGCATATCGGGATTTAAAAATAAAATATATTTTCCTTTTGCTATTTCAACGCCCTTATTATTCGCTGCACCAAAACCTATGTTAACGCCGTTTTTTATTATTCGTACGGGCAGGTCTAAATCTACCCCTTCAATAATTTTAATCGTATCGTCCTTTGATCCATTATCAGATACTATCTCCTCACATTCAATCATCCTGCAACCCGAAACCACCGAATTTATTTGTTCAGTAATATTTTCTTCTGAATTCCAGGTTACTGTGATAATGCTTAAATCCATAAAATTCTATTTTGACATCTGTTCTTTAAAATAATCAACAAAAGGAATTCCGGTTGGGTCAATATTTTTTAAAAGCGCCGAATAATAACTAGTATAACTTCCCAAAACCAATAATTCACAAGCTTCTAATAATTTATCTTTTTCTTGTGTTTTATAACTAACATGGCTGATTTTATTTTTATCCAAAACTTTTTTGGTAATATCATATCGTTTAACAACTCGTTTGTGATAATTACCAGATTCCAACATTATAAACAACAAACTTTTGTTGCTAATTGGATTAACCATTCCTTCCATCAAATGATGATTGAGCTCTGGAATTGCAAAATAAGCAGACATGCGTTTAGCATTTTCATTCATTTGGTTGGCTGCTATGTGAGCATTACCGAGTAAATGTTCGGAAGCAACGTATAAAATGCTCTTATTAATTGTTTTCCTAGCTAATTGCTTGGCTGGATTTTCTTTTTCAGGAGTTAATACGCCAAACAAACCATCGTAATATGCTAGAGTCTTTATAATTTCTTTAACTTGTTTTTGAGTCAATGTTAGTAATCCAACTTTAGAAAATAAAATAAGTTGACCAACGATGGAATATCCGAGCCCCATTCGTGGTGAGCCACAAGGATTATTTTCAGTAGTAAAAATTAATGCGGGAAGTTTATTGATTTTTGCAAAATATTTTAATTTTCCACCAGCAGAAATAACAACTATTTTTGCTTTTTTTTGTTTTGCTTTTTTAACAGCTTCTATTACCTCTTCCGTACTACCAGAATAACTAGAACCAATTACCAATGTTTCGGAATTAACATATTTGGGAATATTATAACCATTTACAATATCTACTGGAACCTTCAATTCATCTGCAAATAAATTCCTAATTAGATCATCACCAATAGCCGATCCTCCCATCCCCAACACTACCACATTTTGAATATTTTTATAATTAGCTGGGATTTTTAAATCCTGAGCTGTCTCCCAAACTTGTTCTACTTGTTTTGAAAGTAATTGTAAACTTCCGAGCATGTTTTGTGAATCGAGTTTTTTGATTTTTGTTAAATTATCTAATAAATTATCATTAACCATAAATTATTTAATTAAAAAAAATTAATTTAAATTATTTTTATCTTTATCTAAAATATACCCCACCATCTCACCCAAAACCATAGCCTGAAAAGGATATTGACCATAACCACGATCACACATTCCTAATCCTTGCGCTGAACAAGCGGAAACCAAATTTATTCCATTATCTCTTAAAAAAGCTGGCCAACCACCATGATATTCCGAGTTAACTTCATCAAAAAATTTTTTCTTTCCCTTTTTGTCTGTTTCATATTCAAGTCGCCACTTCTTGGGTTTATTTTCAATTTCACCTTTTTTGTAGGCTTGCACCTGATATTTATACAATCGACTAACAATTGCTTCTCTAAAATTTCTAGGACCGGTGTTGTAGGCCATCAAAGCCAAACCCCATTGCCCATATTTGTCATGTACATAACGCAAATAAGCAATTCCAACTTTTATATTATCTTCCAAATTAGATAGATTAATTCTTCCCCAATCCTCATCCATATAATTCATTTTTTTTAATTGATCCACCGCTACCTGTTTAACTTGAAAAATACCCTTAGCATCACGGTTAGAAATCTTTTTATTATCTCCACCAGACTCCACTCCAATCACACCCAAAGCAACCAAAACCGGTACACCAAATTTTTCACAATTTTCTACAACAGACTCATTCACCCTTTCTCTGTATTCTTTATTTTTAATTAATTCTTTAAAATATTTTCTACTTTGTACTTCAAAATGTTCACCAAATTTTTTCTTTAAACTTTTATTTTTTATTTCTGTAATTATTCTTTGTGCTTCAGCTAAATTATCAAAACCGGGTAGTTTATTACCTTCCTGAAACATTGCTTCTGTAAGCAGATAATCTTCAAAAATTTTAATTGGACTTTCTGATTTTTTTTCTAAACTTAAACCAGCTTCTATATCTTTATTTTCCATGATATCTGAACTAGAAAAATTAGGTATATTATTTTCTATCTCCTCAAAACTATCGGGGCTAATTTCATCCTCAGTTTCCATATCCAACCCATCCTTTTGTGCAACACCCTCAACATCAACATCAGCTGAATTTGATGATAAATTGGCTGGTCTATCATGACTTTTTTCACCGACACAACCAGCGCTAGCTAAAAATGCACCCAGCAAAACTTCTTTGGATCCAAAATTTCTCATAAAATTATCTTTAAATATAGTCTTATCTTACCAAAATTAACCAATTTTGTAAACAAAAAACCTACCACGACCAAGGTTGATAGGTATTAGTTTATAAATTATTAGGTTTTAGATAAAAATCCTCAGCAAGTTAAAGTTTCTGTGCTAGCCTCACCCGCCCGCTTTACTTTGGCATATTTTTCCATGGTATCGCGCATCGCTTCGTGGACTTCTCGCATGTGAATACCGATGGCTTCCAATCGTTCCGAAGTAAGAAAATTATTTGAACGTCCTTTTTGGGTTAAACCTTGTTTTACTAAATCTTCATTTGATATCCACTCATTCTTATGATTTGGATCAACAATTTCTTCGTATAATTCAATAATTTCTCTATGTTTAATTGTGCCAGGATTCGTCACATGAAAAATTCCTTGTGCTTTTTTCTCCATCAATTTATAAAAAGTTTCAATCATATCTTCCACAACTGTCACACTATTTTCTACATCACTTATTTTTTCAAAACTAGATAATTTATCAATCAAATTTCCAGCAGACGGAATGTGATCAATTGGCATGCGAATCCGTCCAATACCAACATTGGGAAGTTCTGACAAAACTAAATCAGCCGAATATTTTGATTTGGAATAAATCACTTCTGGATTTGCCGGATCATTTTCACGCCACGCTTTGTCTGCATGAGGTGAATCCCCGTAATAAACGCAACCCGAACCAATGTGTAATAAATACACACCCTTATCTTGGCAGGCACCTGCAATTATAATTGGCAAAACAGTATTTCCCAAAATTGTTTCCATCTTGTGATCTTCACACCAATCTACATTTGGTTTACCACGAACTCCCGCAGCATTCAGAATTGCATCAGGTGTATATTCGTCAATCAATTTCAACACATCTTCTTTTGAATTGATTCTACCAGAATAAAGTACAACATCATCCCAAGCATCCTTACAGCGATGCCCTACATATCCCCCACCGATTATTAATATTTTCATAATATAAAAGCAAATTAAGTATTAAGCAAATAAGCAGAATAAGCATTTTAACTGCAGTACTTATTCTGCTTACTCTGCGTAATCTACTTATTAACTATTATATTGTTTATTATAATAATCCTGATACTCCCCGCTTTTACACCTCTCTACCCATTCTTGATTATTTTTATACCAATCAATCAATTCTTTCAAACCAGTTTCAAAATCAATTTCTGGTTCCCAACCTAATTCATTTTTTATTTTACTAAAATCAATTGCGTAACGCTTGTCATGACCAGCTCGATCTTTTACATATTCTATCACACTCTCATCTTTGCCAACACTGTGGATAATTTTTAAAGTTAATTCTTTATTAGTCAACTCATTACCACCACCCAAACAATATGTTTCGCCAATTTTTCCTTGGTGAATAATTAAATCAACTCCACGATTATGATCTTCCACATGAATCCAATCACGAATATTCATACCATCGCCATACAATGGTACTTTTTTATTTTCAAGTAAATTGGTAATAAAAAGCGGAATAACTTTTTCCGGAAATTGATAGGGTCCATAATTATTAGAGCAATTAGAAATTGTAATTGGTAAATTGTAAGTATGGAAATAAGCTCGAACTAGGTGATCGGAAGATGCTTTGGAGGCGCTATAAGGACTTCGAGGATCATAGGAAGTTTTTTCATTAAACCCCGGATCATTTAAACCAAGAGAACCGAACACTTCATCAGTAGAAATATGATGAAAACGAGTATTATTTTTTCTGGCAACTTCCAACAATACCTGTGTACCAATTACATTGGTCCTAACAAAATCACTTGAATCCAAAATTGATCGATCAACATGGGACTCGGCCGCAAAATGAACTATCACGTCAACATCTTTTACCAACTCAAAAACTAATTCTCGATCACAAATATCTCCTTTTACAAATTTATAACGAGAATCATTCTCAATATCTTTTAAATTTTCTAAATTACCAGCGTATGTCAAAGCATCCAGATTGATAATTTTATAATCTGGATATTTATTTAGAATATATCTAATAAAGTTGGAGCCAATAAAACCAGCCCCACCGGTGATAAGTAATTTCATAAATTAATCATAAATAAATAGAACACGGATTGAACAAATACAACTGATAAAAACTGATTTTTAAAAAATTTAATTTTTATATACTAGTAAATTAAAAAGATCAGTTCTAATTCGTCCAATCTGTTCAATCTGTGTTCTATTTCAACTAACTTTATGCAAAAATTCATGATGAGCCATTGCCCAGGCTGCCAAAGTCTGCCCATCCCAAATTTCATTTTTTCTAATCATCACATCTATTTCATCTGGCCGACGATAAAGAACTTCAATTTCCTCAGTATCGTCAAGTTGTTGTTCACCCTGAGAATCAACATAAGCCAAAAATACATGACACATATCTTTTACCAAACCATTTACACCTTCAAACTCACCAATCTTTATAAATTCATCAGCCGTACAACCAGTTTCTTCCAACAATTCTCTTTTGGCAGCATCTAATAAACTTCCATCCGACAATAATCCACCACAAGGAAATTCTATACTTTGTTTTTCTCGCAAATATCTTTGTTGCAAAGTCAAAACCAAACTACCATCATTCAAAACCGGAATAATCATCACATTGCCTGGAGTTTCACAGTAATAATAATCCCCTTCTTCACCATTGGGCTTTTCGTATTTGTCATGTTTATAAGTCCACCAAGGGTTTTGATGAATTGTTTCTTCTGATATTTTTTTTAAATGTTTCATAAAATCAAATAACAGATAGCAGATATCAGATAACATACGATTGTATACTTTCCTTGTT
>Ga0265595_1001466_pt1 | contig 18036 bp, 12 predicted proteins | sample saktaG_15_FD_190148 | JGI IMG/M metagenome (GOLD analysis project Ga0265595, IMG submission 190148) | Saline water microbial communities from Sakinaw Lake, British Columbia, Canada - sak_2013_06_06_50m | ecosystem: Environmental > Aquatic > Non-marine Saline and Alkaline > Saline ... | reverse complement strand
TCGGCGTGCCTAGCTGATTCCGACGAGCCTTCGCATGTCCTGAAGGCCATGAAGCCCAACACCGCAGCCTCACGGCAGATGATTCGATTCTCACTGGATCCCGCCAACACAGAAGCGGAAATCAACGTGGCCCTAGCGGCCGCCGCCTGCGCCGCACGGGCCCTCGGAGGCGCACGATAACGGGGCTCTGTTCATGGCTCTGTCACTTTCCCTGGTCCTTCCAGAACTGCCGGGCCATTCCCGTGCAGAGCTTGCCTTGTAACCGCAGCGCGGCCTCGGTTTTCTTGAACTTCTGATGAATGGTTCCGCCCATGATCAGTTTCTGGTCACTATCACGAAGGCTTTGCGGGGAGAAGTGCACTCCGCACTCTGCCAACTCGGCGAAGTTCGTTTCGTTTGCGCCTGTGGTTAGAAACTTATCCGCGTCTTGGGATGCCAGCCAGACGGGGAAACCCCACGAACGGCCTTGCCGAGCCAACGAACTCAACAATCCGGCCTTGTTCTCTTTTGGTAGCAGCAAGTGGGCCTCATCCACAAAAAGCACCATTTTGATGGGCTGGATGTCATTCTTCACGCCCAACTGCTGGTTCAGTTTCTTGATCAGGAAATTCAGGATGAGCGCCACGGCCAGTGCCTTAGTGTCGGTATCCATTCCGAATTCCTTGAAGTCAACCACCATCGAGGTGCGGAGCCACTCCTCAGGCGGAACGGCAGTGTGTGCGCTGGCGAACAGATTGAGGCTTTCAATTTTCTTCACGATAGACAGATCGACGCCGTTCGCGCCACCGTTCTCCATCTCCGCGACAAGCGACGTAAAGTCGGGCGCATTGAGCCGCTGATAGGCTTCGCTGATGTTGCGCTCCTGCTTTGCGCCTAGCTGGGGCGCGAAGCACCGGATAAGGCTGGCAATCTCGTACGCAACCTGCGCGTTTCGTGTCGGGTTGGGATCACGATACAGCGGGTTAATCGGCAAGTCCTGCTGGATGAGGCGGACGTAATGGGCCCCGGTCTGCTCCAGAAAGCGCGAGCGGTTTTTCTTCTGTTGTTGGTTCTGCGGGTCGTCCTCAAGCTCACCTTTCATGTCGAAGAACACAAATCGAACGCCGACGTTCGCAAGCTGCGCCAAGAGGTCCAGCGCAAGCTGGCTCTTGCCGCTGCCGGGTTGCCCCGAGATCACCAGGAGTCCATTGTTGGTCCCAGGCCCGTTGACTGACCATTCGGGGGCATCCGCCAGCACCTTGAGCTTGATCTCGGATTCAACGACCGGCATCGCCGCTACCGCCGGCTTCTGTCCGCCGCCAAGGGCAAAGTCTCCGCTCGTCAATTTGATCAGGGCCGAGACGAACCGGGCTTGGTCATTTCCGGCTTCCGTCCACATCTGCCCTAAGAGGTGGCATCCGTACTCGAAGTGTCGCTGGAACTCCTGCCGGTAGGCGCTTTCGTCAAGGGTCCGACCGGCTCGGTGGTTCAAGGCCGCCCGCGCCGTATCGCGCAGTTCGTCCCCCAGAACCGTCTCATCGTTCAACGTCACGCCTTTTGCGTCCTTCGGCTTGAAGGCAGCCGGCACGCCCTGCCCCAGCGCCAGGAACAGACCTGCGCGTCCCAGGATGGCCTGATTCCGTGCCCCGACCCGTGGAAAAACATTCTCGATGAACTCACGGGTTTCACTGCTGGTGTTGAATTTCATGGATCATGCCTTTGCGGGTAGCTGGGTTCGCTTCATTTGGTCAAGGCATTCACGGGTCTTGGCGAAGTACTCCTCATAAAGCGGTCGGTCTTGCGCGAGGATGGTGGCTGCCTTGCGGGCTGCTCGCCGAAGCTGAGCCCGTGTCTGCCAGTCCAAGGTCCCGTGGAAGATGTCCTCTCGCATGATGTGTTCTACCATCGCCGCATCGCCGGGGATGCACCCGGTGTCTTCCATTATCATTTCTTGGTAAGTACCCATACGCCACTCCTGTCGCTCAAAGGTCTTTGCCGAAATAGTCGCTCGTGATCCGCACTTCGTAGTTTGGGGATTCAGCACGCCCGTGGGGGTGCAGTGTGTACACGCGAGCCAGCCTGTCGCGGACGCGGTCAAACAACTCCCCTTCCGGGTCAATTTCGGCATTTGTGCTGAGGATGATCGACTGATGCCCGCTTAAGTATAGCTCGTCCAGGACGTTAGCTCGCACCTCTTTGTCAAGTCGCGCTAGCGGAGTGTCAACGACCAGCGGAGGGACGAGCTTTGCCAATCGGCGTAAGGCTTCGTAGAATGCCAGCATCCGGACCTGCCTTTGGCCCGATGACGTATTTGTCTCTTCCCAAGTTGCTTTTCCCCCGTCGCGACGGACCAGCCAGCACTGCCAGTGATTGTCGAAGTCGATACCCTCGAACTCCCGCTGCCGCTCCGTGATCCGCACCCACAGTTCCCCGACGGCTTCGGAAATCTGCCGCCGCATTTGGTTTGCCGCACGGGTCCGGATCTCGCCAGCGGCTTCTCGGTACCGGGTTGCCAGTGCCGCCAGACTCTCTCCCCGCTCGGCCTTCTCAGCGACCTCGCGCTGGATAGATTCCTGACGCTTCAGGTCAGTAAGCTCGACCTCCATGCGGGAGACTTCCGCGTCGATCTCCTTGAGCCGCTTGGTCAGTTGCTCGCGGCGTTCGTGGAGTCCGCCCCGCTTTTGGTAAAGCTCAGTGCCTCGCTTGAATGCGGCCGCATTCTGATGGATGAGCTTCATCTTCTGATTCAACTCTCGCAGTTCGACGTCCATCCGTTCGATATCCACGCACATCTTGGCCAAGTCGCCAAGCTGGGTCTGGCGTGCGGCAAGTCGGGTGCGAATCTGAACGCTTGTATCATTTCGGTCGGTCACGTATACGCGGTCCGGCATACCGTCAGGCGGCGGGTTGAATAGGCTATTCAGAGCGTTCTCCAGCCTCTGCATGTAAAACGCTTCCACGTCCGGCTGAAGCGCAAAATCATCGGGCACGTCGCCAAACACGTCCTGTTTCACTTGTGGAATCTTGGGCTCGACAGCGGACTTGGCGGTTTCCCATTCCCGGCGTCGCTCCTCGGCAACCAGTGCGTCGTGCAGTTCGTTGCGGTAGCTTCCAAGCAACGCTACCGGCATGGCCAGTTCCCATGCTTCGGTGAGTTTCGATTCCAGCTTCGTCTTCGTCGCGGCAAGTTCGGCCTGTCGATCCTGTGCCCTCTGCAACTCCTCTGGATCAACCGCACCAAGCGTTTTGAGATCGTCTTCAACCTCGATTAGCTCCGCCTCTACCTCCTGAAGATCCCGTGAATGGGCTTCGTGCTCCTTGCGCCTGGCCTTGAGGACCCCCTCGTCCCGGATGACCTTGCCATTCAATTCCGCAAGGACCGCTCCTGGGTCCGGCCCCCCTGAAACGCTGTAAACCCGGGGAATCTTGGTTTGGATCAGTTGCCGCAAGTCGGTTTCGAGTTCCGCGTATGTCCAAAGCCCAAGAATCCGGCTTATCCCTTCAACAATATCCCGTTGCCCCAGATTGATGCTCTGACTGCGTTCGGCGTCAAAGAAGAAGAATCGAGCTAGGTGTCGGGGAAGGAAAGCATCCCGCAACTTCTGAATTACCTGTTCATCCTCGATGCGCCCTGGCGTGTCGGAACGAGTTGCGTAGTGCTGCCAGACGGGGGAAGAATTGGGGCGGAACCGAACTTCACGCAAGAGCTCAACCTTGCGACTGCCAATCTTCTGGTCCCGGAGGGTAACGACTGCCTTGAGCCGCATCGTGTCCTGACCTTCGGCTTTGGCACGTCGGTTCAGTGATCTGTCGAAGGCAAACCGGGTGGCGTCCGCCCCGGTTTCAACCTTCCTAAGATCGCCAACGCCGCTTTCTCCAACGACTGCGAGGTAAAGCGCGCGGAGCAGGTGCGTCTTCCCCGCGCCGTTCTTGCCTCCCACCAAAATGCCGCACTTGCCCTCGAGGCTCCGGAAATCCAACGTGTGTTCCCCGTAGAACGGCCCGAAGTTCTCCAGCGTTAGTGAGTCAATGAAGACTTCCGACATGATTACCCCTTCTTGCTGACTGACTGAGACTCCAAGTCGTCCTTCAGGATGCTGAGCAGATCATCGGGAAGCCCATGAGCTCGATGGCTCTCGCTATATTCCTCGACTTTGGCCAGCATTCGGCGCAGGGCATCGGCGTTGATCATCTTTTCACGGGCCACTTCCTCCTCCAGCTCGCGGAGGCGGTTGAGTTCTTTCAGGTCTGCGTTCATGGCTCCACCTCGATGTTTGGTGAGGATGCGTGCCACACCCCGCCCGTCGTCGGGGTCGCGTGCGGCTTTCCACATCTGCTGAACCAACAACAGTTCTTCAGGAGTGATGAGTTGCAATCCAGTCTCGTCCTGCAAGGCAAGCAAACGCTTGAGCAACTTCCGTCGACTCTCGATCTTCAACGGACCAGGTCCATTGTTGCCGTTCTTCCGCCGGTTGTCACGCATGCCGTTGGCGGGGTTGCCGAATTCGAGAAGCGTTTGGCGAAACGCAAGAAGCCCTTCCATTCGTTCATCGCCGGAGGCCAGGAGCCCTTCGCTGGCCAGGTCCTTCTCGACTACGGTACAAGTCCAACAGCCGAAGCGGCTGTTACCGCAGGCAGGCGTGCTCGTGTCGATCTGGATAGGGCATTCGCCATTTGAGGCGCTGGCGTAGAGCTTGTAGAGCGGCCGGTTGTCGCCGCCCCATGGATTGCGATGCTGTAACAGGTACGCCCAGACCTCCTCCGTCGAGAGGTGTTCGATGGGGTTGGAGACCCAGACTCTCGGCAGGCGAGGGTGACGGGTCAGTCCGTTACGGCTCTCGCGTCTGCCCATTGTCTGGGCTCGCGTGGCGCTTTCAGCCCGGCGGGCGCCAAGGTGCAGGACTGCTTCACCCCACCGGCCGATCCGCCGCTCCACGAACCGCGTGACCGGATCGATCTTGAGCCTCTGCGTACACCATCGGAACGTCCGGTTAGGTGGTGGATATCCACGGCCGATGAGGTTCACCCAGAAGCTCTCTTCTGGTGGGGGGCGCAGGAGGTTAACCTCGATGTTCAAGTTCTGCTCTATGGAGTACCTGCGCATCCGGCCCAGGGTGGATTCGATCATGCCGGCGATGGCAGGTATCTCCACGCGGGTGTCCGTGCAGAGGACGGCAATCTCCTTGGTGCGGCGTTCGGGTGCCACGGCAAGCACGGCATCGAATACAAGCGACGTGACCAGGGTGCTGTCCTTGCCGCCGCTGAAACCGATTAGCCAAGGACGGTCATCTTCCAGGTACATCGCCGTAAGACGCGTCGAAATATCGCCGAACACGGACCCACTCATAGGCCACAACGATAACCGCGTATCCGCGTGTATGCAAGCGCGGAGAGGGTGAGGGATTTGGGATTTCGGTGGTTCACACCCTCAGTCCATCTTCGCCATTGGCTTCCCCGGCGCGCCGGGACCCCAAAGGCGGGCGGTCAAAAACCTTCTCCCTCGATGGCCTGTCGGGTTAATCGACCGAAAATCTAAAAATAAGGAGTTATGGCGATTGTCCGTGATGTAAGTCTTTATTTTGATTTCTCGCCGATGAGGCTTTTGGACTAACCCGACAGGCCCACAAAGGAGAGGGGTTTGGGTGGTTTCGGAGCGCTTTCGGAGTGGTTCCGGAGTGGTTTCGGAGTGGTTTCGGTGGTGCGGCCATGCGTTTTGGAGGGGTTTTGGAGTGGTTTCGGTGGTGCGGCCATGCGTTTTGGAGGGGTTTCGGAGTAGTTTTGGAGGGGTTTGAGACCCTTGGGAGCAGTCCATAACACACGTTGGGAGTGGTTATTGCGCTCATTGGGAGTGGTTTCGGAGTTGTTTGGAGTTGTTTTGACTATTGCGCGGTGTGTTGCGGAGCGCACGCGGCGGTTGGCCCGCGGCCGGGCAGGCGCCCAGGGCGCATTCCAGTTAGGCATCCGACAGGCAGGTTCCCCAAAGAGCGGCCTTCCCGGCGCGGAAGCATGTGGATGCGAGTCTCGATCCGTGCCGGAAAGTCAGGTCGCTCGCGGTTCAGCGGATCCAGCCGAGCGTCCGTCCTCGGCCCCGTCCGCGGCCGAGCTTGCGCCACGAGCTTGGAGTGCTGGGCGTCATCGCCAGGCCGGCGGGCCTTGGCGGCACGGCGGACTTGAACGGGTGCTCCGCCGCCACGGGCAGTTCGCGCTTGAGGAGGCGCTCGATTGCGCGGAGATTGCTCCGCTCGTCAAGCCCGCAGAACGACAGCGCCAGGCCTGTCTGTCCGGCCCGCCCGGTCCTGCCGATGCGGTGGACGTACGTTTCCGCCTCGTCGGGGATGTCGTAGTTGATCACGTGCGAGATGTCATCGACGTCCAGGCCGCGGGAGGCGATGTCACTTGCCACCAGCACGCGGACGCGCCCGCACTTGAAGTCGTCCAGCGCCTTCTGGCGGGCACTCTGCGTCTTGTCGGAGTGGATCACCTCGGCGGAGATATTGGCGTACTGGAGGTGCAGCACCACACGGTCGGCGCCGCGCTTGGTGCGGGCGAAGACCAGCGCCCGGCTGATCTCCTGGCCGACAAGCAGGTGGTGAAGCAGGTCCTGCTTGTGATTCCGCTCGACGAGGTAGACCATATGGTCCACCGTCTCAGCCGCGGGGGTCCCGGGCGTTATGCGGACGTCAACGGGGTTCGTGAGGATCGAGTTCGCCAGGTTCATGATGCTCGACGGCATGGTGGCTGAGAAGAGCATCGTCTGGCGCTGCTCGGGCACCTTCGCGATGATCTTGCGTATGTCGCGGATGAAGCCCATGTCGAACATGCGGTCGGCCTCGTCAAGAACGAGGACCTCGACCCGCCCAAGGTTGACGTACCCCTGGCCGATGAGGTCCAGAAGCCTGCCAGGCGTCGCGACAAGGATGTCAACGCCGCGCTCGAGCGCACGCGTCTGGCTTCGCTGGGGGACGCCGCCGTAGATCGTGGTTTGCTTCTGGTGCGTGTATCGGCCGTAGGTGTCGAAAGACTCGCCAACCTGGGCCGCCAGCTCCCGCGTGGGGGTAACCACAAGCACGCGGATGGGCCTCTTGCCCTCGCGGACAAGGCCCGTGGTCTCCAGGCGATGCAGGATGGGCAGCGCGAACGCTGCCGTCTTGCCCGTGCCCGTCTGCGCGCAGCCTAAAAGGTCTTTTCCTTCCAACAGGTGGGGTATCGCACTTGACTGGATCGGAGTGGGGTGGGTATAGCCTTCCTCGCGGACGGCCCTAAGCAGTGGCTCTATGAGCCCAAACTTGTCAAAACTCAAAGGGTTCTCTTCTCTTCTTCTTCAGATTCTTCAATTGCCCAGCCCGATGCCGGACGTTTTGGTTTTTTCCTGGCCGCTAATATACATGATTGTCGGTCCTTAAGCAAGCCTTCCTTAATATTTATGTCCTTAAGATTTATGACGCCTCGGCCCGCTTGCCGCCGGTGGCACGGGTGTAAGCCGCCGAAACCATCCGCTGTCCCAAGTGCGGGCACGAGTTCCCGCTGAAATGAGGCGGAGCCGAATCATGATTGCTGAGTTCGCGGGGGCCGGGTATTCTGGAACTAGAGGTACGGCACATGGGACGGTCGATCACACTCGACAAATACGCTTGGCCTTTTATCTTCGGGATTCCCATCGCGGGACTCATTGTTATCACGATCGTCCTGAGCATCTTCATGCGACCGCCACTCCCGGTACGCGCTCCAACAACTCAGCCTGCCACGCAGCCCACCACATTGCCTCAAGCGAGTCCAGAGTAGACGTCCATACCCCATACGCCGAACAGCGGCGTCCGAGCCGGAGGAACCCCATAAGAGCCAAAGCGGCGTCGCCGCCCGGGGCTCTGCCATCGCTTTTGCTTGATCGCCGCAGAGCCAATCTGGTCGCTGTACCCCCGCAACCTAAGCGATATTCAGCGCCCCTGTATTCTCCGATTCGACGGGCTCTCCAACTCAACGGCCCCTTTCCCGCGCCGCCGGCGGCCGGTATACTTTGCGGCGTGGCTGACAAGGACATCCATCCCATTTACGTGCTGCATGGCGACGACGCCTTTCTGCTGGACACCCACCGCCAGGAGATCGTCGGCCGCGTCGTCGCGGGCAGCGACCCGCAGCTTTGCGTGACGAGCTTCGACGGCTCGGCCGAACTGGCGGACGTGCTCGACGAATTGCGGACCGTGCCTTTCCTTGCCCCGCACCGGCTGGTGATCGTCCGCGACGCCGACGCATTCGTGAAGTCGCACCGCGAGGCGATAGAGAAGTTCTTCGAGAAGCCGCCCGGCTCGGCCTCGCTGCTGCTGGTGGTGGGGTCCTGGCCCGGCAACACGCGGCTGGCGAAGCTGGTGGCGAAGATCGGCCAGGCCATTGTCTGCTCGGTGGGCGAGAGGGAGAACCTTTCCGGCTGGATCGCCAAGTCGGCGGGCAAGCGCGGCAAGACGATCGCGCGCGACGCGTCGGAGTTACTGGCCCAGTGGGTCGGCCGGGACCTTGCGGCGCTGGACGGCGAGATCGAGAAGCTAAGCCTGTACGTCGGCCAGCGCGAGCAGATAACCGCTCAGGACGTCTCGTCGCTTGTCACGGCCTCGGCGGGCCCGTCGGCGTTCGAGCTGACCAACGCCGTCACCGCCGGCGACGCGGCCTGGGCGCTGCGGTCGCTTGGCGGGATGCTCCACACGCGCGGCGACGAGTTCAAGACGCTGGGCCTGATCGCCTGGCACCTGCGCCGCGCGATGACGGCCAAGGAAAAACTCGCCGCCGGCGCCAATCCCAGAGGGGTGCTGCCAAACATGCCATACCCCCAGCAGAACGCCTTCATGGCAATGCTCCAGCGCCGATCGCTGCGAGCCTTCCATGACGACTTCCGCAAACTCATCCGCGCCGACCTGGCGATGAAGTCCGGCACGGAACCACGGGCGGCGCTTCAGGAACTGGTCGTGCAGTTGTGCATGTGAGAAGAAGCAGCAAGTAGTAGGCAGGTAGTGGCAAGGGACATAGATCGAATCAGAGTGACAACCTATCCTAAGGACAGGACAAGCATTCCCGACCCCTTTATGCCCCCAGCGCAATGCAACGGGATCGGCATTCGACGCCGATCCCGTCTTGCTTCAAGTCTTGACTAGCTGTTCTTCTGGCGGTTGGCGGGCAAACTCAGACTAATCGAATCCACGTGAATTCTGACACTTGCGCCGCTGGTCATACTGATAAACTGCTGGGACTGCCCCCTGCTCGATGCTCCGGTGCCTTTGCAACTGGCAGATTGGCCTTGGGTGCCACTACTGCCAACATGTCCCGACTCGCCCTTTTGCATTAGAGGTCTCCTTTCCTGTGGGTCACGCATACAAACGGAAAAATGCACGGCTCTTCACGCCTTGGAACCGCTCAAGTATAACCCCTTCCTTCTTAAAAACGTTCCGAGCCTCTTCCATCGTATATGGTTCAGCGTACACGACCTTCTTGATTCCAACCGTAACTATCTTATTAGCACATAGGTTACAGGGGAACGTCGTAGAGAAAAGCGAACATGCTTCCAAGGACTTTTTCCCGTCTTCTGGGTTGACACGGTGAAAATGGGGCAGATGAATGCCGAATTTTGCGAGATTCAGAATGGCGTTTTCCTCGGCATGGAGCGATCGGCAGAGGTCGAGCAACTTTCCGGTTTCTGCACTTGATCCAGCAAGGAAATCCGTGAACACGCTGCGCGAGCATTTCGGGCAGACGTAGACCATATCGACGCTGGAATGGCACGTGGGGCAGTGATTTGCGTACTCGTTAAATTCCTGTCCGCACTTTTCGCAGGTGCCCGTGATCTTTACAACTTCCCCGCAGTTGGGGCAGTGTCTTATCTGGCGGCCGAGCCGCTCCTGAATTACATCACGGGCGCACCATCCGTAACGGGGATCTGTGAGACATGGATCCGAGGCCTCGGGGACATCGTTGTGCCCAGCGGCTATTATGTCGCCAGTTGGAGAGGCGATGACCGCTCCAACCTTTCGTTTGAGGCAGGAAGAACGTTTGCTTTCAACGTAGGCTGCCGTCATCAACGCCTCTTGAGGCTTTGCCCGCCGTTCATTCGGCGGCAAGCCCTTCGAGACGTGCTCAATCAACGTAACGTAGCTGTCATAAATCACGTCCCCGATGTAATGCTTATGCGGTATCTGGGCCTCCTCGGACACTTCCTTCTCGTTGATGACGATGATGTCGGACAAATAGTTGCACAACTTCACCTGCTGCCCGTACTTGGTGTGTTCGTCTCGGTCGCGATCGTCGGCGACATTGAACTCAGTTTCATCCTTGAACTTCTTTCCTTTGCCGATCAGCCGATGCTTCCGGACGTCTGTTTCAGCTTGAACCGATACCAAGAAGAAATTGGGAAGTTGCTGCAGTGCATCTAATTCACCAGTATTTCGTATCCCATCCACGACGATACCAACCGGCTTCGGCCCCCCGTCAGCCGCCATTGCTTGGCACAACTGGGTCATGGCCATGCCCACGAGGTATCCGCAACCCAGCCTGCGACGGAACTCGTTGCCAATATCCTGCAAATTCCCCGTTGTCTCCTTGATCCCGTTTGCCTTGGCATACTCGTGAATTGGGGATGAAAGTGAACAGTAGGCATAGCCATGGTGTTTTGCCAACCCACGAGCAAGGTAAGAGCATCCGCTTCCTAAGGCACCGGTGAATCCAATCACGGCCATATCGGTCGTAAGACCGGCAAGATCAATCTGCATCGCCTTTTTTATCGCCGGCTTTTCCGGCAACTTCTTCGCCCGCGTCTTAGTCATAAATGCCCCTTAATGGACCGGTTGTGAAGTGCCCTGCAAAAAGATGCAGGCATTGTCCGCAAATTATGCGCCGCCGTCCAGATGAATCCCTGAACCTCGACATGAAGGAATATTGGACAAAGGCGCAGGTCAGGAACCTCTTCCCGCCCCTTCCCCCTTCGAGTACTCATCCCTCACCACTTCCAGTTTCGGAAGGGCGGCGATGAACTGTCGGCCGTAGCTCTTGGTCGCGATGCGATGGTCGAGCACCACCACGATGCCCATGTCGGCGGTGGATCGTATTAGCCGCCCGAACCCCTGCTTGAAGCGGATGATCGCCTCGGGCAACTGGTATTCGCCGAACGGGTTTCCGCCTTGCTGGCGGATCAGGTCGATCCGGGCCTCGGTGATCGGGTCGTCGGGCACGGCGAAGGGGAGCTTGACGATTATCACGTTGCTGAGGGCCTCGCCGGCCACGTCCACGCCCTGCCAGAAGCTCGTCGTGCCCAGCAGCACCGGGCGGGAGTGGTTGCGGAACTGTTCGAGCATGAGCCCGCGCGACAGGCCCCAGCCCTGGACGAACATTTTGTAGTCGTTCCGCTCGCACCACGGCCCCAGCAGTTCCGCCGCCGCTTCGAGCATGCGGTAGCTGGTGAACAGCACGAAGCAGCGGCCCTTGGTCTTTTCGACGTAGTAGGAGATGGCCTTGCACGCTTCCGGGGTGAAGTTGGCCAGGTCGTTGGGGTCGCCCAGTTGGGTCTCGACATAGAGCCTGGCCTGGCGGCGGTAGTCGAACGGGCTGTCCAGCAGCAGCTCGCGGCACTCATCGACGCCGAGCCGTCGGCGGAGATACTCGAAGCCGTGTTTGCCGCCCCGGTTCGTCGCTATGGTGGCGCTGGTGAGCACGGCTGAGTTGACGCTGTCGAAGAGCAGCGTGCGAAGGATCGGCGCGACGTCGATCGGCGCCGACGCGAGCGTGATAATCGGGCGGCGGCCTCGCTGGCGGACGGTCAGCCAGTATGCGTGCGACTCCTCAGCCTGGGCGATGAGTTGCTGGACGTCGTGGGCGAGTTCCAGCGCCCGCTGCTCGCAGCCGATGATCTCGAATCGGCGGTCCTCATCCTCGACGCCTTTGCGGGCGTCCTTGAGCAGCCTGGCCACCTCCGAAAGGGCTGGCGAGAGCCCGTTGGAAATCAGCCCCGGCTCGCGGATTCTACCGTTCGGCGTGATGCCAGGCCCGCGGTATTCCGCCAGGGCGGCGAAGAAGCCCTCGCAGGCATTCGCGGCGCGGTTGACCGCCTCGATGGCGTCGGCCTTGCCGAGCATCGCCAGGATGCCGCGGTCGTTCTGGTCGTTGTAGAGGTCGCGGAGCAGGTACTCGACGGTCGAGTTGCTCACGGAGCAGCCGAAGTGGTCGCCGGCGACCTGCTCGACGGTATGTGCCTCGTCCAGGATCGCCATGTCGTAGTCGCCCAGCAGCCTCGCCTGGTTAGCCTGCCCGGCCTTGAGGGCCAGGTCGGAGAAGAACAGCGCGTGGTTGACCACGAGTATGTCCGCCCCGAGCATCCGCTTGCGGGCGGCCTGGAGGTGGCACTTGCCGTAATGGGGGCACTTGCTGGCCAGGCAGCTTCCGGGATCGCTGCGGACCTTCTCCCAGACGCCGCGGTCCAGCGGGAAGGTGATGTCCTGGAGCGAGCCGGCGTCGGTCTCCATCGCCCAGGCCGACAGGTTCATGAGCTGCTCCTGCTGGTCCCATTGCGAGAAGAGCTTGTCGCGGGCCTTGATGGCCATGCCCATGCGGCGGAAGCAGATGTAGTTCTGCCGGCCCTTGCCCAGCACGGCGGAGAACTCCATCGGCAGCACGTCGTGAAGGAAAGGCAGGTCCTTGTCGATGAGCTGTTCCTGGAGGGCGATGGTGTAGGTGGAGACGACGACGCGGCGTTTGGGTTTGTGGGCGACGGCGCCGAGGATGGCTGGTACGAGGTAGGCGAAGCTCTTGCCGACGCCGGTGCCCGCCTCTACGACGAGGTCCTCCTTGGCGTCGAACGCCTCAGCCACGGCGCGGGCCATGTCCAACTGCTGGGGGCGCGGCTCGTAGTTCGGCATGTGCCGGCTGATCAGGCCGCCCGGGGCGAGGATTTCGTCGAGGCTGAGCGTCATCTCATGGGCGCCGTGGCCGCGGCGGCGACCGGCTCCAGCGGCCTGGGGTGCGCCAGGCGCTCGCTGAAGTGGAGGATGAACCAGAACATCATCACCAGGATTATCAGTGTAATGACGGTGGCCAGGATGGTGATCATCGTCCGGCCTCGCACTATGGATGACCGCATGGACGAGACGATGCGGTCCTTGGCGAGCGTGAGCATGGCCAGAAGGATGGCCCCGACGGTCGGCCAGATCGTGATCGAGTGGATGCCGCTGAAGATATACACACCCCTGCTGACGACCTCGCCGGACTGAAGTTCATACCGCAGCGATCCGTCGGCGGCGCGGATTACGTATCCGTTGACTGCCTCGCCGCCGATGAAGACGTACAGGACCGTGTAGACCATGAAGTTGGCCAGGCCCACCATGATTACCCAGATGCACACTCGCGTGCGAAAGTCCATTTTTTCCGCCTATTCCTTCGCGCCGATGACTCCATCGATCGGACTGGATGCCGTGGCGTAGAGTTTGCGCGGGATCCGCCCCGCCTGGCGCGCCAAGTACCCTGCCTCGAGGGCCAGATGCATCGCCCGGGCCATTTTTACGGGATCGGCCGCGCCGGAGATGCCGGTGTTCAGCAGCACCCCGTCGGCGCCGAGCTCCATCGCGATGGTAACGTCGCTGGCCGTGCCGACACCCGCGTCGACAATGATCGGGAAATCCGCGTCGTCTTCCTTAAGCTGCTCGAGGATGATCCGTATGTTCCAGGGGTTCAGCACGCCCTGGCCCGAGCCGATGGGGCTTCCGGCGGGCATTACCGCGTCGGCGCCGGCGTCCTTCAATCGCCGGGCCATGATCGGATCGTCCGACGTGTAGCACAGCACGGTGAAGCCCTCGGCCTTGAGCACCTCCAGAGCTTCCAGCGAGCCGACCGGGTCCGGCAGCAGCGTCTTGCGGTCGCCGAGAACCTCGAGCTTCACCCACGCCGAACCGGGGTTCTCCAGGCCCTCCAGCAGCTCCCTGCCAAGGCGAGCGGTGCGGATGGCGTCGGCGGCGTTGAAGCACCCGGCCGTGTTGGGCAGAAGCGTGTACCTGGCCGGGTCCACGAAGTCCAGGATGTTCCGCCCGGATGAGTCGGTCATCCGCTCTCGCCTCACGGCCACGGTGACGACCTCGCAGAGAGTCTCTGCCAAGGCGTCTCGCATAAGCTCGTACGTGGCATACTTTCCGGTGCCGACGAACAGGCGGTTGTGAATCTCGAACTTGCCGATACGGAGGGGCTTGTCGTTCATTCAATCATCTCTCAAAAGAAGCGCCCGCCACATTGCGGCGGCCGCGATGGAAAACCGATTGAAGCAGCGTCCTGATATACCCAAAGCCCCCGTCGGGCACAACCCATTTCGCGGCAGGGCTCTGTCAGCCGCCGCCGACGAGCGTGACGATCTCGATGGCGTCGTTGTCTTTCAGAAGCGTCTGGGCATGCATTCCGCGGGGCAGGATCTGGCGGTTGAGCTCGATGGCCACACGCTTGGCGGGCAGATTGCGGGCCTCGAGAAGCTCCGCCACCGTCGGCGCCAGGTCGAACTGCTGCCACTGCCCGTTAATCTGAACTCGCATACTCCGGCTCCACACCCGCCACTGTGTCATAACGAGAACGATTATACGCCCAGGTGCCCCCGACGTTCAACCCGAGGCCCGGGAACAGCGCAACAGCGGAACCCGGAACCTGGAACCCGGAACGGCCGGGTGCCGTGGTTCGCGCAGGCCAGCAGGGCCGGAGCAACCACGTCTTTCGGCCAGGAAGGTGTCGGGCGCCAAGATCATCTTTTCTTCTTTCCCTCGCTTTTATGTCATCCGCCCGGGTTCGCCTGCCGATAGTCAAGTTAGAAAGCGTGTGTCAAGCGAAATAGTGAACCCACCCACCCCCCGACCCCGTTGACACACGCAAGAGCGGCCGGCGAAAGCCGGCCGTTTTTTATTTGCCCCTGCACTGCCAACACGAATCATAAGGATTGCCGCGGTTCTACGATTTCAGTTCGCTCTGAGGCCCCTTGGGCGCTTGGTTGACCGGCAGAGGTGCGTCGATTGAACGGATGTGAATGTCCTGCTGGGGGAAGGCGATCTCGATATTCGCCTTGCGGAAAGCCTGGTCGATGGCCATGTGCAGATCGTTGCGGACGTCCATGAGATGGTCGATCGACGGGATGAACACCCGCAGTTCGAAGTTCAGCGAGCTGTCGCCGAAGCCCAGGAAAAACGCCTGAGGCTCAGGGACGCGGAGGGTGTTCGAGTGCTCGGAGCCGATCTTCAACAGCAGATCGCGCGCCAGTTTGGTGTCTGACCCGTAAGCGATGCCCACGGGTATGACCACTCGCAGGACCGTGTCCGATAGCGTCCAGTTGACCAGGCGGTTGGTGATGAACTCCTTGTTGGGCACGACCAGTTCCTTGCGGTCCCAGTCCAGGATGGTCGTGGCGCGAATGCGGATCTGGGTGACCGTCCCGCTTACGTCGCCCACCGTAACCACGTCTCCAACGCGGATGGGCCGCTCGAACAGCAGGATCAGGCCCGATACGAAGTTGCCGAATATCTCCTGGAGCCCGAAGCCCAGGCCCACGCTGACGGCGGCGATGAGCCATTGCACGTGGCCCCACTGTATGCCGATTGCCTGGGCTGTAAGGATGAAGCCCACCACCGCGATGACATACCGCGCCAGGGCGTTGATGGCATAGCATGCCCCGGACTCGATTTGAAGGCGGCGCAGAACCGTCACTTCCAGGATGCCGGGGATGTTCTTGCTGGCAATGACCGCCAGCACGAGCACCACCATCGCAAAGGCCGCGTCGGCCAGGCTGACCGAGATGGCCGAGGCGCCGGTGCCGACCTTCCACAGTTCGATGTCGCGAAGGACCCTCAGCGCCGGCAGCACGTCGGCCCATACAAGCCAGAGGCCAAGCAGCGTCAGGGCGGCGACGACGTAGTCGGCGAACTGCCTGACCTGCGCGGTGGCCTCCGATACGGTGGGCAGTTGGGATTCCTTGGCGGACGCCGCGCCGGGGACGGGGGCCTCGCCACTCGGCGGCTTAGACTGCTTGGCCCGCGCCAGCCGGGCGGCGCCGATGGTGAACCACCACCGCAGCAGCGACTGGAAGACAACCAGCGCGATGATGACCCACAATTGCACCAGCAGGCGGCCCGAAAGCTGGAGCGTGGTGTAGTAGTAGCCCATCGCCGCCGCCCCGGCCAGCCAGAGCGGCACCAGCACCGCCAGCGGATACCAGACCATGCGGAAACGATAGAGCCAGCCGTTGCGGCGCCGTCCGAGGGCTTCGAGAACCATCCGCCCGCCCGGCCAGAACATCCAGGCGACGTACGCCCCGAGCACCGCCAGCAGCGCCGCGCAGGCGATTCGCCCCAGCGACTCGCGATATTCGATCACCGGCTGGTATTGCAGCGAGGCGGCGATGAACAGCAGCGGCGACTCGACCGCCACCAGCCAGCGGAGGCTCCTTACCTTGCGTCTCATCACGTTCGTGGGCCAGCGGAAAAACGCCTCGCCGAGGCCTTCCTTGCGGCAGATGCCGATGACGACGGCGATCGGCAGCCAGCCCACGGCGACCATCATCAGCCCGCTTCCCACGGCGAAGGCGAACGGCCCTTCCTCGCCGCCGTAGACAAGCGCCCAGCCCGCCACAAGCAGCACCACCGGCCAGGCAACCGCCGCCAGCATTGTCAGCACCAGCGCCTGTATGCTTCGAGCCATCGCACCGGGGCCGTACTGATTGGCTCGTTTGCCCAGCAGGCGCACCCGGGAGATCAGCCTGTGGCGCAGCAGCATCAGGGCGGCGAGCGCCAGCGCCGCCAGGGCGGTCCACATCGGAGCGCGGCGGATGCTGTCGACCAAGGCCGCGAACAGTGCCCGCCAATTGGCCGGCGAGACGAACCAGGCAAGCGCCCGGCCCGCTCGGCCAAGGTCGCCCGGCGCCAGCGGAGGCGCGCTGCGGGTCCACAGAACCTTCTCGTCGATGTATGAGCGGAACTTCTCGGCCTGGCTGATAAGGCGGTTCTCGTCGGTGTCCAGATTGGCCAGATCGGTGAAGTACTTCTGCTCGTCGGAGTCCAGCGAGTTGAGACTCTTGCGGGTGTCCGTCAGGGCCTCGACGAGGGCCTTGCGGACCTCGTCCTTATACTGCGGAGCAATAGGCGGCTTGGTGCTCTTTATCAGGTGGTCGGCCCGGGCCTGGACGTCGCCGACCTCCATCTCCTTCTCAGTGAGTTGTAACTGAAGGAGCTTGACCTGCGTCATCGTTGCCTGGCGCTGCCGGCTCTGGAGGCGGTGCTGGCGAATGTCGGGAAGCTGCGTCCGTGCGTTCCGCAGGAACAGGCCGATAACGTCGGTCTGCCCGACCTCGTCGACCATCTGGCGGGCCTTCTTCTCCGCGTCAGCCAGCCGCGAAAGCCGCTGGTCGACCTTGGCCTGCTCGTCGGCTACTCGCCGGCGCTGGGCGTCAAGCCCCTCCGGGCCGGTGCGAAGCTGCGCCAAGTAAAGGTTGTACTCCTTGATCTCTCTAACCAGCGGATGCTCACCCGCGGCCTGGATAAGCTTTTCCTTCGCCTCCTGCTCCAACCGCTTGGACTCTGCCTCGCGTTTCTTGGCCACCGCGGCCTGCAAGGTGGCGCTGCGGGCCCCCAGCAGCGAGACCTGGCGCGTGAAGTATTCCTGCTGGGCTCGCAACAGGTTGCGCATGTTGTCGGCCGTCGCAAGGGATGCATCCAGAAACTTGCCCCGAGCCTCGAGTGCTCGGCGGGTAGCAAAGTTCAACGACTGCTGGGCTCGCTTGAGCGGCTCGGGGTCGGTCGAGGCCCTGATCGCCTCGGATTTGTCGCGCAAGGCCGTCAACTCGTCCCGGTTCTTGCCGATGTCGGCAGGCAATGCCTCCTGGCGCCTGGCCATGGACTTCAGCGACTCGTCGGCGGCCTCGGCCTTCTTCTTGAGTTCCGAGAGGTCCAACTCCATCTTCTTGAACTGGGCCTCCATGTCCGAAAGCGATGTCTTCTCGGCGGGCATTGTTGCCGGCTGACTGGCCGGCTGGGTCGCCGCCTGCTTTAGACTCAGCGCCTGCGCCGGCGCGGC
>Ga0265595_1001465_pt1 | contig 18039 bp, 17 predicted proteins | sample saktaG_15_FD_190148 | JGI IMG/M metagenome (GOLD analysis project Ga0265595, IMG submission 190148) | Saline water microbial communities from Sakinaw Lake, British Columbia, Canada - sak_2013_06_06_50m | ecosystem: Environmental > Aquatic > Non-marine Saline and Alkaline > Saline ... | reverse complement strand
TCACAGGGCTGTTCTTCTCTTCACCTGACGGGTGAGTTGTCTGCATACCTGTTAGACGCACGTGACTGGAGAAGAGCAGCATCTCTCTTTGCAGCCAAGCCACGTTTCTATCTCGGGACTAGGGCGGACTCATCGCGCTTGTCCTTGGGTTCCGGCTCGGCGCGATTGTCATCATCCGGCCGGCGCCGGTGATTGACGAACCAATACACCTGCAGGCCGTGCAGCAGTTCGGGCTCGGCCTGCCCGCACTTGCTCAACTCCGTGATTACCCTTCAGCCACCGGCCCGTTTTTCTACGTCCTGTTCGGCAACATCGGCGCGCTGTTCGGTTACAACCTGACCGTACTCCGTCTGGGAATCTTCGCCCTTGCGCTCGCCAGCCTCCTGCTCTTCTACCGGATACTCAAACGCCTGCTTCCCACGGACGACCCGCTGCCCGCGGTCGCGCTGCTCGCCACCGCGCCCTACTTCCCCGCGCTTGCCGGCGTGTTCATGACCGAACACCTAGCGCTCCTCCTCGGGCTTGCCGCCTTGCTCTGCTATCTCAGGTTCCGCGACACCGGAAGTCCTTTGGACGCGGTCCTCTCGCTACTCTTCGCAACGCTCGCCATCTATACGCGTATCTACTATGCCTTCCTGCCTGCGGCTTTCGCCGTCGCCGACATCGCCACCCGTCGTTCATCGTCCATCGTTCCTCGTTCCTCGTTCTTCGTTCTTCGTTCCTCCCTCATCGGCGCGGCGCTGTGGCTCCTGCCGATTGTCGCCTTCCTGCCGATGGTTCTGCTCTGGCGAGGTGTCGTGCCGCCGTCCTATCAGCACATCCACCATGCCGGGTTCAACTGGCAGAGCGCAGGCTGGATTCTCATCTGGAGCGGTATCTTCTTCCTGCCGTGGGCCTGGCGCAAGCCGAAGCCCTGGCACCTCCTCGCCCTGCTTGCGGTTCCCCTGGTCCTGCTCGCGCCCTTACCCGGTCTCGGGTTCACGCGCACCGCGCTCAAGCTGCTGCCCCATCCGCTCGCGGTCATCGTCGCCTGCCTGTTCGGTGTCATCGGCCTGCTCTGGTACATGCAACTTGTGACTCTCGGTCGAAACGGGAGCCGCAATCGCCTGATGGGACAGTCCCCGGCGTGTGGCTTTGCCACCGTGGGAACGAGCGGAGCGCCGCAATCAGGTACAGTCCCAGCGATTGCGGTCATGTCCCACTCCGTCGGGGTTGCGGCAATCGGGACGCTCATGCTGGTCGCCGGCCTGCTCGTATCCGGACCCCTGGTCTATGAGCGCTACCTGCTGCCCGGCATCCCGCTGATGCTCATCTGCGCCCGGCCCGGAAAACGGCCCGGTCTCGCTCTTGCCTGGGCCGGCCTGTTCCAGCTCCCGATCGCGCTCGCCCACATCCTCCATCTTACCGCATAACGGCAGGCGGCCCCGGGAGAACCGGAGCCGCCTGGAGTGCCTGCTTTCCGCTACTTCACCATTACCGCTTTCTGCGTCTGGTCCCCAAACTTAAGGAAGTAGATACCGCGCTCGACCCGGGCCGGCTTCCAGCTCATCTGGCCGATTTGCCCTTTCGGGTTCAGCGTCACGGCGTCCACGGCCCTGCCGGCCGCGTCGTAGAGCGTAAGGCTCACCGGCTCGAGCCTCGACAGGCTGTACCGGATGTTGAGCACGCCGTTCGATACGCTCGGCGCAAGGTCGAATCCGCGCACTACGAGCGGCTGCGTGGCCTCGGTCACCGCGGTCGGCGAGTCGTACCACTCGCTCGCCGTGTCCGAGTTCGTCGTCATCGCCGCCACGGTCCGGCCGCCGCAGATGACGAACGCCACGGTCTGGCTGTCCCCGGCCGCAATCGTGAACGGCCCGACCGAGCTCATCGCTTCCCAGTCCGCCTGCGACGTGCCGTTCGTCGAACGGAGCGTCCCGTCCATGAAACGGAACTTCTCGGACTTGGTGAACCCGTCGTTGATGTAGGTCGCCTGGTTGATGCAGTTGGCCCAGCCGTTCATCCCCGCCGGATAAATCGGCCGGACCCCGAGGGCCAGAGTTTCGCCCGAGCTCGCCGATTTGACATAGGCAAGCACGCGGCCCGAATCGGTGCCGGCATAGTCAGTGCCGTCGTTTGCGTTCCAGCCCATGGTCCGGAAGTCGCAGACCGCGCCGACCCACAGTCCGGAAACCGGGGCGGTGTCGGTGTTGTGGACCCGGTACTCGAGGACCACGAAGTCCTTGTGCGCGGGGTTCGAGCTCACATAGCTCCGCTGAGTCATCCGGAACCCCCTGGGCTGGGGATGGCGCGAGTCATCGAACACGCAGGCATACTCCTGCGTGCCGAGCTCGGCCGGGTAAATCACGCGCAATGACTCGACCGTGCCGAAATCAAACGACGTCTGCCGCCACGGCACGCCGTAGAAGTTGTCCGCCACCCAGGTCGTATCGAGCCCGAGCATGAACGAGCCGTGCATCATGGCCGAAGCCGACCATTGCCTGACCTTGGGATAGATGAAACCGAGGCCCTCGCCGCGCCACTGGGTCGTGCCGATGCCGCCGTTCGCGGTCACCGACAGAACGAAGTCGGCCGTATCGTGCGTGGCGGTCACGCCCGACCGCGCGTGCTCCAGTCCAACCGGCAGTTTCAGGTCCGACCGCCACATGCCGTCGCTGGAGGAAGTAACGAGGTACAACTCGGCCCGATGGCCCTGCGGGCAGTTGTAGCTCACCTGGACCTGGTAGGCGTTGCCCCTGGCAGTATCGCCGACCGCGATGTCGCCATAGGATGACCCGCCGCCCACGACGGTCACGTACGGTGACTCGGAAATGAGCGTCCCGGCCGCACCCGCAGCCGTGGCATTGCCGCGGTTCTCGACGACAATGTACAGGTCTGACGTGTCGCCCGGGTCGAGCCGGCCGTTCGGGTCATCGACCTCGCTGTGGCTGACTACGATGAGCGCGTTCGTCCAGCCGGCACTGACCGCCACGGGCTTTGTGAACATTCTGCCGTCCTGCGCAGTGACCACGAGCTGCAGCGTCCAGGAACTATCGATGGCAGGAATCGCGAGCGACGCAACGCCGGAAGAGCTCGTCACGCCCCGGGCGATGAGCTCGCCGGAATGGAGCAGCGCCACGCGGGCTCCGGCCGCCTGCCCGCCGCCGGCGTAGCTCACCTCGGCGGTGAGCGTCTGGGGAGTCGCCGCGATGGTATCCGAGAAATCAACCGCGATGTCCCGCGGCACGGTCCGCCACATCCGCATCGTCGGGTCGCCCTGGAACGTCCAGTCATACACCGACCAGCGGTAGGTAAGCTGGCTGAAGGAAGCGTTGCGCCAGAAGTCCTTGGCCAGGTTGTTCGCCTCGCCCTGGTTGAAACCCTTCACGTAGTTGTTGTAGAACTCCATGCATAGCGCCTCGCTTGGGCCCATCTCCGGCGGCGCGCCCCAACCGGAGCGGGCGTTGGTCGCGCTCGAGACCGCGCCGTTGACGTCGGTCACGAGCAGTTCGCCCAGGCAGTCGGTCTCGTCAAAATCGCCGCAGTCGCAGGCCATCGAGTTGACGATGAACGGCTTGGTCGAGTTGGTGAGCTGGCTGATGTTCGACGTCGAGAAGGTCGAGCCGAACTGCGAAGTCGCCCCGTGCCCGGCAAAGTGCCAGAGCTGGCGCCCAGCATTCAGGCTCGCCACGCAGGTAGCGGGCGGCATGTCGAGCATCGAGTCGACTTCCCACGTTGACATCGCCGACAGGGCCAGCGCGATGTTCTTGTTCACAATCCGGCCGTAGAAGTCGATGTCCGGCCAGAGCGCCTCGAACGGCAACAGCACGTTGTTCAGGTAAGACGTGTCGGGTGCAAGTTCATAGACCGTGTCCTTGCGGAAGAAGTGGGCAAACTGCGCCGTGTCGTCCACCGGGATTCGGCCGACAATGATGTCGCCGAACAGGTCTGGCGTGTCCCCGGTCATCTCGCCGTATTGGTGGTCGCCGTCGTCGTCCCAAGTGCCGTCCAGGTCCGCGAAATACCAGTCGGCCGGCACGTTGTACGGCGGATACTCCAGGTATCCGTTCCGGAACGGGCAGATTGCCACGTCGCCGCCCAGCACCACGTACTTGAGCCCGTTCTGCGCGAACTTCTCCTTCAGCATATTACGCACCTTCTCGGCATTGTCGTAGCCGGTGTAGTGCGCGTAAATCGACTCGGTCGGCATGATGACCGTAAAAAAGCCCTTGCGCATGTAGTAGGAGCGCAGGGTCTCAAACGTCGGCTTCATCGCGGTCGAAGTCACGATGATCGCATCAATTTCGGCCGCGTCCTTCTCGGCCGCGGGCGGTGCCATCTTAGCTACGTCCTTCCGGTTCACCACAATCGCCTCGACCCCGCGCTGCGCCTGCTCGCGCTGGCGGACGGTCAGCACCGGCGCGGCCATCGCGTTCTCGCGATAGCCGACCTCGAGCACGACGCGCGACAGCAGGGTCAGGCTGCCCGGAGCCGCACGATACTCAAACGGGCAGAACATGAACCCGGCAATCCGGAACCCGGCCTTTGACCCAGCCGGAATCTGGACGAGCGGCGACGCAGGGTACACCGCCGCGCTCGCATACACGGCCGGATTCGGCCCCGTGAACGGAACGTCCGCATCAGCCGGACGCGGCGGCTGCACCGGGTACAGCGAAAGCCCCTGGCCCAGATCGGTCCGCTCGACCCGCTTGACGGTGATGCTCGTGAGTTCGGCCCCGGCCGGAATCAGCACGTTGCCGGAATAGACCGGCAACAGCGGGCTGCCCGGCTCGGTTGTCCACAGGACGCCGACGCCATCCCGGTCCGAAGCCAGCTTCACCAGCGTGAACCCGTCCTTCGGTGTCATCGCGATGTCGGACGGACTCGTCTGGAGACTAACGGTAACGACGCCGGCAAACGCCGACGCTACCGCAGCCAGCAATAACGCAAATACACGCACAGAGCCTCCTTTTGGTCTGAATTGCGCGCCACTCGGATGAAAAGACAGGCAAGATTATGCGCAGCTCCCTCCCCTAGTCAAGCCCGCAGGCGCATGGCCGCTGCCACAGACTTCCAGCCGCAAGCCGCAGGCAGACCAGAGCGCAAGCTCAAGCTCTGGTCCGCCAGCTCGCAACCCGAAACTCGCAACTCGCAACAGCCTTCCACAAAGCTCTCTGGAACTCCTCGGAGAGCTCACCGGAAAGCTCCCGAGAAAGCTCACTCAAGAGCTTCTTGAAAAGTTCACTTGAAAGCTCATTTCAGAGCACATTTCAAAGCTCGGACAAAAGCTCACTTCAAAGCTCATCGCAAAGCTCGGCTCAAAGCTCGCGGAAAAGCTCAAGAAACAACTTGTTTCAAAGCTTAGTTCAAAGCTCGCAGAAAAGCTTAATCAAAAGCTCGGCTCAAAGCACATTTCAAACCTCGTTCAAGAGCTTGTTCGAAAGCAGCCCCCAGGGCGGTCTCCGGTCTGCCACCCCCACGGCAGAATTGTGATTCCGTGCCGACCCGGCACTATACGTTGTATGTCATTGCTGACTCACCCGCTGACTGCAAACCGACGCGTTGCGTCACATCGCTCGTTGCTTCGGACATCGTCCTTCGTCCTTCGTTGATTCCCAAGTCGTTTCCTTTCCGATGGTTCCACCATTTTGACTTCTGCATTTTGCACTCTGAATTGCCTCCGCGACCCCGTCCCCCGGACAGCTCGGGGAGTCCCAGCCCTCTATACAGCCCTTGTCCCAGCACCCGCAACAGCACCCGGCCCTTGCCTCGTAACAGCCGTCGCTCCGGCCCTCGTCCCTTCATCCGTAACAGTGCCCGTTCCTTGTCTCGCAACAGCCACCGCTCCGGCCCTCGTTCCTTCATCCGTAACTGCGCCCGGTCCTTGTCTCGCAACAGCTTCCGCTCCGGCCCTTGTCCCAGCACCCGCAACAGCGCCCGGTCCTCGTCTCATAACAGCCGTCGCTCCGGCCCTTGTCCATTCACCCGCAACAGCGCCCAACCCTTGCCTCGTAACAGCCACCGCTCCAGCCCCTGCAACAGCACCACCGCCCGTCGCCAGTCAAAGGGGCGGGCTTCCGCCCGCCCCTGTCCTCGTTCGGCTATTCCCTACTCTCCGCCTGCAGACTGCAAACCGTAAACAGGGAACTGGCAACTCGGGCGCTCCACGCTCGCTGCCGCCTTGACGTCCCGACCTACCGCGCGGTCGTCTTTGTGCAGTCTTGCTTGACGCCCGGTACGTTCCGCCCTATGCTGACTCAGTCTGGAGGACATTCTGACATGAATACAGTAAGAGACGAAGCTAGGAAGCTGATTGACCAACTGCCCGACGAAGCGACATGGGACGACGTCATGTACGAGTTGTACATAAAAAAGAAGCTCGCCGTCGCCCTGAAGGCCGTCGAGGATGGGCGCGTAGTGGCCCACGACGCGGTCAGGAAGCGGCTACTGGACGAATGAAGCTCGTCTGGTCAGAGCCGGCGCTGGCCGACATCGAGAGCATTCGCGACTACATCAGACGCGACTCCGAGTTCTATGCCGGCCGATTCGTAAACCGGATTATCGAGGCCGTTGAGAGCCTGGCAGAGCTCTCGGCCAGAGGCCGACTCGTTCCCGAGGCGGACGACCCGAACACGAAGGAGCTCCTTTTCCAGAACTACCGAATCATGTACCGAATCGAGAGCGCCCAGATCATCATCCTCGCCATCGTCCACGCCGCCCGCGACTGGGCCAAGAAAGACGTGAAGCCCTGGGGCGCGACATGAGTCGGAATCCACCGCCCCACCCCTGCGGCCGCAAGCCGTAAGCCATCCGCACCGACGTCTTCAGCGTCCCCGCCCCCGCGCCGTAACAGCAGACCGACGACCCATGGAGTGCCGCCTGATAGGCAGGGGCGGGCCTTCGCCCGCCCCTGCTACTGCTAACTCCTCACTGCTAACTGCTAACTTCTCGCCTACCTCGTCACCACGACCTTGCGGACCGCTTGCGGCTTGTGGCTTACGGCTTGTGGTTCTTCGCGCACGAAGTAGACCCCCGGTGCCAGCGCTCGCACATCATTGGGACCGGGAAGCAGGTCCATCACCTGCCGCCCTGAGATGTCCAGCAAGTAGCTTACGCTTGGGCTTGAGCTTGGGCGCTCCGCCAGAAGCAGGACGCTGCGGATGACCGTCGCCGACATCGTCCCTGTTGGCTTGACGCGGGGTGGCGCGGCGGTAAACTAAGGTATGGAGATTCGCCACTACCGGTTCACCCGCATCACACTTGACCCCGACAAGTGCTTCGGCAAGCCCTGCATCAGGGGTCTGAGGATGCCGGTTGCCTCCATCCTCAGCTACCTGGCTTCCGGCATGACCGTTGATGAGATACTCCGCGAGTGGCCGGAGCTTGAGCGAGAAGACGTACAGCAGGCCCTGGCGTACGCCTCGTGGGCAATGGAGGAACGCGTGGTCTCGCTGGAGCCGGCGGGCACCGCTTGAAGTTCCTCCTCAACATGAACCTGCCGCGCGAACTCGGCAGGCGCCTGTCGTCAAGAGGGCATTCTTGCCGCCACGCCGGTGATATCGGGCTGGCTTCCGCCGCAGACGAGCGCATTGTCGCCGAAGCCAGGCGCACGCGAGAGGTCATCATCACCCACGACCTGGACTACGGTGCCATACTCGCCTTCTCTGGCGAGGATGCGCCGTCGGTTATCATCATCCGGATGGCAAACACACACCCTGACCGTCTCCTGTCTCGGCTGACTGCGGTCTTGGCCGATGTGGAACGCGCGCTGGCCGGGGGAGCCATCGTGGTTCTGGAGGATGCTGCGGCCCGGGTTCGGCGGCTACCTATCGAGTAGCAGCAACCGCTGCCGGGACCTCGCAGGAACTCGTTGAATCGGGGCGGGCTTGCGCCCGCCACTGCTAACTTCTAACTGCTACCTGCTAACTCCTCACCTACCTCGTCACCACGACCTTGCGGACGGCTTGTGGCTGTTCCCGCCTGAAGTAGACCCTCGGCGTCAGGCTCGACCGGACGCAAACGGACCATCGGACATGCGGGCGAGTATATCAATGGATAGGGTGGAATCTAGAACGCTCTCCCTGGAATTCCTAGCGGCTGACGGCAGCGGGGTCGGACTTCGGCCCGACCCCGCAGTTGTGAAATGACTACCGACTACTCAGTCCGTCGCCGCCGGTGCATTGACCTTGCCCAAGTTCCTCTACCGCCCGGCGGGATAGATGAACCTGATGCCGTCGATATCGCCGAAGTCGAGGCTTCGCTTCTTGGTCTCGCCACGGTAAACTGCCCAGTACATCGTCTGCTCGCTCTGATACGTCTCCCTCAGGTCGTACAATATCAGGGAGTGACCCATCTCGTGACACGCGATGGCCTGAACGTCGCCGCCATCGGACGGGCAGTAATCCTCGAGGTACGTATACCAGGTAGGCCTGGTGTTGAAGATGATGTCGTTCTCAACGACCTTCTTGCGCCGTATGTACCAGTAGTTGACTGCCCAATAGCTGCTGCTGGCTCCGAAGTCACTGTCCGAGATGATATTGACGCCGTCGAGCGCGGCGGCCTTTATGCCGGTTGCGCCGCTGTCACGGAAGCTGAAGGCCGAGCCAGCGAGGCTCCAACTGTCGCCGGCTCGCTGGAGTGCGGCTTCCCAGCCTTTGTCGAGCAGCCCCTGGTTGATGTAGTAGTTGCAGACCGCGGGGTCGCGCTTGTAGCCGCGGTAGTCGTAGTAGAATTGCGGTGGCGGCGGCTTCGGCTTGCCGCCAAGGGTCGGGGTCTTGCCCTGTTCGCCGCCAAGTACCTCAAAGACTCCCTCGTCTCGTCCCTTCACAAGGTTGACGGTGACCTGTTCCCCGTGCGAGAAGACCGGCATATCCTCAACCACCAGGCTCATCTCGCCGACCTCGCCGCCAATGACCTTGACCACCACGTTCCGGTGGACCCGTCCCTTGATGAACTCCTCGGGCTGGATGCTCACATCGGTATAGATGAGGGTGTGGTCCGAGTTCCAGTAGCTGTTCAGGCTTGTGACCCTGCCGGTGACGATCACATCCGAACCCCGGTCCAGTTCGGTCTTCGGGATCGGCATCATGGCGGCCCAGGCCCGTCCGGCGGCGAACAGGAGAACCAATGCCGTCCCGAGTGCTCTTGTCCTTGTTCTATTGGTCATAACGACTCCTTCCGGATTCCCTGCCGAGCGACCGTTGCCGGCTTTTGACGGGCGGTCTACCGGTTCAGGGAATCCCATTTCCTAGCTCCTACCGAATTGCCTCGCCAGCGCGTCGTAGCCAACGACTCTGCGAATTCCCAACATCCCCCTTTCACGTCTGCATTTACCTTGTGAGAATGACCTTCCGAATTCCGGTATGCGGTCTTCCGTTGTCGTCCTGCAGTTCCCGTACGAAGTACACGCCGGGAGCGAGGCTGCCCACGTCATTCGCGCCCGGCCGCAGGTCGGCGACCTTCCGCCCCGCCGCGTCATGCAGGGCCGTCCTGTGTCTCGGATTCTGTCTACTATCTGCAGCGCCCAGCATCAGCGCTCCACGGACGAGCGTGGCCGCGTTCGGCGTCTGCGCTTCGGCGTTCCGTATTTCCTCAACTCCAGTCGTAGTACTGTCGCGGATGACTGAGACACTGTTGCCGTTTCTGTTCGCGGCGTAGACCCGGTTCTGGGCCGGATTCCAAGTGAAGGCTTGCGGGCTAGCGCCGACTGCAATGGTCGTGACAACGCCATTGGTTGCGCCGTCGATCACGGCCACGTTGTCGCTCACCGCGCTCGCGCAGTAGACCTTGTTGTTGGTCGCGTTGTAGCAGAGATAGTAGACATAGTTGTCCACGGGCACGGTCTGGTCGTCGCAGAAGTCCGGTAGCAGCGGCTACGAAGCGATGTCCGGCACATCGATGGCCACGCCCACCGCCAACGGCACCGTCGGCCTGCTGCGCTGCTACCTGCAGGAGGGCTACTACCCGACCGGCGCGCCGGTCAACGGCGACCGCTTAGGCTACATCTCCTCCGCGCTCCTTCGTTCGATGGCCATGGCTTCGGCCGACCCGAACGTCGGCTCGTACACGGTGCCGAGCTACAATATTGGCTGGGGCCGCATCGACGCCGACTCGGTCCTCTACTTTGCCGGCGACACCCGCAAGCTCATCATCACCGACGACACAATCGGCATCGCCACCGGCGAATACAAGGAACAGCAGTTCCGGGTGACGTCCGCGATACCGCTCCGCGTCTGCCTTGCCTGGACCGACACCGCGGCCGCGCCGAGCGCCAACCCGACACTCGTCAACGACCTCGACCTCATACTCAGAACGCCCAGTTTCACGTTCTACAAGGGGAACGAGTACACCGGCGGCCAGTCCGAGCCGAACCCGGCCGGCCGCGACTCCATCAATGTCGAGGAATGCGTCCGCGTCAACGCGCCCGACACCGGGGTCTGGAGCATCCGCGTCAGCGCCAACAACGTCGCGACCGCGAGCAGGCAGAGCTTCGCGTGGACCGTGACCGGCGCGGTCGAACCCGTGGTCATCGAGACCCACGACGTCGGAATGCGACAAATCATCGTCCCGACCGACTCGGTTGACAGCGGCGATATCGTGACGCCGACGGCGTCGGTCTACAACTTCGGCACGTTCCCGGAGACCTTCGTCGTCCGGCTCGCGATTGCCGACGGCTACTGGGATACGACGAGCGTGACGCTCGCCGCCGGCACTGCCGACACGGTTGCGTTCGACGACTGGACCGCAGGCTCGGTGGGCACGTTTGCCGTAACCTGCTCGACCGAGCTGGCCGGCGACGCGAACCCGGGCAACGATACCGCGACCAGCTCGGTCGAAGTCTTCCCGTCCGCCGGCATCGAGGAAGGTAAGAGCCTGCCCGCGGTGTTCAGCCTCGACAAAGTCCTTCCCAACCCGACGGGCGGCGTCACCAACGTCCGCTACGGCCTGCCCAAACCGACCGCTGTCAATCTATCAGTCTACTCCGCGGCCGGCACGCTGGTCCGCACGATTGCGGCCGGCACCAGGAACCCGGGCTGGTACATGGCGATGTGGGACGGCAACGACCTGCGCGGCCGCAAGGTCAGCACCGGCGTGTACCTTGTCCGGCTCGAAGCCGGCGCGTTTGCTTCTACCCGCAAGCTGGTCGTCCGGCGCTAGCGAACGACGGCAACTCACACGGGCGGGGCTTCGGCCCCGCCCGTCGCTGTCCATTGACACTCGTCGTCCCGAGCCTATTCTCTAAGCGGAACTGATTGTGCTGAGAGTCACTCTGACTATTGTTGCATTGCTGTCCTGCTTTCGGCTGGCCTCCGGCTCGCCGCGGCCCGACACGCTGGAAACCACTCTCCGTGCCGTCGGTTCAGTCTCGGTCTCGAAGTACACCGAATCCGGCGTGACCCGTTATGACCTGTTGTACGAAGATCTGGGGTACGGCCAATGGTACAACGTCTACCCGCCCGTCGACGGTCACGAGCACGCCGCCCTGCTCTTCGACCTCTCCGCGATACCCAACACTGCGGACATCGTGGCCTACGAGCTGGGCTTCTTCCAGTACTCGGACGATACCGCCGGCACGCCGCCCTATGAACTGCGCGCCTTCGACTACGCCGGGCAGGAACCGGAGTCGCTGTTCGCGGCGGTGGAGAACGGGGTCTTGGCGGCGACTCAGCGCGAGGCCCATCACGGCTGGAACCGGGTGCCGCTCAACGACACGGGAGTTCAATGGGTACAGACCCGCCTGCCCGGTAACGTCTTGCGCGCAGCGATCAAAGAGGATGCGTGGGGCGAACTTGCCTACGCCTACGGCAGCACGGACCCGGAAACGCTCCGCCCCTGCCTGCTCCTGTCCTACCTGCCGACCGCAGTCGAGGAACGCCCAACGCCTGCCGCACCATGCCCGACGCTCGACATCACGCCCAACCCTTGCGACCGGACGGCGACCGTCCGGCTTTCATCCCTGCTCCCCACTCCCTACTCTCTCTCCGTGTACGACGCCTGCGGCCGCGTCATCTTCTCTCAGCCCGTCCGCCATTCGCCATTCGTCATTCGCACTTCGTCATTTCCCGCTGGCGTCTACGTCGCCTGCCTCAGCAGCGGCCCGGTCTGCCAGGAGCGGAAAATCGCCGTCGTCCGCTGATTCCGCGCGCTGGCGGCCGGGCTTGACCGCGCGCCGGCGCGGGCTATGCTGGTGAGTTCCAAACCAAGGAGGCCTATGCCTGAGATGATCGCCTATTGCGGGATTGACTGTGACACCTGCCCGGCGCTTATCGCGACGCGAACGAACGACGCGGCTCTGCGTGCGAAGACCGCCACGGAATGGTCGAAGTCATACGGCCACGACTTCAAACCCGAACAAGTCAATTGCACCGGCTGCGCGACCGCGGCCGGCCCGCACATCGGCTATTGTGCGATGTGCGAGATTCGCAAGTGTGCGCAGTCCCGCAAACTCGGGAACTGCGCCTTCTGCGCTGACTACGGTTGCGCGACCCTCGCTGGATTCCATAAGAACGCGCCCGCGGCCAAGACCCGGCTTGATGCCGTCCGTGCCGGACGCGGAGCAACGTAGCGGGTTCCCCGCCCGTGGCGCTGCCCCAAAGGAGGCGACAAGTGAAACACAAGTTTCTGATCCTCGCCGTACTGCCGGCTGTCTTCCTGCTGGCCGCGGTCCGCTGCGGCACAGTCACGGCAGTGACTCCGCTCCGTCGCGGTGAATCGGCCCTCGCCATTTCGGTCGGCGGGCCGGTAGCCGACGTTGCCGGCACGAACATTCCGCTACCCTACGCCGTAGCCCGCTACCGCTACGGGCTGAACGACCAGGCGGGCATCTACGTGGGCGGGCACCTGCTTGCCGCCGGGTTCGGTCTCGCCGGCATCGACTTCGGATTCTCGTACCACTTCCTTCAGCAGCAGGGCTGGGTTCCAACCGTCGGCGCCATCGCCGGCATCACCGCGCTCATCCAGCCGGGCGGCGGGGAGGCGTTGTTCCCGCAGCTCGACCTGGTTGCCAGCTACCGCTTGGGCGACCGTTTCACCACCTACTTCGGTTCGCAGAGCGTGTACCAGTTCCAGTACAGGCCCAACGTCGTGCTCGCGCCGTTCGTCGGCGGCGGGTTCAAGGTAAGCGACCCATTCTCGCTCAATCTCGAGGCCAAGTGGTATGCCCCGACCGAGAAGACCCACCCGCGCAACGTGAACTACAGCCTGCCGATAGCGGAGCACGGCGCGGTCGGCTTCGTCCTCGGCGCGAACTGGCTCTTCGGAGGAAACCATGAATAGCGTTCGGAGAAGTCCAAAATCCAAAGTCCCAAATCCCAAGTTCGGAATCTGTGTAATCTGCGTAATCTGTGGATTACTCCTGTTTGTCTCCTGTTTCCGCCTCGATTCGTTCCTGTTCGAGCCGACGCGGGTGACCGACTACTTGAACCCGGCCGACATGGACTCGTCGTGGCACGTCCGGTTCATTATTCCCGATTCGCTAATCGAGCCGGTCACGCTCACCGCGCTCGACGGCAACCACATCTATGGCTTCTTCGTCCGCCAGCCGGCGGAAGGGGACTGTCCCCGCACGGGGACTGTCCCCAGAAGCCCCACCGATTACACAGATGGGGTCCGGAGCCAATCTGCGGAATCTGCGAAATCTGTGGATAATCCTCCGGAGAACCAGTTCACGGTCATCTACAACCACGGCAACGGCCAGAATATCAACCGCTACTGGGGCCGTGTGGAACTGCTCTGGGAGGCCGGCTGCAACGTCTTCATCTACGATTACGAAGGCTTCGGCAAAAGCGAGGGTTCGCCCTCGGGCAATGCCTGCTATGCCGACGCCGATGCCGCACTCGCCTATGTCCTTGCCCGGCCCGACGTCGTGGACTCGAACATCGTGTATTACGGCTGGTCGCTCGGCAGTTTCATGGCCTGCCACCTTGCCGCTGACGACACCATCAGCAAGCCGCGTTGCCTCATCCTTGAGAACCCGATGGCCTCGACCTCGGCCCTGGCCAAGGAAGGCGCGGTGCTGGCGATTCCCGGCAGCTTTGTCGCCGATGCCGACTTCGACAACGAGGCACGGATACCGTTCGTCGGCTGCCGCACTCTCATCATCTACGGCAAGAAAGACGACACTGCGGTGCCCAGGCGTAACGCCGAAGTCCTGCTCGCCGAGGCCCAGGGCTGGATTCCCATCACCGGCTACCCGGTCGAGAACGCCAGCCACTCAGACCTTCCGGAAGTGATGGGTTATGACAAGTATGAGCGGGTCGTGAGCGCGTTCATCGTCGGCGACAGCCTGTAGCGAGTTGCCTGACGCGGAAGACGGGAGCGAAGAGGACTATCCACAGATTACGCAGATTTCCTGCCAGCACCTCTGCAAACTGCAAACTGGTTCTTGGTTTTGGTCTTTGACTTCTAGCTTCTCGCCTCTAGCCTCTAGCCTCTGGCTCCGTCCGTCTGCGGCTTTGGCTTTTGCCTTCTGACTTGCGCTCCTCGCGCCCCCTGTCTACTGCCCACTGCCCGCCGACTTCTGACTTCTAGCTTCTAGCCTCTAGCTTCTGACTTCGTCCTGGCTGCGCGGCCAGGCCTTCCTCACTACTCCGCAGATGCGGCTAAGCTCTTCCTCGCTCAGCGCCGACCCGCTGGGCAGGCAGAGCCCATTCTCGAACAAACGCTCCGACACGGCTCCGCCCCGGACTCGGCAACCCGCGAACACCGGCTGCAGATGCATCGGCTTCCAGAGCGGCCGTGCCTCGATGTTCTCAGCCTCCAGCGCCTTGAGGAGACCGAGGACTGAAGACCGAGGACCGCCCTCGTTCTTCGTTGATCGTTCTTCGTTCTTCGTTCTCCGTCCCCCGTCCCCCGTCCCCCGTCCCCCTATCGTCAGGCACGTCAGCCAGCGCGTGCATCTGCCATATGGCGCCTCGGGCATGAACTCGATACCGGGCAGGTCGCCAAGTGCGCGCTGATAGAACTCGAAGTTGCGCCGGCGGGCAGCGATGCGTTCGGGCAAGACGGTGAGCTGCCCTCGGCCAATTGCTGCGAGGATATTGCTCATCCGGTAGTTGAAGCCGATCTCGGAATGCTGATAGTACGGGGCAGGGTCCCTCGCCTGCGTGGCGAGGAACCGGACCTTATCGACAATCGCCTTGTCATGCGATACCAGCATCCCCCCCCCGGCCGTAGTGATAATCTTGTTCCCGTTGAAAGAGAAAGCAGCAGCCGCGCCGAAGCTGCCCGCCTGGCGGGCAGAGGTTGAGGTAGAGGAGGAGGGGTCTTCTTTCCTCTCTACCTTTGCCTTTACCTTAACCTTGTACTCCGCCCCGAGCGCCTCTGCCGCATCCTCAATCAGCGGCACCTGGAACTCCTCGCAGGCCCGGACAATCGGGTCATAGTCCGCACTCTGGCCATAGAGGTCCACAACAATCACAGCCCGGGGCAGCTTCCCTCGCTTCGCGCAGGCGGCGAGTTCCTCGCGCAGCAGGCCGGGGTCCATGTTCCAACTCCGGGCATCACAGTCAATGAACACCGGGACACAACCTTCATAGGTAATTGCGTTGGCGCTCGCCGAGAAAGTGAAGGTCGAGCAGAGGACCTCGGAGGAACAGGTTGAGGCTGAGGCTAAGTTTGAGGAGGAAGGGGCCAAAATGCGAAGGGCAAGATGAAGTGCGGCGGTGCCGGACGACAGCGCCGTTGCATACGAAACTCCGACCATCTCGGCGAACTCATGCTCAAACGCGTCGACCTGCGGCCCGAGCGGCGCTATCCAGTTCGACTCAAAGGCCTCCCGGACGAGTTCTAACTCCCTGCCCGACATGTGCGGCGGCGACAGGTAGATACGCCGAGGAGAGGTAGAGATACAGGTTGAGGGACGGGAAGAGGTTGAGGCAAAGGTTGAGCTTGAGGAAGAATCCGGCAATTCTGCCTTCTGCCTTCGTCCGTCCCCCGTTTTGACTCTTGGCTTTTGGCCTTTGCCTTCTGACTTGCGATCCTCGCCCGTCTTCCGTCCCCCGTCCCCCGTCTCCTCCGCCTCTACCTTGACCTTGACCTTTGCCTTCATCTTTGCCTCTCTATCGGCCGCGCGGGCACGCCGACCACGGTTACTCCCGGCGGTACCGACTTCGTAACGCAGGCTCCCGCGCCAACCACGGCATCATCGCCGATGATGAGCGGTTCGTGCTCCGTCCCATTGACAGCTACGGCACCCGTGCCCATATACGCCCGCCGCCCCAGCCGCACGCATCCTGACACGTGGACGCCTGGGGACAGCGTGGCAAAGTCCCCCATGACCACGTCGTGTCCGACCGTGCAGCCAAGGGTGACCTGGACGTGCCGGCCAAGGACTACACGCAGCGCGAAGATGGTGCCGGCGCAGACAATCGTGCCCTCGCCGATTTCAATCCCCGGGGAGAGCTCAACACTGGGATGGATGAGGGTTGCGAAGCCAAACCCGGCGTCGGCGACCCTGGTCATGAGCAGTTCTCGAATCGCCGGCTTGTGCACTGCGAGAACCACACGCGCATCGCTGAACTTCTGACGGGCCTCGGCCAGCGTCATCACTGGTATCCCGTCCACCAACCTGCCTTGTTTGGCCGCGTCGTCATCGATGAAGCAGGCAGCTTTGTGGCCACAGATCCCGGCGAGCCAGGCGATCTCACGTCCGAAACTGCCTGCACTGAAGACTACGATTTGCTCCGATGCCACAGTCATCTCCTCTCTCTCGTCGGCTGCGACGCCGCGCCGGGCGCTCGCGCAGCGACCGTTCCGCCGATGCCCATGAACTCCTCCATTGTGGCCTGGCCCTGCTGGCTTATGCCTTCCCGCTTCAGGACCTTCCAAGCCGTGAGTGCGAGGATTCGGACATCAAGCCAGAGGGACTGATGGTCAACGTACCAGACGTCGAATGCGAACTTCTGCTCCCACGTAATCGCGTTCCGGCCGTTGACCTGTGCCCAGCCGGTTATCCCCGGCTTGATCTCGTGCCGCCGCGCCTGCTCCGGTGTGTAGCGGTCGAGGTACTGCATCATCAAGGGCCTCGGCCCGACAAGGCTCATCTCGCCTTTGAGCACGTTCCATAGCTCCGGCAGTTCATCAATGCTGAACCGCCGCAGGAGTCGCCCCAGTCGGGTCAGCCGTTCCGCATCGGTACCCGGGCTCCGCCGCATCGTCCGAAACTTCAGAATGGTGAATGGCCTGCCGCCCAATCCCGGCCGGGTCTGAGTGAAATGCACCGGCGCGCCCATTGTCAGGCGGACGAGGACCGCTACTATCAGCAACAACGGCGAGAGAATGATCAGCCCGATGAAGGCTCCCGCCGCATCCAGCCAGCGCTTCACGTGGAGCCGGTACAGGCGTCTGTCCATCTCTCCCGCTTCACAGCCCCAGAGCTTTCAGAATAACCGCATTTACCTTTCTGACATCGAACTTCTCTTCGGCGAGTTTGCGACTTGCCGCGCCCATGCGAGGAATCAACTCCGGCTCCCTGACCAGCCGTTCCATCGCCGCGGCAAGGGCGTCTACATCCCTGACCGGCACAAGAAAACCATTCTTCCCCTCGATGATGCCACCCTTCCCAACTCGTCTTTTCTCTTCATCCGGGTCGTACCTTGCGATTGTCTCGCGGCACCCGGGCGCGTCGGTAGTGATGACCGGCCGGCCCAGGGCCATCGCCTCAAGGACCGTACGGGGCATCCCTTCTCGATAGGAAGGCAGGACATAGACACTGGCAGACCTGTACCAGGGTCTGGCATCGGGCACGGCACCAGGCCAGTCCAACGTCCCACGCTCGACCCAATTCCGCACTTCAGTCTCGCCGATGCCACCGGGGTTGGTATCTTCTGACCCTACGAGGACGAATCGGACCTGCGGGTATGCCTGTTTCAGCCGTTCGGCCGCAGAAACGTACTCACGAACACCCTTTTCCCTGAGCAGCCTCGCGACAAGAAGAAACGTGACCGGTTCGCCGTCCAGGGACGCGCTTGTGTACTCGCGGATGTCAATCCCGATGCCACCATCGAGCACCAGCACCGAAGTCCTGCCCAGTGCGCCTTCGGCCGCCAGGTCCGCAGGGTC
>Ga0265595_1001462_pt1 | contig 18062 bp, 15 predicted proteins | sample saktaG_15_FD_190148 | JGI IMG/M metagenome (GOLD analysis project Ga0265595, IMG submission 190148) | Saline water microbial communities from Sakinaw Lake, British Columbia, Canada - sak_2013_06_06_50m | ecosystem: Environmental > Aquatic > Non-marine Saline and Alkaline > Saline ... | reverse complement strand
ATAGCTACAGATTTAAGGAAAGCCTAAGGAGAAAAAAGAAGGACGTGAATTAGCTATATATTTTTAACAGGGGTGGTCCCCAATTACTCCGCCGAAGCTGGGACTCATTGTACTTGCCAAAAACAAACGACCGAGCATTCCTTCGTGAACCTCTTGAGTTATATACCTCATGTCATCCATCCTGATCTCATTCGGGGCAATGTTCATTATCCTCAGGAATCTAATGCCCTCGTTTGCGTAGAGCTCTTGGTTTGCTCGTGAAGGAGTAGCACCACCAGCCAAATCCGGCGAGATATCACCCAGGCACTTCTTCTTATAGGTAGTCTCGTTCAGCAGGCGTGCGATGGTCTGCATGCGTGGTTGATAATACAGAGCATCAAAGCGGGAGCCGTTCGTGTCCCCAAGATGGATTGCATACGTTGTCTGATTGTCAGGAGGCGGCAGAGAAAGACCAAGATGACTTAGGACAAAGCCATCAATGCTGGAAAGTAGGTTCCTCGCCCGTCCGAGTTGCTCTTCCCGTGATTTACGCGCCTTCCCCATTGCCTTAACTAATGCCTGCTGGGCTGGCAGCGTAGGACAAGGGATCAACAAGTCGCGTAGCTCCTCAGCATTAATATTGGCCATTCCGATGATTTGTCGACTGACACGGTTTATTTGTACACGGCCAGCTTCGGTGTTGAAGAAGATGGACGCAAAATCAGGCTCTATGCGTGTGGAGTCTAGTCGGACGCGGATGAGATACGATGCAAATACCCAGTGCCCTTCTTCGCGGAATACTTCGCATTTGCCTACTAGTTCTTTGGAGTTGGTTCTATTGAAAAGGATATCTCCCTTCCGCACCCTATAGGCATTGGCTTCTTTGTCAGAAAGCTTTATGTACTTGACATCAGACAAGTCCCATCCATCGTTTTGTAGGTTGTTCATTCGTAGAATTGGGAACCCATCATTTCGCTCCGAAGCAAGGGAGGATATGCCGTACTGCACTGCAGTAACCAATTCGCGAAGTGGCGTGAGCGGGTATAGCGGTTTCTTGTACACTCGATTGTACACGACTGTACTGCTCGCATAACTTACGTCCGCTCTCTTGGCGAGTTCGCCCCGTCTGACCGCAAAGCACTTGGCTTGGTTTGCTTCCACGGGGCCTACACGAAAAAAGGTTTTGGATTCTTCATAAATGCCCTATATTGCTGCGCTACTTCGGGTAAATCATTCCCGCACTTGCGGCCAGTGGCATCGTACCCTATCTTTTCTGGTGCAGTCATGAATATTGCCTCAGTATCGTTTGGAATCTCGTCTTCGGCACGGCGGCGGAGAAAAACCAGACTAGCTTTCACTCCTGCCCCAAAATGTGAGAATGCGGTCTGCGGAAGGCTGACCACCGCGAGCAGCTGGAACCGTTGAAGAAGGAAATCACGGACATACTGTAACGACGAGTTGGTCAGTATGCCATCAGGCAGTACGACAGCAGCGCGGCCTACCCCCGGTTTCAAGAATTGGTGGATCCGTTCTATAAAAAGGATCTCCGTTTTCTGATTCTTGCGTGGCTTGCTCTTACCCTTATTGTCCTCTTGCTTACCGAGTTCAAAATCATGTAGATAGGGGTGTTCAGTGAGCGCAATCTGAGCACCAAACGGCGGGTTGGTCAATATGAGGGTGAAAGCGTTTACTTTGAAACCGTTATTGCCGGTGGTCTTTCTGATACGTTCAACCCGTTCCAGTGCATCCTCCCCGACGATATTGCTGTGGCCATCATCATGCAGGATCATGTTCATCTTGGCAACACGGGCTATCTCATCGTTGATCTCAATGCCAAACAGGTTCTTTTGAGCGAAGTCGTGCCAGTGGGTGTAATGATCTATACTATCGGGAGTATGGTATTCTGATGCTCCACGCCGCACATAATCGAGGGCATAAAGCAGGAAGCCACCCGAGCCACAGGCTGGATCGAGCACAATATCATCAGCTTTGGGACATGTCATCTCAACTGCAAAATCAATGATCTCACGTGGGGTGAAGTACTGCCCAAAGTCACCCTTGAAAAAGTCATCCATGAACTGCTCGAATGCGACTCCCTTAGTATCAAGATCAGTCTTGCTGAAGCTAATAGCCTCCATGTGCGAAACAAGCGTGCGGAGCGTAGCATCGTCGATACGTATAGTATCGGTAAAAACCTGGGGGTCTTTTGCTTTCGCTTGTTCATATATCGCTTTGATTCGATCAGCCAGCTTGCGACTCGGTTCATGTGTCTTTATTTGAAATTCATAGGGTTGTCCTTTTTTCCGTGGAGTCTTCTCGTCTTGAATCTTGATGAATAGTAGCTTGCAGAGCTCACCGAATGCCGCTGGGGGGGGACAAGCGTCCACCACCCCAGAGTGTTTGATGGCACTTTTGTATTGTTTTAATAAGCGTATCTTTGCTGACAGGTTGGATATCGTCTTTCGTGCCCTTGAAGAAGCGCCATTCCTCGGGCTTACCATATTGAGGTGGCAGGTCAGCTATGATATTAGCTTCACGTTCGAGGACTCCGTACTTCTCGCTGAAGTCCAGAAAGCGCCGAGTTTGCCCTGCAACTACGCCGACATATATAGACCGGAACTTAACCCATGTACCATTGCCGCAAGCCTGTTCGACAGCCTGTGCAAACTCAGCATCTGAGACTCCATCCTTCTTACATTCAATGACTGCAAAAGGGCGACGTTGCATTTCATCATAGAAAACTACAAGATCAGCGGCGTCCTTTGGCGTGCGATCGGGCACTGTCACTTCCACCCCGATACGCGTAGGCTCATAGCTATAACGAAAGATGAGTTCTGCCCAGTATTCAGCCCTGACCTGTTCCTCTGGATCAGCAAACCTCTCTGAGTGATTAACAGCGACATATGTGATACGCTGTTTGTTGCCTTCGCCAGAGAATGCGGCATAGCCTTTTTCCAGAGCTCGTTCAAGATATGTCATTTAAACCTCCAACACGCCGTCTTCACGATCAATAATATAAATCGATTTTGATAGTTATTAGTCGTATCCAAAGATTAGCCCCCATAGTAACACTATAGAGTAGAGCAATCAAACCTCATCGCATATATAATGGGGTGACCTAATCATGACAACGTTATGCATAGATTATGTTTAGCCCAAGCATTAACAACAATTAGTTCTGATAGACTTATTAAGATATAATATAGCCGATAAGATCATCCTATCGTGTCTATAAGGAGGCAACTATGGCGATATGTAGAAGAGGCAGCCAAGACGAATATAACAGACTGCTACGTGCCTTCGATGCGAATAACAAGCCTAAACATACTAGTGTGCATCATCTGATGATAAAAGGTTATTCACTTCAACAAGCGCAAAATGCGGTTCATGTTTATTTCAAGGGAGGGATGACATCTGCCACTTTTAGATTATCCAGTCAAGATCGTAATCGATTAATGGACGGTTTTGACGCTACACATAAGCTGCCAAAAGACTGCGTCTATCACCTTATGGAGCATGGGTGCAGCTACCACCAGGCAACGAGCGCAGTATATCAGTACCGAATCGAAAGGGGGTTAATCCATACATAGAATATCAGTGTCGCGAAGCTAAAGCTACTGACCTAGTACACTTGCGGATATAGTGACCTTCGGTCTCGTAGGACGATGTTGTTAAGTATACGAGGATAGATTCGTACATCACTTATGTAATGGAGGCAATTTAATTGAATATATATGGAATCTGGGGGCAGTTGCAGCCAATCGAATGGATATTGCCAATAATAGCAGGACTGGCTTTTCTAGGAGTAGTAGCTTTTGGAGTACTGGCAATCATGTATCGAAAAACAACTACATTCGCACAGTTAGCTGTTGCATGCGCCGCAATCATGGGAACCTCTGTGACATGTACAATCTTGATACTCAATCAAGCAGGGGACAGACCCAATCTAGAAATAAAAGAACCTCTATACAGAGTGGGCTCTGACCAAATGTCATATTGGATTTTGGAAGTCACTAATAATGGAGAGGCAACAGCCAGAGAGTGCACAGCGACTTTATGGATTACCAAGACCACCAACAAAGGCGAGAAATACGAACCCAACTACCAAATCTGTTGGTGGCGATATGGAACAGAAAAACCGATCACAAGCGAGAATATCAGACCTAGAGATAAAATACCTTTAGTTTTAGTCGTATCAAATATCGAAGTAATGGCGGGAAAAACAAGAGCTTGGACATTCACACCATATGTGTGGTCTATGTACGAGGAATTTAAGAAAAAAGAATGTCAGTGCCCGCTATCTAATTACTGGAATGATAGTACGGATGGGAATTTAATCCCTGGAAAATATGCTATCAATATAAGTATTGACACGGCAAATGGGAAATCATTCAGTAAAGAATTTGAGCTCATTATTAATGAAAATATTGGAGATGTAGGATTAGAAGTTATTAAATAATCATTGACTATCGAAGTCATCGTTATCTTAATATTACCCATTCAATATCCGCACGCAGTGCTTCTTATATCCTAATGGGTTCAAAGTCAGCATTTATCAAGACAAGCATGACTGTGTCCCATTCATGATCTAGTTTGATCCTACCTAACTGCTGACCCGAGTTTGTACGCGGAAGTACATAACGGGTTTTTATTTGGATGCGGTGCTCATCAGATGCGATAGAATCGTATCTAGGCTATCTTGCCTCAGTCATTCGAGGCCAAGCTTCCCTTGCCCGTTGAATCACACTTTTTAAGGCGATAAGGTCTATCGTTTCTGGCATGATTAGTGTTCTTCTCGGAGTATTATAGTCTGTGAATCCATTCTAGATTATTATCATGCTTTTGTTAAACTATATCGAAACAGACGGGCAAGATAAAAGGGTTAATAGGAGCCAGGGTAGGGGTGGATACTGGCCCTCGGTCTACCAGACCGGTGCCACTATAATTGAACCAGTTTGTGACGCTGTCCTGCCGCTGGCGAATTACTTTTTGCGCTGATTCAAGAGCTTTCTAGTCCTTTGACTAGCTCAGTCTAATACCTTTCCGAGGTCAGCGAGGAGCTTCCCAGCCTGTTCCGCGTTGAGGAATGGCGGCTTCATCGTCTTCGCCCAGTAGAACCCGAGTCCCGTCGCACGTTCGACATCTGTCGCTGGCATCGCTTTGAGAGACTGACCCCTCTGAGGTACCGGCGTCAACCATTTGAGATCCCTGTAAAGAGCATCCTCATCCTTGTCCTCTCTTACATCGCTCTTCACCTCGCCTGCCGCTATGATGCCTTTTCCTTTGTGATATAGGAACACTATATCCTTCTTGTTCAGGGAGTGGACGATCCCCTTCACTCCACCGAAGGCGGCAACCCGATTCCCCTCGCACATATACCAAATAGATTCGCTTCTATAGCTCTTATTTGTGTCAAATATTACACCCTTCACGTCCTTAGGGTTGGAATGCATATCGTACGGCAGCGAAAAGAACTCAAAATAGTCCTCTCCCGCGATCTCATATATGCGGTAAGGTACGAAGTCCAGCCAAAGCCCCCTGGATTTCCAGTACTCCACATTCTTCGCTAACTCGCTGTCTACAGCGCTTCCAACGATAATGAGGCGTTGTTTGGTATTGAACTTGGACTTTTCTAGTGGGCGCTCCAGCTGAAACTCAAGCTGATGTTCCTCTTGTAACTTAAGGTCTTTATTGTTTAGATAGGCCCGTAGCTTCTGTTCCAGGTCGTCATAACGGTAGCGCGCCGCTTTCTCGCAATAACGCAGAGCCTGATGTACCGCTCCAGCCTGTGCATGAGATTTCTTTAGCTCGAAGAGTACAAGATCACCTTCCTCGTTCAGAGCGTAGATATCCGCCTCCGGTTGCAAAGGGCGTTCCTGAGAGATTGGCATCAGCGCGCTGCTTTCAAAGAGTACATCCCAGAGGTTCTGCGCCATCAGATCTTCAAGCTCCTTCTCCAAGGCAACTTTCACGAATGGGAGTGGATCCATAGCCACGAACTTGTTGCCGGTCTTCTTAAGTTTGTAGAGCATAGTTAGAGTCCTCCAGTTAGTACTTGGGGCAATAGGGTTCCGGGCTCATTATACGCCTACGTTTTGCAGGATGGCATTTAGATATCGGCATTATCCGTTTCCTTCGTAGCGACAGTAGCCTGCGGACTTCCTGGCAGCAAAACCTTCAGTAATTAAATCGTGCGGTTGCTGGACGGGCATCCTCCTACCGGGGGTGGCCTAAATCATGCGAGAATAGTATCTATCCCAAAACTAGGCAAACAACACACAGGGATTGCTTGCTTGCTGGAAATATCCGCAGTCTCAGTCAAGATGCTTCTCGGTTGAGATAGCTTCGTCGATATAGTTATCTATATCTCTGCAACACTTCTTATACTTCCTGCCACTACCACAGACACAGGGAGCATTCACTCCAGTGCTATTTGGGCTGTCCATTGATATATAGTACCTGCCACCTGGATCTCCGAAAGCAGGAAAGCGAAATACAAACCCGCCCAACTTAAATTGCCCTTGGCACTCTTTCTTTGCGACTGCACTTATCGCCATATCATGCACTTTAATTATTCCTACCACAAATTGTGCAAGAGTGGTGAATCTGTTTGCTCCAAGCAAATCAACAGTCATTGTGTAATCGAAAACACGCATACCAGCTCGGATGGTTTTCACGCTGCCTATATTTCCATTTCCAACGACGTAGAACTCTAGCTTTTTGACGTCTTTGTATTCGATGCTTTCACTAGGAAAAATTTGTTTAAAATAGAAATCTCCTTCTTTCTCAAGCATAATCTTGAATCTGTTAAGCTGTTGAACACCTTCTTCAATCTCTGTATCTGCTCTCATCGTCTCGTAAACAGAATCTGGATCAATTATCCACTTTAGTTCAAATAAGACTACGTGATTCGTTTTGACGTCCAACACTCCAACATCTATGTCACCTACTGTCTTGCCGCTTTTATCTCGTATCTTTTGTCTTACAGTCACGACGAAGTTCTGCTTCTGCAGGATATCCCCAAACTCATTTGAAAGTAACTCCTTCTTCTGAGCCACTGCATGACCATAGACTTCTGGATGGGTTATGATCCAGTTCCTCAAGAGGCAAGTTTCCCAATAGGACGTAGGAAAAAGCGACGGAGTTATCACTATCCGTTCATCGTTGGGCAATTTGACGAGCGGCTGGACCAATAAATCGGGCCTTTTCACGTCCATATTGAGAGTTAGATCTGATAGCATAGCCAGTACCAATGATCGCTCTAATTTGCTATGGCTGACAACTATGTTTGCAAATTCCTCCACCGTCAGATGTAATATTCTTCCTTCTAACGCAGTACTTGCCATTCCTAGCTGATGACGTTGGTCGCATATATAGTGGTTTAAAAGTGCGATCGCGCTGCACTCGATCCAGAAATTATTGTAGTCCTCGACTGTGTAGCCTTGGCATTTTATATTTCTATCCAGAGTAGGCTTAGGTGCATTATCTATAACAATTTGTTTAAAAACGCTATACACCTCTTCTGGAACAAAGGGTATGATTGATCCTGTTAAACACAATTCGATTGCCGGACGTATTAGTTGCTCGCATGCCTTGGCAGACAGATTGGGCTTCTTTCCAATCATAAATGACTTGAATCCTTCCTTATTAGAACGGTATTGATGCAGGAAAGAATTAACGTGTGATTTACCGAATTCTATGTCTGAGGGGTGGCGAAATGTCACGACCTTGTTTTTGGCAGCACCTTCGTAGTAGTATTGATGATATCTGACAAAGCATTCAACCAATTCGGAGTACTTGCTGCAATAAATCATAGCTTCTTTAGCTATGGTTAGATCATCGCCCACAATCTCCGGCACTATAGTTTGATGCCCCCTCCTACAGTGTCTCAATATTTGTGGTACTAGCGCTTGCAGGCTACTTCTTATTTGCTGTATAGCGATGGTTGCTGAAATTGGATTGTCCGCCATGGTAAACAGGATATCCTCGTACAGTATCTCGAACATTGTACAGGCATGCTCTAACGCAACCTGAGCAGGCATCTCGAATATCCGGAGACCTAGTAAGGTGTCATCGATGTGTTTTTCGATAGATTCTAATCCATCTTGCTGTTCATTAACCATCATACTCAACTTCAAATTATATCATGGATATACGCCTATGAAGACTGCGGATAAGATTAAGCGGCTGATTGCATCACTGCTCTGTTTCCGGTTGTGAGTTTTAGAGCGGATGGTACCGGGTGCTGGATTAATAGTCAGACTCAACAAGGAGTATCCAAAGATACACCGGGGGTGGCCTCGATCATCGGATGGTAGTATCTATCTCAAAACCAGCCACGACACACACGCGGATTGGTTCCTTAAAAACGACATGAACGTGTAGCCCCGCTGATTATTCCAGGGTAGTATGGGCGGTATGACATTGACATCTGTATGGATAGGATATAACCTTGTAGCTATGGACGATACAAACGATAGTCGTTGATATCACAGTGAAGGTGAGAGGAGGTTGATTATGGCACAGCAAATTAAGGCTGACAGGGAATATACCCTCGTTGAGCAGATCACGCAGGTAGCAGACATACTGGTTAAGGTGAGGGAGCGGGAGCTTCTGCCCCAGAACCTGTCGGCCACCGCAGCTTCGATCCTCTTCCTGGTGGACGCTATGGGCGAGGGCGTGACCCCAGCCAGGATAACCCGGATGCTGCTGCGAGAGCCGCATTCCATATCCGGTATCCTCATGCGTATGGAGAAGCAGGGGCTTGTCAAGCGTACCAAGGACATGGATCGCAAGAACTATATCCGCATAACCTTGACCGCCAAGGGCGAAAAAGCGCTCGAGAAAGCCATGAGACTGGAAGGCACGACGCACGTTCTTTCCAAATTGACCGCAGCGCAGCAGAAAGAACTCAAGGCAACACTAACCGCACTCAAAGAGGCCGGTGTGAAAGAGCTGCGCCTCAGCCGCAAAGCACTGCCCTGGCCGTGAGCGCTGAAACTAAGTGAGATGCGCCATTTACGGTTGATATAGCGTGCCCATGACTAACATCTGATAATAGCATATTAGCAAATTGAAATAGATAATCCCAGGTTAAATATCAGATATGGCGGTAGTATATGTGTTTAAAGAAGTGGTCAAATAAGCAACCAAAAATTATTGATAAGCAGGCTGGTTGGACAGTGCTACCCTCTGTAGGTTACAAAATGCCACCTGATTTCCCATCGCCTCTATACGTTAAAGTTAGCTCTGCCCTTCTAAAGTATAAGGATACTCATCGAGCACAATGGCTATCATTTGGTTTAGGATGGAATGGCGTAGCTTATCGCTATAGAGCATTATTTGAGTATGATGATCAATTTACAACCTCCGTTACTGAATATTCAAATTCACCAATTTTTGAAGAACGATATAACCAAGGCAAAGCTTTATTTGGTTTTTTTGCAAATTCAACCTCGGACATCGAATGCTTTTTTTATTCAAACTATTGTATAGCTTCGATACTTAAACCGGATGTTTTTTCTATATCGGACGCGGACAAACTAAGGTCTATAAATCCGAAAAAGGTAAAGGAGAAATTTCAAACCTGCTTCCCCACAGATTGTATATCAGTAATGATGGATGAATGTATTAAAGACGCTACATATACAAAAATGAGCGAGGTACGCGATGTGCTCACTCATCGTGGAATACCACCACGCTCCTTCTATAGAGGTGGAGAAAGGGATGGGATGGCGACTATACCAGATAATATTAAAGCTCCCGTGGACCAATGGCTGTACGATTTACCGATTGACAAAAAAACAACAGCATCACGACGCATCTGGTTAACTGATACGCTCAATGTATTGATCGCTGCAACAGATCATTTCTGTAGCCAAAGGCTGTGATCTAAATCAAGGCCACAGAGGGAAATGAAAAATTAAGCTCGCTCATCAGATAGCTGGTAATCTTATTGACGACGATCTTGAAGTAGTTAAAGACGAGCTGGCGGTTCTTGCTGGCGCGATCCCACTTAGTGGGAATGCCTGCCGCTTTTCAAGGCGGGTACGGTTGGGCCGTCAACCCTTGGCCGCGGTGGCACCGGACGTGCCCAAGGCGTGGCCATGGACAGGGGTAGGGATGTGGTCGGTAGGGGTAGCGGACGGACGGGTTAAAGCCTGAACAGCAAGATTACCCGATAACTAAATCTTGAATCCGATCAATTTGCGTCACGTTGCGTCATTAAATTAACCAAACACATATATGGCTTGACACAAATGACGCACATGACGCAAGCCCGCATGCCACCCGTCTTCTTCTTCCCCTGCGCTCTTTCTTCTACCTTCTTTTCTGGGGTGTAAGAAGTGCTAATCACGAAAATTTGCGTCATTTGCGTCCTTGCGTCATTTGTAATCTCGCCCCAATCGTGCAGCCCGAGGGGCTAATTTAGGCAATAATATACTCGACACAGCAGGGCGAGGTGTGGCATGATTAACCAAGATGCTGCACATATGCATCTGGATTTCAGCGGGGGCAGGACGGCTATGGATAAAATATCGGAATCGCTTCTCAACGAGTTCTCATCGGAACACGCTATTGTTTCATTGCAAGAAGATAAACGTTTTGAACATTTCGCCTCTTTCATTGTAATTAAACGCCATTATCCAAGCACATTTGACACTGCGGATGTAGTGGTCGGAGAGGGTGGGGATACGGGAATTGATGGCATTGCCATAATTGTCAATGGTTCAATGATTACCGATATAGACGAGCTTGAAAATAGCGGATCATTGGACGTGTCATTCATATTCGTGCAAGCCAAGACGAGTCCAAGTTTTGACTCATCTGTAATAGGTGATTTTGGGCATGGTGTCGTAGATTTCTTTCGAGACACACCAACACTCAAGAGGAATCAGAAGATAAGCGACATGGCAGCTATACAGGCAGACCTTTACACCAAAAGGAGCAGTAAGTTCGTCCACAATCCATCCCTTCGTCTCTACTATGTCACAACTGGGAAATGGGTAGGTGATAAGGATCTTGAAAGCAGACGACAAGCTGTGATTGATGACCTACAACGTACAAACCTTTTCCGATCGGTGGAGTTTCGCCCGATAGATGCGGAAGCATTACAGGAATTGTATAGACAAGCAAAGAACGCAATCTCAAACACATTCAAGTTTGAGAAAAATATTCCCTTGCCTCAAATACCTGGGATAACAGCGGCATATCTGGGATTCATGCCCGCTCAGGATTTTATAGGTCTAGTTCAAGCTGATGATGGGGAGTTTCTGAATAGCGTTTTCTATGATAATCCGAGGGATTGGCAAGACTATAATCCAGTTAATTCCGAGATAAAACAGACGATTGAATCCGGTAATAGCAACCGTTTTGTTGTCATGAATAATGGAATCACTATCATTGCCCGTAAGGTACAGGCTAGCGGTGAGATTTTCACTATTCAAGATTATCAGATTGTTAACGGCTGTCAGACCAGCCATGTACTGCATGACCAAAGAGACAAACTCACTGCCAATACTTTGGTGCCAGTCCGTTTGATAGGAACAGATAACGAGGATGTTATTAATGACATTATTCATGCGACAAATAGACAGACGGAGATAAAACCAGATCAGTTTTTCGCGAGCCAAGAATTTCCCAAGCAGCTAGAGACTTATTTCCAAGCATATCCGCAAGAGCGCAGAATCTATTACGAAAGGCGATCTCGCCAGTATGACCGACTGCCTGTGGAAAAAACGCGTGTCATCACCCATCCCAACATGATACGTGCTTTTGCCGCCATGTTCTTAAATGAACCGCATAGAACAACTAGGAATTATGCGATGTTAACGAAGAGGATTGGAAAGGAGATATTTGTTAAGGGGCATAAATATGAACCTTATTATCTCGCCGCCTTTGCTTTGAACAAGCTAGAGTCAATGTTTCGAAGTCATCGGATTGAGGCATATTATAAGCCGGCGAGATTCCATATTCTTATGGCTTTGAGGATGCTTGGTGGTGAAAAGGATATGCCACTCCACATGAACTCTCAGGCCATGGCTACCTATTGCAATGAAATAATGGGTACGCTATGGGACAATGAAAAGGCCGATAAATTGATTTCACAGGCAATTGAAGTAATCACGACAGTCGCAAATGGAAACTTTGAACGTGATAATATCCGGACGGATGAATTTACTGAAATGGTGATCGCCGAATGTAGTAGATTACGAGTGGAGAAGAAAAAACATAAGTTCCCCTAATTTGCGTCAACTTTGTGTCCTCGCCGCCGCCATTGCGTCACTGTATGCCGCCCTTTATCCCAGGGCTATCGCGCCAAGTTGATCGAAATCTGCTTTTTCACCCGCTTCCGGGCATCACCACCTTGACCTCTCAGCTTATCTATGATGTGAATGCGTCGCTCTCCTTCCTCACGGTACATCTGAATATCCACGCCCTTTTTTCGAAAATTCGGGGCGATACGCTTTAGCATTGCGCTCAATGACCTGGCATTTTTAGGCCAGCTTATTGACCTCTGTGTCCGATCATCTGCCCAGCTATTTAGCTCATCCAGCAGGTCAGTGGCAGTCCCCGTCCAATCACCATCGCCTACCAATTTCAATATCCATCTCGCTATTGGCGATGATTCCAAAACTATCTCGTTGATGCTCTCCCGGTTTTCACTGTAAGCTTTGAGGAAATCCTCAGGATTCAGGTCGAGGCCGGGCATCGCCGCTACTACCCATTTTGCAAAGTCGGCCATACGTGGGAGAGAGTCCAGCTTAACTTCCCCCACTTTCTTGAGTCCAAGTGATACTGCGTTCAGGAGTGCGCCCAGTACCGATGGGTACGCCTCATGAAAATCGCCCCATATGTCTGCTTCAGTACGCCTCTCGTCATCAGGAATGACTGGCAGTGTTACTATGATAGCCCTGTCAAGTAGATCGGGGCGTGTAGCAATTTCACTGATTCCATTCAGCATTACCGGGCGCTTTGATTTGAATATCATTTCCTCGTCATCGGTATAATTTTCACGGATACCAAAGCCTCCTCCCGTCGCCAGGCGGCATATTGCATCAGACATCCAATCGGGCAGGAAGCTAACATTGTCGTAGGCCACGATCCATGAATTGCTTGCATTGATCGCCAGGTCACGTTCGGTTCTTGGCAATGAGCGTGCGAGTGAATTGGACGGGTCTATGAACATGCGGATCATACGCATTAGCAAGCTTTTACTTGATCCATGCTCACCGAGGATGATAAGCACCGGATATGGGCCATTCCCCATGAAAGTGCCAAGTATCCATCCCACTAAAAGTGGACGATCTGAATCATCGATATTAATGAGCCTTAGTAGCTGCTCAATGCGACCGCCAGCCAGCGGTACTGGCAGTGGAGCCATTCCCTTGGCGCGCACGAAATATACGGGTGAGCGGGCTATTACCTGCCATCTTTCGGCTGTGATCTCCACCACGCTCCACTCGGAATTGCAGAGGTCAAGATAAATCTTTCCATCGTGGCAGGCCAATCGTCTAAAAACCTGCTCCTCTCGACCATCATATACTGCGTGTCCTCTTAGCTCGGCGATTGCATCTGCAATAGCAGTTGACCTGACGGTGCTGCCTGTCTTGGTATAATAAAGCCGAGATAGATAATCTTTCATAGTGCTGCTTTTAAGTGGCCACGTTTCAAAATGCCCATCCCGCTGAAATGAGGCATACGGTATGCCGTCGGCATTATGGAATAGGTCAAGATCACCCGCCAATTTCACTAATTGCGTTGCCATAGCGAGGCGCTTAAGGTCGGGCTGCGGTGCATTCTTAACGCTGGTGATCGTACGTGGGATGTAATCCTTACGCAGAGCCTTTTTCAGGTCATCCTTGCTACCCTGTGTACGCCGAAAGGCAATAATCAGGTCAGCAATCTCTTGATCTGTCCAGCCATCGTTCAATGCAAAACTAACCAGCCGCCAGTCGTAATCCGACATGGATGCAAGGCCTTCAGCACTATGGTTCCAGATTTCCACAAACCTGTCATTCTCCAACAGCTCATCCATCTTCTCCTGCGGTGGGTCGGCAGCCGGGTCAAGCACCAGATCGGTTGCCGCTATCGCCTGAGCTTGCGAAGAAGCATCATCACCAAAAACGTCGGAACACAACCAATCAAGCTCCTCCTGTCTTTCCTCAATGGTATCCCTACCCTGATAGACATCCCCGGTCAAGGCGAAGTACCTTTTGCAATCGTATATCTCAACTTCCCCTTTCCGGCATTTGGAGCCGGGCTTCCTGCCTTTGATAATGACGTGTAGCCCCGTGCCGCTTTGCGAGATTTCGGTGTAGGAAGCCATCTTTTCAACGATAGCCTGGATATCCTTCCTCAGGATGCCATCGATCATTACCTTGTCGAAGTCTATCGCAACGTAAGGGTCTTCATCTGTGAAGACAAAACCAACGCCGATGCCGAGACCCTGTTCGATAGCTTTTAAAGCTTTGTCATAAGTGGCCCAGGTCGACGGGTCATCAATTTTCGCGGGTTTCCCTGTGAGAGCATTCAGAGGTCGTTTGCCTGCTTTCCAGATCACCCACTGATCAATGTTTTTCAGTCCTTCGGGTATATTGTTCGGGTTGATTATTTTTTCCATAATTCACCTCATATTTATATTGGATTCCTGTTGTCACTTGAAACCTGCTGCAAATGGGGCTTGGGCCTTTCTCCATCGAGTACGGGCATGGCATCAGCCTCATCGCAGTCGATTAGTGCAGTTCTACTTAACTTGCTTGCAACAAGCTCCACGGGCTAGGTTTAACTTACTTTGCCGGTAGAGTATAGTATCAAGTGAGGGTAATCATCTCTGGATTGTTCGCACTTTTCAGGGGGTGTTTATCCTCACTTGACCAATGAAGATAACTATGCAGCTATTCTTCCTTAACATACCAAACACACTCCTCATTGTTCTTTACTCGTGATTTACGATTGATACTTGGAACCTTTGAGAGGCAATCGAAATAGTCAGTTTTTCCAAGAACAATCAGATATCTTAGTGAGTTTAGATAGCGTTCCAGACTTTTTATCGTCACAAAATCGAAATTTCCAGGGTAAATAGATTCCACTACGCCCAAGTCAAGCAAATTGTAGATTGTATCGTAATTTGTATTTGCTACCTGCGCTGCCTCTTCCAATGTAAGCGTGTCCATACCATGATTGATAATTTGAAATCTGGCCATGTTATTCTCCTTTCAAAGTTTATTTTAACCCCCAATTCAGTTGATATAGATATCTATATCAACTGAGTGTAAGTAATCTGCCAGTTTGTCTTTTGGAATCAGGATGTGCCGCCCTACTTTTATATGCGGGAACAAGCCCTGCCGGATAAGCCGACGAATTGTCCTGGGGCTCATTCGCAATAGTATCGCAGTTTCCGCTACTGTAATTGTCATATACTCGAGACTCAACATTGTTATCACTCCTTTAATAGATCTATCGGAATTGCTAAATCGTCGTGGTCAGGACGCGCAAAATGTGGGCGGATCTATTGATGCATATTTAATTGATTACTTTTTCAATCTTTTCATAGGCAACTCCTCCATATTGCTTAGCCCCATATCAGATATCTGCAAATCGACTCCAAATAGTCCTCATATAGTCAGTATAAGCAATAGGTCAATATGGTATTCTGTTGCGTTATGTGTTGACGTGTTGCGTTATGTGGCGTTATGTTGGTTCAACTTTTTTACTATAGTAAAGGTTTGTATACTCTCGCCTTTTTTACGATCAGTCGAGTACCGTGGCAACGGTAAAATGGAGTGATCTGCTTTCAAACGCCGTAGAAGCCCACTTCAACATTTAGCTATCCAGAAAACGACTGACAATAGTTTTGCCTTGGATTTATATTAGGAGCTGCCCCACCGAAGCACTAAATTCAGGGGTTATTTCTAAACGGTGCCGCGCGGCTTACAATGTTTTTCAAGAACAACTTGACGCTCGGAGGATAAAATGCGAGGAAATATAAGACGACGCAGTAATAATTGGCAGTTGACAGTGTGGACAGGTAAAAAGCCGAACGGGCGACCGCAAAGGCACTTCGAAACCATCAAAGGCTCGAAGCAGGATGCACAGCGACGGCTACGGGAGTTGTTGACTGCCCTTGATAAAGGGGCATATACACCGCCCAGCCATATCACAGTGGCAGAGCTCCTTAGCCAGTGGCTCGCGGCCTACTGCCGCACTCATTGTTCGCCTCGCACTCAGGACGGCTACGCCTCAATGATAAGGCGGCATATAGTACCGGCTGTCGGGCATATCAAGCTCGAGGATCTCAAGTCACGTATGATACAGACCTTATATGGTTCCGCCTGCGAAAAACTATCGAACCGGACTGTACTGCATATACATCGGGTGTTTAGCCAGGCATTGAAATGGGCTGTCAGGCAAGGCTACATTGGCCGAAACCCGGCGGAGTTGGCTGACCCGCCAAAGCCCCACAACAGGACTATGAATACGCTATCAGAGTTTGAGGCCGCAGCCCTGCTGGATAAGGCACGTGATAGCATCTACTATCCTGTTATCTACACGGCAATATCTACGGGTATGCGTCGTAACGAACTCCTCGGTTTGCGATGGAGGGACGTTGACCTCCTTATGGCAAGTATCTCGGTGAGCCGGTCTCTGTGTAAAGCTAAGGGGAGGGTTGAGTTCAAGGAATGCAAAACCGAACGCAGCCGACGTCAGGTTAGCATGACACCCAAGCTTGCCTGCTTTCTGCGTGAGTGCCAACAAAGGCAGGAACGGTTGTCCATGGAGCACGGCAAACAGCTTACCCCTGACAACCTCGTGTTCTGCCACCCTGATGGCAGGCCGTTTGACCCGTCGACAGTAACGCACAGTTTCGGCAAGATAGTTAGAGACGCGGGATTGAGCCTTCGATTTCACGATCTCCGCCACTCGTGTGCCAGCCTTATGCTCAAGCAGGGAGTGCACCCCAAGATAGTAAGCGAGATGCTGGGGCACTCGACCGTGGCAATCACCCTGGATGTATACAGCCATGTCACACCGGGGCTCCAGGAGGCCGCTGCCAGAAGCCTCGATGCCCTGCTACCTGCAGGTATAACGAGATAGCCGCTTAAGTGCTATCTAAGTATCTGCTCGTGTCATGCTCCTCTAAGCCCTATGCGATTTCAGTCGGAACGTGGTATATTGCAATTCAGCAGAGGACGATGATGTCGGTTTATCTGTTCTTTTAGTGTTGCAGCTTCATATGAATACACGCTTCTTAGTTGACGAGGAACACCGTCGATTTGCCATCGAGGTGGTTTGCGATGACAGACGTGAGTACCATGTGCGGCTTAAGCGGAAGGGTTACTATGTAGGGCATGCGAGATGCCCCTATCTTGGGCGCGATACCTGGACGGAAGGCGACCTATTCATTACTGATGGCTCTGTAGATACATTGGAGTTGCTGGCAAGGGATAGCTCCAACTTAATCATTGACGCAAATGACCCCTGCCGTTTCTCCCTGTCACAGTCGGCTCAAAAACAAAAAGGCATCGACTATCGCCACCATGGCTTGGGATCTGAGCTGTTGAAGTTCGTAATTGAGCAGGCGAGAAATTTAGGAATCCGTCACATCTATGGTTCTATAGTGCAGCGTGATATTGATCAGACTCCCAATTTGCTGGAATGGTACCAGCGACACGGTTTCGTCTTGTGTCAAGATTCCCCCAGAGGCCTCGCTAATGCTGTGGCTCATGTCCATCTGGACTTGCGTTAGCTACTCTGGTAATCTAAAGATTACTTCGGGCAATTGGGCCGGTTGCTTGCGCCTGTAGCTCAGTGGATCAGAGTACCGGTCTTCGAAACCGTGGGTCGTGGGTTCGAATCCCACCAGGCGCGCATCCCTCTCTGTCCTAAGGTACCCTCAGCGTCAGGTGAGCGTCAGCAAATGGTGGTTTCGTATTTGGATGCCAGTTAGCCCCCGTATGACAGCATTTGTCTTCGGAACCGGGGGTCGTGGGTTCGAATCCCTCCAGGCGCGCATCTAAACCAACCGCTTTGCCGATATTTTGCCGGCAAACATGCCGTAGATGGTAGCCAGAATTGCCGGC
>Ga0265595_1001460_pt1 | contig 18075 bp, 18 predicted proteins | sample saktaG_15_FD_190148 | JGI IMG/M metagenome (GOLD analysis project Ga0265595, IMG submission 190148) | Saline water microbial communities from Sakinaw Lake, British Columbia, Canada - sak_2013_06_06_50m | ecosystem: Environmental > Aquatic > Non-marine Saline and Alkaline > Saline ... | reverse complement strand
TGATACGGGGCGAGCCAATACTTTACTCCCCCAATTTCCTAAAGCAGGCCACCTGAGGGCCGGCAGGCAATCAGTATGACGGGGCAGCTATGCTCCCCAGACGATTGTGCACCTCACCGGAACCCGTTAGGCTAATTTTACTCCCCATGTACAACCGTGGTACCAGTTATCATCGAAAATAATATACATGACTTATGTGACACGTAAGTGCTCCCACTTGAAAAAATTAAAGGTCATCAGATAACGAACTCAGTCGTGATTTAATCGCACGGTCATAGCGCAAATCTGATAAAATGCCAGGACCGAGCGGAGAAATTATCTGAAATGGAAATGTCAGCTGCTGATTGTATTGCTTATTACCAGTTAGAATGGGCAACTCAACAGAAAATCCCCCTTGAAGGTCACTATACCAAGAGCGTGGAGGACAATCTTTTTAACAATGAACTCTATCCTGAAACCAGAAAGGAATACGAGAGAGGAAAAGGTCATGAACTCGATGGGAAACGAGCACACATGAAAGCTCTTCACTCATCTTCAGCTCTTGTCGTAAATGTATTCGATTACTGGCGACGCCAAAATAGGGTTCAGGATATAGCCAGGTGCTGTCGCGCAGAAGGTATCACCAATGGTATGGAGTTTGAGAAAACTCACCCGATTAAAGGTGTGGACAGAACACCGCCCCATCTGGATGTTGAATTTGCCGGACCGATTCCACTAGCCATCGAGTCCAAATTCACCGAGTCTTATCACCGAAAAACACGAAGAGGCAATAAGGATACTCACCTCCATGTATATCTTGAGCATCGTGATATCTGGAATGGTATTCCAAAGGTAAAGGCTTTGGCTGAAAGCATGGTCCAACAATCGGGGGCTAGGACTGATTTCGAATACCTCGATGTTCCGCAGCTCATTAAACATATATTGGGGCTGAAGGGCAATGATAGTGGCCCATTTTGCCTGCTATATCTTTGGTATAAGATAAACTCAAATGAAGCTAAGCGACATGAGGAAGAGTTGGCTAGAATCTCTGCCAGGATAAAGGATGAAATCAGCTTCCAGGCAATGACGTACCAGGATTTATTCGTCAGAATTAGGCAATTACCAGATGTAGATTTAGCTTATATAAAATACCTAGACCGGCGGTATTTCTCCATTAGTTGATAAGTTATCCGATTATATACATGGCTATCTGCACTCTGTCCGCAGTCTAGCATCATGGTAGATATACCAAATTGCAAGCGCACAAAACTTGGGAATGTTCAACCGTTGTACCAACAAGAAATGATAAGGTAAAAATTCAAGAACTAATTTATCAACTGTCCGAGGATGGATCGAAGGAGTCAGAAACTGAAAACAATTCCTGCCTGCTAGACTTTATCACTTGGGCTGGGGCCCAACGTGCTTTGACAGGGTAGCAATGTTGACGCCTGTGGATGCGGGTGGTAGAGTGTATTTAGCAGACTTAGGAGGCCTTGTTTAGATTCAAGTATGATGAAAAATGAAATTCAGAATAGATGTTTATTTAAAGGATATAGCATTATATCACGAGCTAGTCGCTCGTAAGCTTCGCATGAGTCAACGCCAGCTTCGAAGAGCATCAACGGTTGAAGAATATCAGCAAATTGGCATTCTATTGAGAGATGCCTGGATTGAATTCTCTAAGAAGATCTTCTCGCTTGACCTCGTTCCTGAAGGCGAGACACCTCCGGGGCGCTCTGATGCAAAGCTAATGTTATCATTTGTCTTGGCGCAATGGCCAGATTTTACAGACAAACTGAAGACACTGTGTAATACTTTGATTGACCTGGCAAATGAAATACAACATAGAAGATCGATTGATCAGATAACTACCGAATGGTGCTTACTTAATACTGCGATAGCTATGGCTTTACTAGTTGAAACAGACTGTCAGAATGCTGGTCGGATTAGTCGTAGGTATTACACATGCCCCGTCTGCGGGAGTCTGAATCTTACGGTAGTAAGGGATAGAGAAGTTGATTTTGACGGACCAGGCCCCGAATATGAAAACTGGGAATGTGGAGACTGTGATTGGCAGCATTATGTCCTTTTGGGTTAGGTTTGTATATCACCAATTGAAAGTAGTCTCCCCAACTCTCGCATTTAATTTCTGTAACAATCACTCAAATTGTTGATAAAAGAGCACAGTCCCAAATATAAATAGCTAATTAGCTTTCGTACAGCTTGGCATAAAAGGCTTACCATGGCCTAAACAGTTCGCCAATGGAAATCTGGCCATTCCTCGGTTCGGCTCCGTCAGAATAGACTGTCCACGAGATAAATTTTGTGAGAGAATCATCTGCTTCTGCCTGTGTTAATCGAATATGCGCATATAGCTTGTTTCCATCTAGAACCTCATGGTCGGTACCAGGAAATAATGGAAGTGAACCGGCTCCATCACGATGATGATATCTCAACTGTCGGTACTGCTCTCCATTGACTACGAGTGCCTCTCCCTTCCCTGTAATACGGATGACCCCAGGGATCAGATACCGAGATGGCAAATTGCATTCTAGATATATATGTTGTGCTATGCGCCGGCCCACGTTCTTCAGAAGAATACTTAATACTAGGTCGGCGTTGCCATCGTTGTCCCACAATTTTTCTGGTCTCCGGTTCTTGCCGGAAATCTCGGCTATCACAATTGGATCAACCTTTCGATTTCTGACATCACGCACTTCGTAATCTTCCATTGGAACCGAGTGGAAATTGAATCTCTTATAATATCTTTTGTCAGATGCTTGATGAGGTGCATCGTAGCTAACGGGGATGTGTACTACATAAACACATTTGCCAGGTCTAGTAGACTTCAGTGTTATGGGTTTGATTCTTATTCCACTAACGCGTGGTTGGATACGTGAGTTAATTACTTGCTCTAGCCATTCAGGAGTAATCACTGATACATCAATTCCACCATCAATATCGCCGAATCTTGAAGGAGGCTTTCCCACTTCGGACACTCCATACACAACGTCTCCACCTTCTGAATTGGCAAATGCACTAATGTCCTTGCTTATCTCATTTTTCTTATTTTCCTCTGTACCTAATGACGAAGACCCTTTGAATTCCAAGTATAGACTTTCTTGAATCTGATCTCTTTTCATTTTGAGGAGGTCGTCCTCAGTCCATTGCCACGACATTTTCGCCATTCTAAGATTCCTATTTGCCAAGTAAGTAGTTATATTAATTCCATATTAATTGTTTGCCTAAATTATTGTATTACTCCTGCTCCCGTATGGCAATGGTGCCGTAATCAACTATTGTTTGCCGAGGTAACGATTATGAGTAAATCCTTTGGAATATTTGGAGAGGCAGGAGTGTGTAACAAAATAGCGGTTTGTTACTTCACTGGTAACCGATTACCACTAAAATTTTCATCACTAGGGTATTCCTTTTCATTTCGCTGCACTATATAATACGTATAGAACTTTTGCATTGGACTAATATCAACTGGCAGGTATACTATGCAGCAGCAATACAAATGTCGTAGCTGTGGAACTCCGGTTAGATTCGGGGTGAGGTTCTGCCGCAATTGTGGAGCACAGCTCAGTTGGCCAACAGAACAGCAACCCAAACAACAGCAGAGTTATCAGCATGGAAAGGCACAGGCGGAATATCAAACAGCAGAGTGTCCTACCTGTGGGGCCCAGATTGCTTTGGGTCTCAGGTTCTGTGACAATTGTGGTGTGCAGCTGAAGTGGCAAGCACAACAGCAGCAGCCACCCGAACAACAGCAGACTTATCAACACGTGCAGGCCCAGGCGGAACATAAGAAGACAAATTCAGGACTCCTAGTTTCCATCATATTGATAGTTGCTGCCGTGTTACTGGTGGGAGGTGTTGTTTTATTCAATACGGTTTCAAAAAATACACAATCATCTTCAGCACCTGCGGCTACGCCATCGACAGCCCCACCTACAGCATCACCTACGATTACGCCACCGACAGCACCTCCAGCTGCCGTAAAAACCTCGTATCCAGCAGCCACCTATACTAACGACAATTACGGCTTCTCAATTCAGTATCCCAACGACTGGGTGGAGCAACCCCTGCTTGTGAACGAAACCGTAGCTGCCGCATTCGGCGTAGCCGGATTCATTCCTGGAATGAGCATTAGCGTAGCTGATGCGGATGGACCTTTGACTGCTGATTGGATTGTGGCAGAGACCAATAGTCTTCCCGATACTTCGGGTGGCACAGTTACCTCTGACATCACTCCGACGACTCTGGATGATGGAACTCCAGCTTTTCAGTACACATTAAAGTATGATTACCAGACCCATGAAATTCAGGCTTTTGGTGTAAGCACGGACAGGAATGGCAAGCGAATCCGGGCCTGGGTATGGACCATAAACGCCTTCGCTATCTACGATGAAACACTATTCTCAGAAATAGCGCACACCTTAACATTCGGTCAACCTTAACAACCGGCATCCACACCGCCAGTGTCAGGCCAAGAGTAAGCACCCAAAGGTTTTAGAGTAACAAAATTTGCGAAATTAGTTTTAGAATTCTTTTCGTCCAAACATTTGCTTGCCGTAGTTGTGGACCAATAAATCGCGGTTGGCCAACAATTTTGTGGAAACTGTGGCGTTGCCTTATGTATGAAACTGTTGCATTACAATATTTACAAACTATATGAATAAGAATGCCCAACGCTTCAGTATACTATGATCATAACGGAAACAGAATACCTCATCCGTCTAAATTAATATAAACTTAGCCATTCCTAACAAGATATCACTTTTTCCGCGTATTCAGACTACATTATTATGGCGTTTGTACCGCAGTATGCTCAACCATATATCTCATGAGGTTGCATATTGTCCACGGGTAATATATACCCAAAGTAATAACGCCTAGGAGCATCCATCCGATCAGTTTCCAAAAAAGGTCCCCACCGCTACCGGTCCAGGTGATTGCTACATGCCTTCCACCTATTGCCTGTGGCCCCATTTGATATACAACTGAAGGCCCCTGTTGTTGAGCAGGCGTGAATTGTTGCGTTGGTGCTTGCATTGGCGCACTCATTTGCGCTCCACAACCTCCACAGAATTTCGCCCCCAGACGAACGGCAGAGCCACAATTGGGACATTGGTTAGCACTTTGCATATTCTTACCTCCTTCCTATAATCGTGGTTGAATTTACATTTGAACCAATTATACTCGCATGATTATCAAAACGGAATACTTTTTGAGCGAATTAGGAATCTTGTTTTGCGAAATATTGGTAAAACGAAAAGCTATAATATTGCCAGAAAACATAGCCAAAACGTGGCTCAGCTCAATACTTTTTCATTCAAGCTTGCTATTTCTTCCCTGGGGTATTGCCTTATATTCAGGTCTGCTTTATAATACGGAACGAATGCTCGTATAAGGTTCAACCAAATGGTAGGTTTGTGATGAGGCAGGCATTCGGGTGTCCCCGTTGCGGTTTACCAACCGCAGCAGGCCAGAGATTTTGTGGGACCTGTGGCTTTGCGTTAACTACGGACTGTCCTCGTTGCGGGACTTTCGTTAGCCCTGGAGATAGATTTTGCGAAAACTGTGGCGCCGCCGCAGGTGCAGGGCTACCACGGCAACCGGCGCGGAATCCACAACGCGCAGTACCGATAAACCAGCAACCAGCATATTTCTCACCACCAATGCAAAGCCAACCTTTATCGGCAGGGTCGATTCCTAAATCAACGTTCCGTGTTGCTTCTGTGTTACTCTTGATTGCCTCAATTATGCTCATAGTTAGTCCATCTCTGGTTTGGTTTAGATCTCAGACGACGGTTTTTGGTATGACTATGCCTGCGATAGAGGTTAAAGGGTCAGACCTGGGTGATGTGTCCAGCTTACTCAGTATGGTTGGGACGTCTCTATTAGCCAGAGGTGAGTATATCATGGTGTTTGGGGCACTGGCCTTAATTTTGACTATTGTAAGTTTCTTCGTATTGAGTGGTAGAAAGTCAATAGCAGCGATTATAGGTATTGCCGCCGTGATTTGTTTACTCATAGGAGCAGAAGCAAGTATAAAACTTATGGATGAAAGTACAACTTTGGGTGAAGGTATTTTTCTCATGTTCGGCAGCTCACTTATCTTATTGGTAGGATCATTTAAGTTGCCATGATGTGTTATATAAATTATTTATTGCACATTGTATGGGCTCAGCGAGATTTTTACTGTAAGAACTGTTTAAGTTCTATTTCCTTAAATTTTTCACTGAGTCAGGGAGGTTAGCCATGACGGCGGGCATGCTAAGACATAACATAATTGGTGTAGTTCTCCTTTTCCTTATGGTTATATCTACATTATTGGGCTTTCCGTATCAGGTTAATGCGTCCACTGAATCTTTATTTAACGATAAGCCATCTACTTTTGTTCTATCAAATGATAATTTCCCCTCATCTACTCCCATAGCCACCCTGTTGCCACCACCTTCGCTCTACAGCCCTGGTAACGGCCAGGGTGGCGTTCCTACCTCAACCACCTTTAGCTGGTCGTCCGTCAGCGGAGCCAACAAGTACTGGCTGATTATATCTACCAGCGAGGCCTCCTTACCTTCAAACGTCAACGCTACATCCGCTCCCGGATGCATGGACTACTACACCACTGCCACCAGCTATCCTTTCTCGGGACTGAACAGCAGCACCACGTATTACTGGGAAGTACAGGCCTTCCATATGACTGGCTCCACCGTGGATCAGCAGGGCCAGTACTCGGCGCAATACCATTTCACCACCCAGTCGTCCTCACCAGAGAATCTCGAAAGCACACAGGGATCAGTAATTTCTATGGCTCAAGCTGCTCAATATGCAATGAATGCCGGATTTACTGGTGAAGATATTGCCATCGCCGTGGCTATTGCACGTGCTGAATCGGATTTAAGAATAGATAATGCGGGAGATTCTCCAAAAATACTACGCAGTCTTGGTTATCCAAGCAGCGCAGAAACAGCTAAAGGATATAATTGCCCGCTGGGTAGTGAAGATGGCTTCGCATCATGGGGACTCTGGCAGATATACATGCCGGTACACAAGGACGGCATACTTAAGAAACTAGGTGCTCCTATAAGTGACCCGTGCCAAACTGCTGAGTGGTTGAGTAATCCCGCGAATAATGCCAGAGCTGCATATGAGGTGTGGAAGAACCAAGGCTTCGCAGCTTGGACTATGTATAAGAACGGAGAATATAGGAATTATCTTTCTGATGCCCAACAGGCTGTCACACAAATAACCAAGAAAATAGCAAACGCAGAACCGATTTCAGCCAGAATTGATAACTATGAGGCTAGCCCGAGAGATGTAGTGGTAAACAGCCCCACCACGTTGAGCTTTAGCTTCACTAATATTGGGACTGAGCCATGGACATTCTACGCCGCAGCAAATTTGAAAAAGCCTGACGGTACCAAAGTAAATCTCACTCCAAAGCCTGTTGCTTTGGATCCTGGACAGATGGGAAGTGCAACTTGGACATATACCATAGACCAGGAAGGCAGCTGGGACTTAGTCTATAGTATCTGGAAGGAACAGGGGCAAATAAATTCCTTGGGTAATACAGGCTGGCTGCTCCGTAACTACATAATTGGGAGAGCAAGTGATTCAAACAGCAATCTTGAGCCAGCTTTGAACTTAATGGAAGCCGCCACTATAGAGACAGCCAATTTATCATGCGCTGAATTATCCGCCTTGGGCACCGCAATAGATAATGTTCTATATGAGGAATTGAAACTGGGTAGTATTAGAAAACCTGTACTGATTCGCGCTCAGATACTAGCCGGTGAGGCAGAGTCAGTGGGAGGGATGTTCTCTGGATTCACTGGATTCTTCAGGAAATGGTTGGCATCATTTCCATCTATTTCGGAATGGATTGGTGTTAATCCTCCGGCAAACATGATAACGATATCGGAAGAAACAGAGATCGCGGTCATGTTTATTGAAGAAGTAGGAACGACATCTCTGATGACCCTTGGTCCCGTTGGTGAACTTGGGGCAGCCATTGTAAAGATATTATCGCCAGTTGCGCAATGGGGTGGCACAGAGTGGGCTACATGGCGTTATCTTGATAACAGCTTATTGCGTGTAACAAAGCAAGGTATTGGGACAATGGATGTTATATACAGTAAAAAATCAGGAGAGGCATTCGTCACAATTATCCTTGAAGACTTTGAACAAGAAACAATGGCAATGTACGGACAGGGAAAAGAATGTCTGTATATTTTTATACCTTTCGACACAGAACCACCAAATTTACGGAAGACGAATGCTGGATTTGACTACAGGATTATCTATAAAGTTAACGGGGGCGTGAACGAAAATGGAGGCTCTGCCGAAGTTCAGGATAACTCGCAACCTTCAGATGTTACATCAACAGGAAACATTCAAGGTCAACGAATAGACAATGTCCAACTGACTTGGTACACCTTGGCATTGGAACAAAACCTTCGGGGGCATAAAACAGGTGATTCTCAGACTATTACCAACCCCCCTAATATTTCAGGGACTTTTTACAAAGAATTTCTTTATTCTGGATACGGAGTGGCAATGCAAGGTACTGGAATATCTTTAGATGGAAGGTATATTAAATATGTACGTGGTGGCGGTGGTTGGGATAATAATTATACGTGGTTAAACGACCCGGCAAGTGCCGTCTTTACCGTAAGTGACGGGGTAATTGGTGCTTTTGGGCGCACGTTAACTGAATGGCAATCGATCGCAGTGGATCCTACGGTAATACCCAATGGATACTACGTCTGGATTGAATTCGAACAAGCTTGGTTTCGTGCTGACGATACGGGGGGCGCAATAAAGGGAAAGCATATTGATATATACGTTGGAATATCACAAAGAAGACCAAAATCACAATATTCGACTATTTATATTCAACCTCAACCACCAAATTAGTAAGTGAATTTGGCTATTAAGTTAAGATAAACAAGAATTGTATCACTAGGAATGTTACACAATAGCCTGGCTTGTGCAATCAATAATGATATAAGCGTAGTCGTTGTTCCGTGGGTTGTGATCTGTTAATCACGGGACTGCTTGGAAACAGCCAGTCCATCTCCATTTTGCCTGTACTAATGTCTCAAAATGGCCATCGACGGTTCCCGACCATGGAGAACCCCTGCTGAGGCGGCTATAACATATTTCTGTTACATTTTGAAACTTGCCAGGTAGGACTCCGAACCTTGGGTGTCAAAGCGCACAAAAAGGGGGTGGGGATTCAAAAATCCCCACCCCCTTTGGCAGCCGCTAAATAAGCTAGAAGTCAAACATCAATGGTTGCATCACCTCTAGCTCGGCTTTGGCTGCCTCTGCCTTCTGGCGTCTTTCAGTTCTGTCCCTTTCGATTCTAGCTTTGGTTCGCTGCTGGTAGAGCCACCTCTTAAGTCGATTGAGGTCTGCCTTCTGGTCATCTCTCATCGATTCCACCCTGATATCCTGCGGCATTTCGCTCTTACCCCATCGACTATAGACCCTGGTGGCGACGTAGAGGTATATCTCACCCCAATCCCGATCCAGCGGCTGAGTCAAGGCAGCCGTGTAGAGGTAAGCGCAAGCCTCAGCGTCGGTACCGGTAGGCTCTTCACCTTTTAGCTCTCTCATATTCACCTCTAATCTTTCCAGGGTGATGGCGTTTTTAAGCCAATCAGGGATGGTATCTCCCCAGCCACCAGGAAAGACAATGATGGGGTCTGCGAGAGCGCCTACCAGCCCGGAGATATGGTGCTCACCCGACTTCTGCTTGATTTTAGCCTTCGGCGTGGCTGCTTTTAACTCATCTATAAATAATTCAGTCATAGTTTCACCTCCATTTCGTCAGATTTTTGGGCGTAGTAACCCTATCGGCATATCGACCTTTATCCTGTTAGCTCACTGCTTTTATATGCAGGCAGTCATAATGCCGCTGGTATGAGCTGACGGGATTACCCCAGAACCCATTCCAGAAATCGAGCAGATACTCTGTTTTACCTTTGCCATAGCACTGTTCCCTCACCTGGTAAAGCCGTTCGGGGTGGAGTATCCTTATCTCTGCATTTCCCCTGCCCAATAGCACTATCACTGCTGGACGTATATCGAGTTCGGGATTGTAGAAGTGCGATCCCCACTGCACCTCCAGCCGACTCAACCGCAATCCTCGATGCCACCAGAAATCACAGTGCTGGCTGACCAGGATATCCTTGCCCTCAAGTTGGGCAAGGATTCCCTTCAGTTTGGCCAGAGCTTCCCTATTCCTTCTGGCTAAAGGCACTTGAGCAGACCTCTTGCCCAGCCTTACCGCGGTTTTAGACTCTACCTGGCATTGCTTCAGCTCCTCTTGTTCAAATAGACCAAGTTGGTTCATTTGTACCTCCTCTCTGTTAAATTTGGGCATGGTTACCCCAACAAACTCGACCTCTTAACCTGTCTTCTTTTTCGCCCACCACGCCTCAAGACTCAGGATATCGGTGAGGATATAGACTTCACCGCAGTCAACGGTTACCGCGGGAAATCCGCTGCGGTGCTCTTTGACTGCGACAGGAATGCCCACCTCTACAAGCCCATCAATAAGCTTGTAAGTCTCTTCCTTCTCCTCATCCGATGCTAACCTGATGTCTTTGCGTCTTACCCGGGCAGGAGCCATGATTCACCCCCTTTCTTCGATATTTTTGGGCATGGTTGCCCCATCAAATCCGGGCTGTGCGACTACTCTTTCAGCTTGTCTGTCATTCCTAGCTTTCGGGTCAGGTCTTCCGCTTCAAGCTCACGCTCGACAAGGCGAAGCACGACTAAGACGCTGGCAGCGCTCCACATCCGAAATAGAGACCATAGTTCCTCAGACACATCGGGATAGCTATCTCTGTAGCTATCGACGAAGGCTATACCGCCAGCCCTGACAGCTTTTCCCAGCCATATGGAGTCTCGGTCAATCTCTCGGCACAGCCTCGCCAGGTCATCGTCCGGGCTATCGCCTCTTATTCGAGACACCAGCTCAGACAGCTCTCTATCAAGCATCGCTTGAACAGAGCCCACGCTAGGCTTGACCCTCTGGCACAGGTACTCAAACACTTTTTATCACCTCCTTTCCGTCTGAATTGGGCACAAATAAAAGGGTGGGTCACTTTAGGTTTCCCACCCTCTTGCCTTTCCCTTTACAGGTCTATCTATTCTTTTCTCTGGCTTGTCTTTTGACTTTGGCTACTGACAGATAGTCGGGACACTTGGGCGAGCATTTCTGATGCCCTTTCAGGCATTCTCGACAGAACCAGTAGCACTTTCTGGTATTGGCGCACTTATAGGTTATGCCCACTTCAGTCCTTTCTAGCCCTTCAAAACGTAAAAAGCGGGGGTCGCTCCCCCGCTCTTTGCGTTGGTCTTCTTGTTGGCTTTGCGTTCTATTCGGCTTTGTTTAGGCTACGGCTACAGGCTCTCTGTCCTCTTCGGGTTCGGTTACCTTTTCTGGCTCGACTTCAGGCTGTTTAGCCTTGCCTCTGCCTCTACGCTTCGGCTTGGCTTCGGCTTTTGTCTCTGCCTCTGCCTTTGCTTCCGTCTCTGCGGCTACCGCTTCAGCTTCTGCCACCGCCTTGCTTTCAGGAAAGCGCATCGGCATAACCAAGCATCGGTAACCATCAACGGTCAAGGCTATTGGCGATTGTGGACTTGCCAGCTTCATTTCGGCTATACCACCGCAAGCCCTTAAGGCTTTTATCAGGTAGTTTCCAGCTACCGCTATCTTTGCCTCTCCACTGGTTTCGGCTGATACCACCATAGAGCCTCTATCCTCTTTAGCCTCGATGGTAACCTTGTTATCGGCTACGGTTAGGGTCAGAGGTCTAAACAGCCCTTTGGTGTTATCGTCAAACCAGATAGCCAACAGGCTTTGACAAGCCTTTACCGCCTCTTTGGTGTCAAAGCTGGCTGTAGCGATATAATCGCTTGGAAATACCTTGCCATAATCGGGATAGCTTCCCTCTTGGCTCGGCAAACTATACTTGATTAGCTCGGTATCAACAATCAGCGACTTGGCAAGCAAGCCGCCGTTGTCATTGTCTGGCTTTTGCTCGAAGCTAACCTTAACTCGTTTGGCTTTCCTTAAGGCTGGTATCAAGCCTTTAACATCGTCTCGATTGATTAAGGCTTCAGCCTCTCCAGCCTCGAAGTCAAGGCTAATCTCTCCAAGCGTAAAGCCATCCGCAGCTATCAAGGTTAGCTTATCGTCTTTTTGGACTACCTTGACGCATTGGAGAACTGGTCTAGCGTCGTCGGCATCGGTAAACGGCAGCACCCTTGACAAGGCTTCGGCTAGCTCATTACCGCCGAGATTAGGCATAACAGCGTAGCTTGGGCTTACTCGGACTTGGCAAAAAGAAAACGGTGTCTTGTCTTTCAGCCAAGCACCGTCTGATACGTAGCTTTGGTGATTGCCACAGACTACCTTTAAGCCTTTGCCGTTAGCCTGCAAACCGCTAGCGCTACCGTTGGCAGGTATAACTTTAACCATGTTACTACCTGCCAGAGCTTTAAGGTAGCTCAAAAAGCCTTTCCTGCCTATGTTGGTTTCGCTATCGAATAGCATCACCCTTTCGGCAGTTGCTCTAGAGAGAGCACTTACAAGCCTTTCTTTGTGACAAACAAAGCCATCGCCAGAACGCTTGCCTTCGATATTAAGTTGTTCCGTCTTAAATCACCCCCTTTATTTCAGACGCTTGACGGTAAGCGTCATTCTTATTTAAGGCTACTGGCTACTCCGCAACCGCTGGCAGTAACTTTTGCCTCTACCTATATAGTTCCAAAATAGGACTGAAATGCGACATTAGCTCAAAGCTAATTGATACTTTTTAAGCTGTTTTTGACGGTGTCGCTCCAAGTATCGGCTGTCTTTTCTATCTAGTGGCTTGCCGACATACCTCTTATGGGCAATCTGAACCAGTCTCTTTGGGCAGCCTAGCAGCCAACGCTTGGCGTCAAGCCAAGCCTCTAGGTCAATAGCTCTATCATCGGCTAGCGTCTGCCAAAGCTCGGCTGTGTCTCCGTCTCCGTCTGTTAGCTCACCGTTGAGACTTAACATCGTCGGCTTTCGCATCAGGTCTCGCCAGTAAGCCATAACCGTATAGCTGGCTACTCTGACCATAGCGCCTTCGGTAAAGGGTTCGTGTCCGTTATTAGAGGCTACTTCGGCAAGCCTTAAAATGATGTCCTGTCTCAAGTCCTGTCTATCGGCTGCCTTTGCCTTGTGTTGAAACTTGCCTGCAATCTCGATATACTTTTGCCAATCTAGCTCCATCTTGTCTCCATTCGAGGCAAGGCTAGATTTCCCTAGCTAGTGTCTGCTGGCTAGGGATTTATATTGCCTCACCTCACCGTGAAGGCAAGCGTTCTGGCTTCAAGTCTGTTCAGTTGTTAAGGTGCTTCGTATTTGCCAGCTTCATTATTGAACAAAATAAGCAAAAGGGATATGTGATAACCTAGCTAGATAATCCCCCTCTGGAGCCCATGGGCATATCAACAAGTGATGTTGTAAAGTCTGGTCCTGCGGGTCCAATAGGAAGGGCTAGAGAAGGCGTTAACTATCGAGTTCTATTGCCGGGATAATGGTCGACGTTTGCGGCTAATGGTTGGAGCTCTCCTGGAATACTTGTGCTGCCTTCTCTTCTCCCTGAAGTACTCCAGGGGACGTTCGGGATATAGAGTGAGCTGTGGATTTGACCATTCATAATCTGGCGCATTTATCCCTTTTTCGGTCAATCGGTAATATCTGCGGGGTGGCGCTTCCGGATAGTAGTCCTGAATTGACGCCGGCTCTTCTTGGCCCGTAAGTTGCACCCAAGCGAGTTGTTTGAGCCAATGAAAATAGCGCTGGAAGCTGTGATAGCGGCATTTCACCAGCTTATATGGAATGCGGCTCATCAGGTGTTCCAGCCGCTCAGCGTATTCCTGCTCAGTATATATAGGCTTACCCCTTCGAATGCGTTCTTCGTTTTCCCAGGCAATGGCGTCGTCACAATAGGCTTTGTGAAGCGCTTTCTTGTAATGGTAGAAGATATCCTCCTGACAAGCGCCGGTGTGGGGGTCAATTGTAGGACTGCCTTCAGGTCCATGTCCTAATAGGAATTCTCTTATGAACCAACCGCATCCAAAGGGTCGAACGAAGCCACCTCGGATAGGTCTAAGATCCATCTGCCTTTATTCCTTCATCCCAGAGTTTGTTGTACCACTGCTTCAATTCCTGGCCAGCCACTTTCCGGTATTTGGCAGTAGTATTGAAACTCACATGTCCCAGATGTTCTTGAAGAAGCCGCAGTCCATCGCCGGAGTCGTCACATTTCATAGCGTGGACAGCAAAGGCATCTCTGAGTTTATGGGGGCTGACATTGTGCGCCTTCCCGGTCTCAGGGTTGATTAGCTTAGGTAGGCCAGCCTTCTCAGCGCATTCTTTAACGATCTGCCATGCTCTGTGCCGGTTAATACCAAAGAGAAGCTGCTTTCCGTTCTTCTCCACCGGTCCACCGCGTTTAATATATTCCCTCAACATTTCTAAAGTCTCCCGATCCAGGGGTAGTGTTCTCATCCGCCGGTGCTCCTGTTCTTTGGCTACTGCTTCGCTCACCTTTACCCCGCACTTCGGACAGAAGCTGTGGCTTTTCCCCAATCTGGCATTACACTGAGGGCAACTCAGCTTGATGCGTGACTTAAGGTGTTGAATCGTCACTGTGCCCTTCACAAAGTCTACGTCCTTCACTTCGGATGCCAGAGCTTCAGAAATGCGACAGCCCAAGCGAAACAGCAGTCCAATGAGAAGTCTGTCCCGCAGATTAGTAGCCGACTCCTCCAACTTTTGCACTTCGCTTGCTTCTAAGTAAACTTTGACCATCGTCCACGCTTCCGAGCATCAAGATTGACGCTATATACGTTGTGTGCGACCAAAACCAATAAGCTCAGCCAAGGCCAGTCGAGCCCTTCGCTATTCGCCCAGTTACAATCTTTCCCATGTTGGAGCTCATCCCCCTGCCAATGTCCTATTTGCATCGCGCCAGCTGTAAATTATCCACCGGTGAATACCTGCTATGTGCCGAACCTATGTCTGACTGTGCCAGGTTCAGGTATCCTTTCAAAACTTCCAAACTGCTGTGCCCAGTTAACCGCTGCAACGTGAAGATGTCACCGCCCCGGCGTAGCCACAACAGGCAGCCCGTGTGCCTCAACGTATGGGGAGAACACCTGACGCCCTCGATCTTTGCCTTCTTCCCGTAATGATGCATACGACGTTCGATCAAATTCTTTGTGAGCGGGTAACCGTCCCGTGTAAGAAAGATAACATCATGAATCGGGAGCACCGGGGTTGGTCGGAACAATCTAATATATTTCCAAAGGTGCTTCTGTACGCGAACACCAAACACCACTATTCTTTGTCTACGGCCTTTGCCCGTCACCCGAGCAGTACGCTGTTTCAGGTCTATATCTTCGAGTCGCAGAGTCGCTATCTCGCTGAGTCTGGCCAAAGTGTCCAAATACATCAGAAAAAGGGTGTAATCCCTAAAGCCCTCAGGGGTGGATACATCGATGGCACGGAAAAAGTCGGACAGCTGACTCTCTGAAAAAGTGGCAATCAATGTCGGTGGCGCCTTAGGTATTTTAACCCTGGTGAAGGGTGACGTCTCAACCAAACCCTCGCTGACCCAGCCATTCCATGCTGCCCGTAGGGCTCTGAGATAAGAGTTGACACTACGCGGGCTGAGGGCACTGTTCTGAGGCTTAGCGTACGGGTGATGGGCAAACCTAGAGCGGTGTTGCAGGTTAAGGATGAAACCACGTATCTGACGGTGGTAGATTTCGCGGGCATCGGTTGGCAATCCCTGATTATTCAGGTAATCAGACAGCAGTTTAATTACCGTCGTGGTGTGCGCTATCGTCTTCTCACTGTTTCCTTTTGCCCGGGCACAGAGAGCGTAGAACTCCAGAAGATCATCAAGCTCCGTTGGCGCCTTCTTGCGCAGCACTTCTTGTAAGAAATCGTCTACATTGCTCACAATACTCTCCGATTATTCCCGATCCTGTTCTCGCCGCAGCTCAATATCTTCAGCGATAACTTGGAGGTTCTTCTCCGCATCTGCCAGCTTCGTTCCCGCCTCCCAAAGGTAAAGGTCAGAGCTACAGAGATATTTGACTGCGTCAACAAAGCCTTCCACCCCGGCCGGTTTTGAAAGATATGCCGCCTCCGGTTCTGGACTATATTGATTGTGAATATTGCCATCTTAAAAAAAGTTTCTTTTCCTGATAAAATAATTGTAGACTATCTGTCGAGTCCACAGTGGCAAGTTGTGAACCTAAAGAACTGGCCACTGTGGAAAGTGTAAGAAAATGACTAAAGATTTTGGCCCGCTACTGAAGAAGTCGAGAAAGAAGAAGAATCTGACGATGAAGCAGCTCTTGGACCAGCTGCTGCCCAAATTGTCCCAGGAAGTTGAATATGGGGAGTCTGCAGTATCTAAATGGGAGCGGGGCACAAGAATACCTCCGGAAAAAGTCGTTGGGGCACTGGAGGAGATATGCAAACTTCCACCAGGCGATCTCCTTGAAGCAGCCGGTTACGACACCGCTGCCGCCTACCGCCGAGTAACGGCTCACCCCGAATCCGTCGTCGAAATCACCCTCGATGATGTGGCAAAGAGACACGGGCCGACGGTGGTCCGCATAATTCACGATGCCAGCAAAAAGCAATTCTTTGCCCTGGTGCAGGAAGCTGGCAATGAGCGGAAAGTGCCCGTGGTCTATGACCCTGAGGGACATCGATGGAAGATGGCGCCCCCAAAATGATGCCAAGCGCTGATTATTTAATCCGTCTTCCAGATCGGCGAATAGCGATGCCAAGGTTATCGACAGGACTGGCAAGTGAATGTGCTCTCTTAATGTCTGTATCGGCCAGCTCACAGTAATGGCGCGTCATCTCTAAGCTGGAATGACCCAATAACCTTTGCAAGCTGAACACATCCCCGTTGTTTCTCAGAAACATCACCGCTCCCGTGTGCCTCAGCGTGTGCGGGCTGCACCTTACGCCCTTGATGCCAGCTTTGTTGCCATACTTTAGCATTATTTTCTCAACCCTTCCTTTGGTGAGAGAATAGCCATCCTTGGTTAGAAAGGCGAGATCGCATCTGGGATCAGCCGGTTCAGGCCGATATCGATTTATATAATTCCACAGGACACGCTGGCTGATTTTGCCGATGGGAATCAGGCGTTCCCTCCTGCCCTTTCCATAAACTTTCAAAACTCCTTCCGGTAAGTGGACATCTCCAAGGGTTAGACCAGTCAGTTCTGACACCCTTAAACCGGTGTCCAACAAAGTCAGGATTATAGCCATATCTCGGTAGCCCTCCGGAGTAGAGGTATCTATAGCTGCCAGCAGCGCCTGGAGCTGCAGTTCGGAGAATGTGGGTATTATTTTCCGCGGTGGTTTGGGAATCTTCACTTTGGCGAAAGGATTAACGTCCACTACCCCTTCAGAGATAAGCCAAGACCAAAATGCCCGGACGGAGCGCAGGTAACAGTTTATAGTATGGCCGCTTAGTCCACCCGACTGAGGTTTGGCGAACGGGTGGTCGGCGAACCGCTTCTTGTCCTGGAGGTGCACGATGAACATCCTGATTTCCCGGGAGCTGATATCAAGGACATCGGTAGACAACCCCTGACGATTCAGATATTCTGCAAGGTATCTTACCGAGCTCCTGACCATGTCTATGGTTTTGAGACTTTTGGCCTCCGACCGAGCACAGAGACAGTAGCCGGCAACCAAGCGTGTCAGCTCGGTTTTTGACAAGGCAGGCACCCCTCTTTGACCAATGGGGATTTTTGGGCTAAAATGAAGCTGTTTTTGCGGGAGTAACTCAGTGGTAGAGTTCCTGCCTTCCAAGCAGGCTGTCGCGGGTTCGAGTCCCGTCTCCCGCTCCATATGTAAAAGAGGGTTCTGGCTGGTTGAAATCGTATATTCATTATATAATGTATTAGAGGTGTAAAGTCACCGGTTTGCGATTTCATGAGGTAGACTATCTGTAGAAGGAACGGAATGTGAAATGAGTGATAAAGATTCAGGAC
>Ga0265595_1001459_pt1 | contig 18078 bp, 13 predicted proteins | sample saktaG_15_FD_190148 | JGI IMG/M metagenome (GOLD analysis project Ga0265595, IMG submission 190148) | Saline water microbial communities from Sakinaw Lake, British Columbia, Canada - sak_2013_06_06_50m | ecosystem: Environmental > Aquatic > Non-marine Saline and Alkaline > Saline ... | reverse complement strand
GGCCAGGATAATCAATTCTGGAACGATCTTTCTTTGAACGATTCCATCTGCCGGACCGAATTGCAGGTGGATACGATTATCAATCTATTTTTTAACGGTAAGCCTTTACGCGGTGAGGTGCGCACCCCCAATTATTTTCCTAAGTATCGGACTTCGTTTGTGGACGGCAAGGCTTCTTTGGCCAAGCTTGATTCCTTAACCAGTTTTTGGGCTCAAACCCTGGACAGCACTGACATTTTATACTTTATGGTGGAGAGTCATGGAGGTTGGGAGAACAATCACTCTGTTGTGTTAGACTATCAGGGCAGAAGTTTGACCGATAGTTTAATGGCTGCTTATTTTAACCGCATTTCCGCCTACAAGCTTCTTGTTTTTGATGCTTGCGGAACTTGGGGCAAGGGCTGGGGCCCGGATTCTTTGGATTCGTGTGGCTTTGCCACTTGGCTGGGTTATAATGCTCCGGAAAGTATTAGTCGTAAAACCATTATCTTGTCTGCCGCTGGCCCGCAACCCGCCTGGTCTACCAAGATAGCTGATGATGGCTTTAAATCAGGAGATACGATTATCTATATTGATAGTCTTGAAAACGAGTGGTATAATGGTAGTGGGTATAACCATCTTGAATTTTCTTTTCATATCTTGACCAGTTTATGGGGCGGAAAAGATCCGTCCGAATATTATGCCCGGCGAAGCATTTTTTTTCTGGATTCCATTGACACCAATCACGACAGCCAAATTTCCGTGGCCGAAGCTTTTGCCTGGGATCGTCATCGTAATTCCCAGCTTGGCTGGGAAGACAACCAGATGTTAGACCTTGGCAATTTGGCCGACACTCTGATCATCTGGCCGCAAATCGGCTGGTTGGAGTCAACCGGCATCCAAGAACCGCGAGTCGCGCTTCCCATCGCTTCGTCTCCGCTTCCTCATCAGACGATGATGTCGCGCGCGTCTTTCTGCGGTTGGCTGGCTCGGCAAAAGGGCTCCTTGGATTTCTATGACATATCAGGTCGGCAGGCGCAGTTGAGTCAAGCGCGGCCAGGAGTCTACTTCTACCGCGCCAAAACCGGCTATTCGCATAAACTGATTCTGACCAATTAGTTTTCATGATAATATAGCGGCCTCCGACCTATGTCGGAGGCTTTTCTTTTTGTTTTGTTCTTTTGTCGTTTTTTCTGTTGTTTCTTTCGCCATTTCTTTTATCGACCGATTTGCGTTTTTTGGCCCCATACCATGTTTTGGACGGCCGTCCAAAACATGGTATGGCAACATTTTTAAAAAAATTACCTCAAGAACAAGGTAAAAAAATAACAAAAAAAAAGAAAAAAGAAAAAATAATTAATAATTAAATGCCAAGATTGATGACTTTAATTTTTGCCAGTGTCAATGAAAAGCGCCGGAGCAATTCTTGTTTGGTATATTCAGAGTCGGTGATAATTTGTTGCGCTCGTTTAATGGCGTGAATAAAAATAAGTTTAAAAAATATTTTTTTGATTCCATAAAATGTTTGGTTAAAAATATTTCGGCCATGCGCGTTATTAAAATCAAATAAAGCCAAATCATGCACCGTCACCACCAACCTCCCTTGATAAAACAGCGGTACATTAAAATGCAGGAAATGCATCAGGTCCAAATGGTATTGGTTTAAGATTCTAGGCAGTACTAATTGCTCTTTGACGCAGTACCAGGGAATATTGACTAAAACTTTATGCCACCTAGGACTCATGGGTTGGCATAAATCAAACCCCTCTTGATTTAAGAACACAAAATACTCGTTATTACTATCGAGTTTTTCTAAATGTTCAATCAATTTCTGCGTGTATCGCCCGATTCCTTTCCCATCTGGGCCATAGAAACGAGCGTCTAAGCCGATACGTTTAGTCATAAGATATGATTGGTTAAAATTGATGTTCTAATAATTATCTCGGACTGGAGCGATGTCCCCTCGCTCCGCCAACTGGCGGATGTGACGGGGGCGAGCGTCAATGCCAATACGCATACAAATTGCAAAATACTAATTATTAATGACTAAAGATAGGTATCACCGAACACTCAGCGATGTCCCCTGACATGCCTTGCTTGTGACGGGGGCGAGCGTCTATACCAATACGCATAGAAATAATTCAAAAATCAAAAGTTAAAAGTCAAAATTACAATTCAAAATTTAAAAGTTATTCGGAGCATTCGGATAAATTCGTTGACTAGGATTATGCTCATTATACCACGATCCAACCTTTTGCCAAACTTTCTAACTGGGCAAAAAGAAAAGGGCTGAATTACTCAGCCCTAAATATTCAGAATTTTCAAAAACCAGTCAATGGCGCGTTGGTGCGCTTCTGGTATCTGAGATCGCCGTTCGTGACGGTAGTCTTCCAGGGTTATCCATCTTGCGAACTCAATATCTTCGTCCCTATATTCATCCTCGTCCGCAGGCGGCTCAAATGTCTTAACCAGGATTGCCAGGAGAAAGGACTTCAGGTGGTGGTCGGCCATTACCCAAAAAACGTAATTGGGGCTAGTGCGGGCCCCATCCAGATCATAGTAATCATTTGACAAACCAGGGACCTCTTCTTGCGTCTCTCGCTCGGCTGCGGGGAAATCATCTTCGCCGTTGCGCAGCTCCACACCACCACCGGGCAGCGTCAAGAGATGATTGTCCCTTCTTCGGACCATCATAATTCGCTTAAGAGCGGGATCAAGAAGGACAACTGAAACGTTGCGTGACGGCTTAATCGGTTCAGCCATTGAATCCTCCTTTGTTATTCTGATAATTATTATAGCATATTTTAAAAAAATTGTCAACCCCATCCGCTTAATTATCAACAATGATTGTTTTAATATTTAACCAGCCTCGCCCAGCGAGTCTAGGCGGGCCGCAGACCCTGAGCGAAGTCGAATGGGCCAAGCCCAGTTACAACAACTTTACTCACGCCTTAGTTTCGACCCATTAAATAACATTTTTGGCAATTACAATGTTTTCTCAATTAACGCCTGATTAATGATATTCTTCGCGGCGTTAAGGGAGAAACGTAAAGTTTTGTAACTGGGCAAGGGCTCTTTACTCATTTTAATAAGGGGCGGAATTAAGCCTAAATCATTTCAAAAATTTCGTTTTTATGTTATAATGTTTTTTCGGCGTCACCTGCCCGCCTCCGCCATCAGCCTCAGCCGGTTGGCTGATGGCTGAGGCTGATGCCTCCTTGGAATTGATTCTAACCTGCCCGCCATATGCCTATCTCTAAATTAGGAAGTTTATTTGCTATTAGGGTTTATCTCCAAAGTCTATCTCGATGCGATTGACAGGCGTTGGCAGGCGGGATAGAAGGCAAGAATGATTTTGCTTCTAAATTTCTATGTCCATGGGACGGCTTTGGCAGGCGGGGCAGGCGGGACTATTGCCCGTTTGTTAAAAATTTGCTAGAATTATTTTAGTGAACCCTCGCACCAAAGCTACACCAAGATTTTTGGCCTGCCTGACGGTAGGCAGGCGTGTGTGGGGGGCGAATCATTGGGTCCTTGGCGTGCGCATATATAATTAATAATTCATCATCAACCCGGTAGTTAAATTCGATTTATAGACTTTGCTTCGATTAATCTTCCGGGAACACCTTATAAATTAATTAACTTTGTTTCTCTGGGCGCCTTTATAAATGCGCCGAATCAAGAGAAGCATCGAATTTATACTAACGGGTATGTCCAGCAAAATTAGCAAAATCATCGCGCGGGAAATTTTAGATTCTCGCGGTTATCCAACCGTGGAAACCAAAGTTATTTTGGATAGTGGCCTGGAGGCGAAGGCGATGGTTCCTTCTGGCGCCTCCACTGGCAGCCACGAAGCCTTTGAGCTAAGAGATGGCGATCCCGATCGTTTCTTAGGCAAGGGCGTCTTAAAAGCTGTTAATAATGTTAATCAAATAATTGGCCCGGCTGTTTTGGGCATGGATGTCGGACAGCAATTGGCCATTGATAAAAAAATGATTGAGCTGGATGGCACAGACAACAAAAGTCGTTTGGGGGCCAACAGCATTTTAAGTGTTTCTCTGGCTTGCTGTCGGGCGGCCAGCCTAGAACAGGAATTGCCGCTTTATCAATATATTAAAAATACCTATAACTTGCCAGGGACCGAGTTTATTGTGCCGATGCCAATGTTCTTGGTTATTGAGGGCGGCAAGCATTCTGATTCTGGTTTGGACGTGCAAGAATTTATGGTTATTCCCCAGGCTCGCGATGGATTTGCCGAGAAATTGCGCATGGGCGTGGAGATATTTAATGCCCTTCGAATGGTTTTGGAAAAAAAGAGACTACGATTAGCAGTCGGTGACGAGGGCGGCTTTGCTCCGCACGCTCAAACAGTCCGCAAGGCCCTGGATTTAATGATCTCTATTTCTAATTACACAAAATATAAATTAGGCGAAGAGGTATTCTTCGGAATGGACGTGGCCTCGTCAGTTTTTTATCACGCCGACAAAAAACAATATTATTTTGAAGGAAAAAAACATTCTAGCGAGCAGATGTCTAAAATGTATTTAGACTGGCTTAAAAAATATCCGCTATTAACACTGGAGGATCCGCTAGCCGAGGATGATTGGTCTGCCTGGGCGAGTTTTACCAAGCAAGCACTTGCGATCAGGCCTACTTTTGTCGTAATTGGCGACGATATTTTTACCACCAACTTACAGCGCCTGCGAAGAGGGGTGGCTGAAGGCACGGCCAATGGCACCGTTATCAAACCCAATCAAGCGGGAACCCTCTCAGAAACTATTGAGTGCATTAAAGAGGCCAAGAAAAGCAATCTCAAAATAGTTATTTCGCACCGCTCCGGCGAAACCAACGATGATTTTATTGCTGATTTGGCCGTGGCCGTGAACGCTGATTATATTAAATTTGGCGCGCCTAATCGTGGTGAACGGGTAGCTAAATATAATCGACTTTTAGAGATTGAACAAGAATTAAAAAAAATAAATTGATGGTTGTGACCCCGCATCATTAATATCTATGAAGCATAAGCCCTTTATTCTAATTATTCTTGATGGCTTTGGTATTACTCCGCCGTCGCGCGGCAATGCGATTACATTGGCCAAAATGCCAACTTACTGGGCGCTCAAGAATAAATATCCCTATACCGAACTTTGCGCCAGCGGAAAATGTGTTGGCTTACCGCCCAAACAAGATGGAAACTCAGAGGCCGGACATCTTAATTTGGGCGCCGGTCGAACAGTGGAAAGCGACGGCATGATAATTTCCAAAAGCATTAAAGACGGCACCTTTTTCAAAAATCCTATTTTTCTGGAAGGAATTAATTATGCCAAAAAACACCGGTCAAAAATTCATTTAATTGGCCTTATTACCGAAGAGCAGAGCGCGCATTCTAGTCCCGAGCATTGGCTGGCCATGCTCGATTTATTAGATCATCAGGAGGTGGGCAAGGTTTATCTGCATCTTTTTACCGATGGCAGGGATTCGCCCCAGCATGCCGCCATTAAAATTATCAAGCGTTTTGAAAATAGCTTTTATACCCAACATAATCACGATCACCGGTCGCATAGCTTTGAGGTGCAGATTGCCAGCGTCGCCGGAAGATTTTATGCTATGGATCGCACCAAAAAATGGGACCGACTTGAGCAAGTTTATAATTTATTAGTTTTGGGCGAGGGACTGAAGGCCAAATCAGGAGAAGAGGCGATTGTCCAGGCTTATAATCGACAAGAGACTGATGAATATATTAAGCCGACAGTGATTGAAAAAAATGGCCAGCCAGTCGCCACGATTGATGGCGAAGACATGGTTATTTTTATGAACCTGCGGTCTGACCGGGCCAGAGAATTGACCAAGGCTTTTATGCAGCGCGAATTCAATAAAAAAAACCTCGACTCTTTTCATCGCAAAAAATGGTCGGATAAACTATTTTTTATCGCCTTGACCGACTTTGGTCCAGACTTGGATTTGGTGCGCACCGCCTATCCCAGCCGCATTATTCTTAACAGTTTGCCATTTTTACTCAAAGATTATCATCAGCTTTATATTTCGGAAGAAGAAAAATTTGCTCACGTCACGTTCTTTTTTAACGGCGGTTATGATCATCCTGTGGCTGGCGAGGATAGAGTATTGATTCCATCAGTATCGGTTCGATCCTATGATATGAAGCCAGAAATGAGCGCCGGAGCCATCAACAAGTATTTGATTGGCAATATTGATGATTACGATTTTGTGACGGTTAATTTTGCCAATCCTGATATGCTGGGACACACCGGCAATCTAGTGGCGACCATTAAGGGTTTAGAGTTTGTTGATAAATGTTTAAATAAGCTTATTGGCCACATCCTTAATTTAGATGGGGCGGCGATTATTACGGCCGATCATGGCAATGCTGAAGAAATGATTAATTTAGAGACTGACGAAATTGACACCAAGCATTCTACTAACCCGGTACCCTTTATTTTAGTTGGTCATAATTATAAAAAAATTAAATTAGCGCCCAGCGGAATTTTGGGCGACGTGGCGCCAACAATTTTGGAGCTAAAGAACGTCGCCAGGCCATCAGACTTGCGAGGCAAATCTTTAATTATTAGCGCTCATGGAAAAAATTAATCCTAAAATTAGACCGATCGTGCTGATTATTTTGGATGGTTGGGGCGTAGCTCCGCCATCGCAGGGTAATGCCATTACTTTAACCAAGACGCCGGTTTTTGATCAATTATTAAAAACATATCCCTCCACGACTCTGCAGGCGGCCGGGGAGGCCGTGGGTTTGCCCTGGGGCGAGTGGGGCAATTCAGAGGTGGGACATATGAGCTTGGGGGCGGGTAAAATTATTTGGCAAAATTTACCTAAAATTAATCGAGCGATTGCTGACGGAGATTTTTTTACTAATCATGCTTTTTTGCAGGTGGTTAACCAGGTGAAAAAAAACAATTCCCAACTGCATTTAATTGGTTTAGTCAGTCGCGGCGGCGTGCACTCCTCGCTTGACCATTTGTTCGCCTTATTAGACCTGGCCAAGCGAAACAACATAACCAAGGTTTTTATTCATGCTATTTTAGACGGTCGCGATGCGGCCTTTAATAGTGGCGAAGGATTTGTTAAGGAAATCGTTGAACGTACATTGACCACTGGAGTGGGACAAATTGCCTCGCTCTCGGGCCGTTTTTGGGCGATGGACCGTGATAATTATTGGGATCGTACCGCCAAGGCTTATCAGGCCATGGCGGAAGGAGTGGCCGAGCGTTATAATATTGACCCGCTTAAGGCCATCGCTGATTCTTATAAAAATAATAATTTTGATGAAGAGTTTAATCCTACCGTGATTACTGACCGGCAGCAAAGGCCCGTGGCCACCATTAATGATAATGATGCGGTTATTTTTTTTAATTTTCGTCCAGAGAGGTCTCGACAATTAACGCGCGCCTTAGTGTTGCCTAATTTTCAAAATTTTTTCCGTCAAAAAGTGGCGAATAATCTTCTAATGGTGACCATGACCGAATATGAGCCTGGCCTGCCGGTTCAGGTGGCTTTTCTGGCCGATAAAATTAATGACTCGTTGGCCAAAATTCTTAGCGAAGCGGGCTTAAGACAATTTCATATTGCCGAAACGCAGAAATATGCGCACGTCACTTTTTTCTTTAATGGCGGAGCCGAGAAGCCCTTTTCCGGCGAAGACCGGCTGCTGGTTCCTTCGCCGCGCGTTTCTTCTTTTGCTCAAAAACCGGAGATGGCCGCCCTTGAAATCACTCAAAATATTATTAAGGCCCTGGAAGCCGATCAATATGATTTTATAGTAGTTAATTTTGCTAATGCCGATATGGTCGGCCATACCGGCGATTTGGTTGCCTCGCAAAAAGCCGTGGCTGTCGTTGACGAGTCTTTGGGTAAAATTGTCATTAACATTTTAAAGATGAATGGCGTGGGCATTATCACCGCCGACCACGGCAATGTTGAAGAAATTATTGATTTGCGTACTGGCGATATAAACAAAGAACATTCCAGTAATCCCGTGCCGTTTATTATCGTGGGCAAAGATTTTGAGTTATCGCCGCCGCTCAATCAGGTTCCAGATTTAAGTTTGTTGACCCCGTCAGGCGTTTTGGCCGACGTGGCGCCGACGATTTTGAAATTAATTGGTTTGCCTCAGCCCAAAGATATGATCGGGACACCGCTGATTTGATAAGCACCAAATCCAAAATTACAAATCCTAAATAAGCACCAATATCAAAATTCAAAGATTTAAGCGTTTCGGATTTTGAATTTAATAATTAGAATTTATTTGGAATTTGTAATTTTGTACTTGTAATTTAATTCCAGAGATAAGCACCAATACCAAAATTAAGAAATTTTTAAAACACAGAGACATTTTATGCCTAAATATTATGATTTAGAAGATCGCACTCTGGATTTTAGCAAGAAACTTATTCTCTTTATAAAAGCCTTACCCAGGAGCCAAATTAATTTAAGGCTAGCCGATCAAATAATTCGTTCTGGAACATCGATGGGCGCTAATTATCGCGAAGCGAACGAAACAGAAACAAAGAAAGATTTTAAATTTAGAATTAGAATATGTCGCAAAGAAGGCAAAGAAACTGTTTATTGGTTTGAGCTCATTACAGAAGCTAATCCGCAGTTGAAAGAGAAAATCAAGCCGTTGTTACAGGAGACCATTGAATTGGTTAAGATTTTTGCTGCTATTCTGATGAAATCAGAATAGGTTTATCATTTTCGATTTAATAATTTGAATTTGTAATTTATTTGGGATTTGTCGTCCTGCGGACGATCAACCGCAGGTTGATAATTTTGTGCTTGTAATTTAATTCTGATGTTCAAATTTGAAGAAAAAATTTTATTACAGCAAATTCAGCGCGGAAGGGAGGCGGCCTTTTCACGGCTTTATGATGCTTATCAAGATAAAATTTATCGTTTTATCTATTTTCGCGTTTCCAGCGAATCTTTGGCTCAAGATCTTACCAGCGAAACATTCATGAAAGTTTTACAATATTTAACCAGCGGAAAAAAAATTGAGAACTTTCAAAGTTTTATTTATAGAACGGCCAGAAATTTAGTTATTGATACTTATCGCCAGCGCGGTCAAAACGAACTGCCGATTGATGATTTTGTAAAAGATAGTATAGCTGACCAAAAAGATGTGGCAGAGGACGTGGCTGATAAGTTTTCTTTAGAGCAGATTGAAGGGGGACTAACTCAATTATCTGGTCCTTATCGCGAAGCCATCGTGCTGCGTTTTGTGGAAGATTTACCATTTAAAGGCGTGGCCGATATTTTAGGCATTAATGAAGAGCATGCTCGAGTTTTGGTGCATCGCGGCCTTAAAATGCTTAGAAATATCCTGCAAACCAAGAACCACAATCGCCTGTAACGTTTCCGTCCATTTTTCGTCTTATTTAGTGAAGATAATTATAGGAAAATAACCATGAACTATACCCTATTAAAGGGTTTAAAAAACCTAAACCACTGCCAGTCAGACACTGCTTGGGCAAAGACCAATAAGCAGACTCTTTTATCTTATTTTAATAATAATTTTTCTATCAATAAAGTTAATCAGTCGTTCGGTTTTTCATTAGGGTTGCGCCCCGTGGTCGCAACTTTTATCATTTTAGGAATTATTTTGGTTAGCGGCGTGGGAACTATTTATGCCGCGCAGAATAGCGTCCCAGGCCAATCTCTTTATGTCGTTAAGATGTTCACGGAAAAGGTTCGTTTAGCTATGACGCCTAATTTGGCGCAGCGAAATGTTTTGCGAGCTGAACTATTAAATAATCGGGTGACCGAAGCGCGGGTTTTAGCTCGCCGTGTTCATGAGCAGGACGACCCTCAAGCTGGCAAAGATTTGATTGCCGCAGTTCATGCCATTAAATCCGATATAGGAGTTTTACAAAAAGGAATCTCCGATCAAGCCAGGGCCGCCAGTGAATCAGACGTTTCAGACATTAACGACAATACTGACAATTTAGCCTCGGCGCCGGTTGCGACCGTTGACAGCGGCGCTTTGCCGATTGAAGATGGCAAAAAAGCGGCTGATATTATTTTATCCCCCGAGGTTCAAAAAACGCTTTTAGAAACTCAAAAATTGTTAGTCAATAAAGATTTAACCAATGCCATGGTAAAAACAGTGGAAGCAAATGCTAAATTAGATTTAACTTCCAATGTTACTTCAACCGCGCTTGTCACGCCGAGTCTAGGCGGGCCAATCGTTCCGGTTAATTCTTCTAATAATACGAACATTGATAATACCATTAATAACACTGCCGCGCCGACCAGTCCGACAGGTAAAAAACCAGTTGATTCTCAAGCGGCAGATTTTGTGGCCCCCATTATCCAGGAAATTCCAGTTAATACCGGCTTGATTCAAGAGAAATAACTACTACAAATTACAAATCAGATACAAATATACAAATATTCTGATATGTAAATTCGTATATTCGTACTCAATTCGTAATTTGTAGGAGAATTTATTAATTAATTTACCAATTAGTAAGTCCCTCTAATCTTGATTTATCCCTCTCTTAATTATCTGGAATAAATTAAGATTGACTCCACGCTTACGTGGCTTATTAAAGGTCGGATCTTGTTGACAGTAAACTTTCAATTCGGGTTAACCCTTGAAGGTTTAACAATAAGATGGGGCAGAACTTAATTAAATAGTGAAAATTACTTCTAGCCTGACAAATAACTGTTTAATTGGCGGTTATTTACCAAGTCTGGTTGTTAATTTTTACTCAAAGAGTCTTAAAATATGTCAAACTTAAAGAAAGCGTTGTATGTTGGTGCAAGCGCTGCTTTGGTTCTCTGGAGCATGGGCGGTCTTTTAACTGCCAGTGCCACCACCATTTCTGATGGCGATTTAGTTAAGGTTGCTGGCGTTCCGGCGGTCTACTATATTCAGGGTACTACGGCGCGTGTTTTCCCTCATGCGAATGTTTATGTTTCATGGGGATATACCGATTACAATAGCGTTAAAACTATAACTGCTGATGATTTAGCAGCCTATAGCACTGGCAACCCAATGCCTTTCCGCGATGGCTCGCTTTTCCGCGGTTTTTCCACTGGTTTAGGTGGATATGCGGCTAATGCGGTCTATTATGTTTTGGATGGACAAATACTGCCGGTACAATCCTCGGCGATTTACCAGGCCTTATTTACAGATCCAAATTGGCTGAAGGTCACTTGGGTTCCCGATGACTTGTTAGATAAATTCAACTATCCTGTTGGCACGATGATCTCTTCTTCATCTACTCATCCGGATGGTTCCTTGGTTCAGTACACTGTCGGTGGAACCAAGTACTTAATTTCTGGCGGCTTAAAGAGAGCTTTTGCTTCTGCGGCTGCCTTTACTGCTAATCACTATTTAGCAGCCAACGTCATTACCATTTCTTCTTCTGAAGCTTATGGCGATGGCGAGGCGATTACTGTCGCCGAAGCTGGCATAATGACCCCAGGTTGGGTTGGCGTTGCTAATCCCACTGGCGGTTTAATGGTTAGTGATGGCGGTAGCCCGGCGGCTACGACTATTCCTGGCGGTGCCACGAATGTTAACCTGATAAAGGTTAGATTAACTGCGGGCAACACTGCTGTAACCGTCAATAGTTTGAAGTTTAAACGATCCGATATCGGCGCTTACAGCGAGTGGACAGCCTTATATTTGTATCAGGGCGATACCAGAATCACTTCTTCTGATCGTACCCTAAATACATCTAATACGGTTGAATTCCCGTCCATAAATATTGCTATTGCGGCTAATAGCTCACAGACCGTCACTTTACGCGGCGATCTCGGCGCTATTGGCACTAGCTCTGTCGGTAGCCGGCACTTATTTAGTGTCACCGCGATTACCACCACTGCCACTGTTACTGGCTTGCCATTAGCTGGCAATGCGTTGATCGTTGGTTCACAGAGCGTTGGCACAGCGACCATTTCTCATGGTTCTGCTTCTACCGATCCGACTGTGGGCGCCAAAGAAGCTGAAGTTTTGGTCTTTAAGATCGCTAACACCAGCGCCACTGACGACCTTACCTTTAACCAGGTGGTTTTCTATTATGCCGGCACTATGAGCCGCAGCGGTCTTACCAATATGAAGCTTTATATTAACGGCGAAACCTCGGTTATAGCCAGTGCGGCAGCCATCAATTCTGATGATACTGTCACCTTAACTCTGGCCAGCCCTTACACTATTAATCATGGTGTGACCAAGACCTTTGTCTTAAAGGGCGATGTGTCTGGCAGGTCAGCCGAATACTTCTCTCTATATATGTATGCCACTAACCACTTAGTGGTTATTGATACTACTTATAATACCGGCGCAGTGGTTACCCTTGCCGACACTATTGATGATGTAGATGATACTAAATTAACCTTACAAGGTGGTACAGTGAGCGTGGCCGATAATGGCCCAACCACTGGTACGATTGGCAAGAGTCAGACCGGCGTTGTTCTAACCAAATTCGCTATGACTTCAGAGCGCGATGTTGAGGTTAGACACATTCAGGTACTTTTAACCAGCAGCGCCACTACTAGCACGACCGATTGTCTTTCTAACTTGAGAATAATTGATCAGGATACTGGCGATACCTTAGAGCAATCTAATATCACCCTTTGGCCCGACAATACGGTCAAGACCTATACCCTGAACACCACCTTTAATCTTACCGCCAATACCACTCGTAACTTGGCAGTAACAGTTGACATTGGCAACGATGTTAATGCTTATTTGACCGACAAGACTTTGTCAGCTAGTATTAGTTTGGCCACGGCTAGTTATGTTTATGACGTTGTTGATGGTCAATATCTGGCTGCCGCTAAGATTGTGCCTAACACAGTTACTGGTGACAACCAAACCATTGCCGCGTCTGCTTTAATTCAGGCGGTTGCCTCTGTTCCGGTTAGCGCGACGGTGACCAAGGGTACTTCTAATGTTGATTCTCTTGGTGTTACCTTTACTGCCACCGATGCTTCAGCTATTAGCATCAGGCAGATTAAGGCCCATATTTATGCCTCAAGTTCTGGCGCGGGTGAATATGTCACTTCTACCGATCCGGCCGTCATAATTACCGCTGTCAAGTTATATGACCCTGACACGGCTACTGTCTTAGCCACTAAGAACGTTACTGGCTGGACAGCTGCTGGTACTTATGGCACGGTCACCTTTGATGGTCTAGATGTTACTGTCCCGAAAGGCGGCAGCAAGAAATTAACTATCAGGGCGGATCTTAACAGTTCGGCCACTGTGGCGCATTGGTATTATGTTGATATGACTGCGGCCGATTACACTGTTGCCTATGATAGCAATAGTAATGAAGTCGACGCTACTGACGCCCTTAATACTGCTGCTGCTAATGTGGAAATAAGCGTATCAACTGCTGGTACCTTAACTATGTCTCAAGATGCTGGCACTCCTAACACCGGTATCGTGGTCGCTGGTACTAATAATGTGGTCTTATCTAAGATTAAATTTGCGGCGGCAACCGAAGCGTTCACCGTCGACAAATTTCAAGTCCAGATGGCTACTAGTACCTATGACAGCAGCATTGTCAGTGTTACCATTTCTCCCGCTGGAGGCACGCCTCAGACCAAGTCCTTAACTTCTGGCGTGGCTAACTTTACTAATATTGGTTGGGTTATCCCGGCTGATACCAGCAAGGTTGTAACCATTACCGCCAATTTATCAACCATTGTTCCGGCCAATAATACTACTGGTCGCGACTTAATGATTGGTATTGACGGCGCTGATACGAGTACCTTTAGGGCGGTTGGCGCTTCGCAAACTGTCTTAACTGCTTCTACTGATGCTTCCATCAAATATGGTAACTCTATGTTTGTCAGAAAGAGCAAACCGACTGTTAGCTTGGTTGCTTTAGGCAGCTCTATTTTAGCTGACGGCACTATGAGCCTTTATAAGTTCAATGTGGCCGCTGATTCAGCTAATGATTTAGCGCTTAAGAAGTTTAAATTCGATATTACCGTAAGCGATAATACTACCAGCACAGTCTTATTAACTGCTAATACTTGGCAGTTGTATGACGCCTCAGATATGGGCACTGCTTTAAGCGTGGGCTGGTCTGATGGAACAACTACCAGTACGTATGCTACGACTGGCGGCGCAGTACCATTAACCATTGGCAGCCAGACCCTATATGGAGCCATAGAGACCGAGAAAGTGATTCCGGCTGGTTCTTCTGCGACCTTTGTCTTAAAGGGCGTGATTACTGGTTCAGACGTGACCGACTCCATTATTACTCGCTTAGGTATCTCGGATGACACTGTTAACTATATGGCTGGTTTGTCTGAAGCTGATGATACTACGCTCTGGAACCTCGCTGATGCGACTACTTCCTACACCACCAATTTCTTGTGGTCTGATATGTCCTCGGGTGTTAGTCACATCTACACCGCGGGAACGACCTACAAGGATTGGGCGAGTGGCTACTTAGTACAGTCATTACCAACCGACTACCAGAGTTTAACCAAATAACAGATTTCTTTAACGTTTTGATCGTAGCGTATAAATAACGATTCAACGGTTAGCAAGACAATAAAAGTCTTGAGTCTAACCAAAACCAATACCCCGGCCGCGTGGTCGGGGTTTGGTATTGGGGGTAATTTGATTTTTACCCCCATACCCACTTTTTCACGGCCGTGAGAAAGTGGGTATGGCGATATAAAAAATAATTGGTTGACAGGGTCTGACCCTGTCATGGCCGGAGGCCGGAGTCGGAGCGGAGGCGATGCAGTGACCAGGAGTTAAATTTTAAGAAAATCTCTATTGAATTCATGATTTGTGATGGTTGTTTTCATTTTCTTAATAAATTCACGATCGTGAAAAAATTAAGAAAAACGAAAAACTATTATAATTGCGCTTAAATTTCAATAATCAAAAAAATTGCCGCGGTCGAGATTTGGTGCTGAGGTGACAAGACAGAGGACCAACAGTCGTTGTTTCTTAAGTTCGTTTTTTGGTTTCTTGGGTTCATTTTCTGATTTTTTAAGTTCATTTTTTGGTTTATACTCCTATACCCACTTTTTCGCGGCCGCGAAAAAGTGGGTATAGGAATATAATTGAAACGAAGCTTTACGGGCCTGTGCCCCGTGGCGTCTTAATCAAAAAGCGTAAAGCCTTAATTTAAAATGAGATTACATTACTGGAGACAAGTATCTGTATTGGAATGAGCTTTACGGGGTTGACAAAAGTCAATAAAAATATTATAATTAAATCAGTCAATCAAGGAGGTAGAATGAAGACCACCGGAATAGTGTTAGTCGTTTTTTGTCTGGCATTGATGGGTTGCCCTGGTCAAGCTCAGGCTTTTTCACAAGTTAACGAGTTGCCTGATTCTATTTCGCATATGATTGCCGGCGACTCATCGGTCATTTATATCAGTATTACTGATACGCCCAAGACGTTAAGCTTAGTGACCGTTCAGCGCGATAGCTTTGGTCAAATTTGTAGTTTGGAAACGCAAACGTGGCTTTGTTCGCCAGGCAGAAAAGGCAAGTCAACCCCGAAAGGCAATTTTAAAATTTGTCTTAAATTAGGAAAAGCAAAATCAGAGAAATATCATGCGATGATGATTTGGTGGATGGCGATTGATGGACGAGGCATTTATGCCATTCACGGCTTATTGGGCGACGACTATTTACAGTATCTGGGACAGCGCGCTTCGCATGGCTGCATTCGCCTTGATCCAGAAACAGCCAAATCTCTGTATGATCGGGTGCCCTTGGGGACCAAGGTGTTTATTCGATAGTTTTAATTTAAGGGCCCTCGACCTTAGTCGGGGCTCTTTTTTAAAAATAAAATCCCATCTGATCTTTCAGATGGGATTAAAAAATAGCTTTAGCGACCATAAAGGATAGGTTATATTGATCGTATTTGATTCTGACTCGATAGCCGGCCACCTCATAACTTTCTGAAGAGCTGATGGGTTCTCGTTTAAAATTTTGCAATTTATCAACCCAATCTTCGCCTTCTAAGGCGTCTGCGATTTTTTGCGCCTCAACTACCCGGTTATCATAATTAGGGATTGTGTCAGTAAAGATATCGTCTTCTACCTGAACAGTCTCGGGGCCACAGCGGCTATGAATCTCAAAGACAGTCATATTGTTCAGGGCCTCTTTTAGAATAGCCATTAAACCTCCTTTATCTTCATTATAATCCCTTCTTTTTAATTGTCAAGTTCGTCCAGAATAATTTTGCACTTTAACCTTGACCCCCACACCAAAAATTTTGGTGTGGGGGTTGACAAACATTGCCTTTTGTGCCATAATAAATTTAACCCAAAAGGAGGTTAAATGGGCGACAAGAGAATGTGGTTGTCTACCGGTAGTTTCTTCGGCGTTTGGAGCGCGCGAAAACTCAAGACAGGTTTTATTATCTTGATTCTCGCTGTTGCGCTATTGATTGCACAAGGGATAACGATAGACCATTATTGGTTGGCCAGGATGCATCAATCGTGGCTTATTTATGCCGGGATTGGTTATCTGGTGATTTGGTTGCTTTGGATGGTAGCCGTTTTTGAACCACCGGTTAAATATGTCTTTCAACTGGCCTCTTCAACTGGATGTTATGGCGTTCAAATTCTTTTAACCAACTCAGTTTTAGCTCAATTAGCCAAAGACCCCAGATATTATGTTAATAAGGCTGCCAAATATGACTTGATTGTCAACTATCATCAACCCTGGGATATTCCGGACTTTGCGATGCAGCTTTTGGTTGACCTGGGATATATGCCTCCACCCGAGCAGGCGCTGAAAGGCGTTCTGATGGTTTTAAGACTGGCCAAAGAACATCACATTGGTCAAGTTGTAGTTCACAGCAATTTGTGGCCGCAAATTCCAGAGGAATTAAGAGAATATGCGAGCGAAGAATCAGTAGATGCCACCGCCATTTTTCCTAATAATTCGACTTGCTTGGTTTTTGATGTGGGCTATGCTTTATGTGGGGATTATCGAGTGAACCATAGTTGGGTTTTTTCTCATTCAGATGGCTGGCAAGATAAGGCCAAAATCGTTAATCTCTGGCAAGATTGGTGGGGAAAATATGGTCGCTGGTGCCGTCAAATTCATCTTTATGATGTTTTGTCTGGCGCTGGCCGATTGGCCAAAAATCGTTTGCCTGGAACTGGTCGGCTACCACTCAAAGATTTACGCAATATCTTAGAAGGAAGCGGTGAGACTACGCCCGGCGCTATGGATGTGGTTTTGGAGTTGAACCCGCTTCAATTGTTGATCAACCCGTGGTCAAAAATTAGGGAAGCCATATCTTTTGCTCAATCTTGTTTTGTTTTATAGAACAATCAGGCTGGAGACAAATCGTCTCCAGCTTTTTTATTTATTTGGTTGAGTCTGTCTGGGGGTAGGCAGGTGTGGGAGTCAAGGATGGTTGAGCGGACAGTTTCCCTGACATCAAATAATTTTATTGTATACTATGTTTTGGACGATCGCCCAAAACATGGTATAGGGTCAATCTGTAAATTATTTATCAATGGCTTTTATAAATCAATTTCTTCAACCAATAATAATTTAACGCAATTCTCAATAGAATAGTATTTTATTAAGGATTCAGTTTCGCTAAGCGTGTCATACGGGCAGACCCAAATGCTAAGTTGTAATTTTTGGTAACCCAATATTTTTAGGGCAACGCGGAATTTATTTCTGGTTTTACGATATTTTTCCGGAATATCAAAAATGACCATTTGCCATTTTTTATCTTTGCGGCGAGATTGTCCGGTCTGTTTTAGGGCGATTTGCAGCACCCTCTGACCTCCTTTTGGGGTCAATATTATTGCTTTTTTATTGTCTAATTTTATTAGACCGACGTTTTTTAGGTGATAGATTAGTTTGCTAAAGTTAGTTTTCCTGTGGATTTTATTAAATTCATTTTTGAGCCTTAAATAATTTATATATCCCTTTCGGTGATACATAGTCCTTGGTTGTGAAAGGGTCAAGAACAGGTCACTTAAAGTAAGGTCGTGGGCCCTTTCCGTCGAGCAATAAATTTTCCATAGAAATTTTTCTGTCGTTGACATTTTCATAATTTTGTTGTTTTTATCTCTATACTATGTTTTAGACGATCGTCTAAAA
>Ga0265595_1001455_pt1 | contig 18124 bp, 18 predicted proteins | sample saktaG_15_FD_190148 | JGI IMG/M metagenome (GOLD analysis project Ga0265595, IMG submission 190148) | Saline water microbial communities from Sakinaw Lake, British Columbia, Canada - sak_2013_06_06_50m | ecosystem: Environmental > Aquatic > Non-marine Saline and Alkaline > Saline ... | reverse complement strand
TTTCTTTATTCTTAGTAAGCTTTATTGCGGGCGGAGTTTTGTCTTTTGCTCCTTTGGCTAATGCCGAAGATGTCGGCCCTCCCGATCACTGCACTATGACCAGGGATGTTGGTATAGATAAATGCCCCACTTCAGGATCTTGCGATTTTGATAGTTCAACTAAGCCTTGCGGAGTGTGTTGCTTGATGAACGCGCTTTATACGATAACCGACTGGGTGTTTATCGTTACTATAGCTATCGTGATGTTATTTGTAATTATGGGAGCTTTCACCTTCGTCACTTCAGCAGGCGACCCGGAGAAGACAAAGAGCGGAAGGTTATATATAACTTATGCCGCAATCGGTTTGGCAGTAGGGCTTTTAGCAAGGGCGGTGCCTGGAATCGTTAGAATGGTAATCGGAGTTCAGGGTTAAAATTAAATCACAACAAAAATTTTAAAAAAGGTCGAAAAATAGATTTTTCTATTAATTCGTCTATCTATTATGAAGAAAATTTTATCAGCTTTAGCGCTAATCAGCTTTTTATTCTTTTTGGTAGCGCCTGCGATAGTTTCGGCTGAGGGGACAGAAGGTCCTTCCAATTGCTGCAAAATGAAAAGAGCTTTAACTATAGAGGGCGAGACTTGTGCAGCTGGATCTATTGTTGGCGTGACAACCGGTGATTCGTGCGGTTCTTTGGGTAATGTTTCTTGTGCATCTCCTTATTGGGGAGCATATTGTCTCATAAATACTCTTAATAATATTACCGACTGGGTCTTTGTGATTTTGATAGCTTTGGCAGGATTATTCGTAATTATTGGAGCTTTTACCTTTGTGACTTCAGCAGGCGACCCGGAGAAGACAAAGAAAGGGAGAGAATATATATTGTATGCCGCAATCGGTTTGGCAGTAGCCTTTTTAGCAAAAGCCGTACCTGGTCTTGTTAAACTTGTTTCTGGCTTCTAAGATTATTAAATTGTTTTGAACAGTCAGCCTCGCCTGGAATGGGTGGGGTTGATTTTTTTCCTAAAAAAAGGATAAGATAATTAATGAATGTCGGGGTGGCGGAATTGGCAGACGCGCCGGCCTTAGGAGCCGGTGGTGAAAACCGTGAGAGTTCGACTCTCTCCCCCGACACAGAAAAAAAGAAAAAACACGCCGTATTAGGGCGTGTTTTCCGTTGGCTGTTTTATTCAGTTTCTTTTACGATAATCTTTTTGATTCTTTCTTTCGTGATTTTGGGTATCCGAATTATTAAGACTCCGTCTTTCATCTCAGCTTCAACGCCGTGTAAATTTACTTCAACGGGCAGGATTATCTCTCTTGAAAACGGCCCCCAGTAGCATTCTTTGGTAAAATAATCTCCGTTTCCTTCAACCGGATTATGTCTTTCTCCTCTAATAATTACTCTGTCGTCTTCAAGGGTTAAATCCAGATCTTCAGGTTTCACTCCGGCAATGGCAGATTGGATTATAAGGTGGGAATCTATCTGATAAACGTCTACGGTAAGCTGTCCTTCTGGCTCTTTCATCCATTTGCCTTTGCCGGAATGCCTTTCTTCCCTTATTTTGGTTACAACAGACTTGTCCTCTGCTAAAGATATTTTTTTAATTTCTTTCTGTTTGACAGGTTTTTCCTCCGGAACAGGCTCTTCTTGCTCCAACTCTTCTTTTCTTTCTTCAAATTCTGGTTCGGCTTCAGGCAGTTCGATTTCCTCGGTCTCTATCTCGTCAGGTTTTTCCTTTTTGGCTTTCGGTGCTTTTGTTTTCCTTTCGGTTTTCTCTTTAATCAGTTTCTTACGGACAGGAGGCTTGATTGGTTCCGATTCCTCTCCCTCTCCGTTGAATTCTATTCCCATGCCTTTCTTTAGTTTTTCAAAAAATGATGCCATATTGTTGTGTAATTAAGATATTTTACAAACGCTGGCCAGCTTGCGTAGTTTTTTAAACCCTAAAGAAACAAAGACGGCCAGCCCACAAATAATAATTAGAGGGATTAAAAAGTTTAAACCACCTTTCCCTTCCATTATATAAAAATTGTATAAGCCGTGCAACAATACGGCCATTCCTATGCCCAGAGAAAACAGCCATTTTCTGCTTTTTGTTTCGCAAAAAGACATGGCTACGAAAAAGCCGATAGTTCCAGAGCATAAAGTGTGCAGAAATGTCGCTCCCAGAAATCTGAAAAAGGAAGCAGAGAGGGTATTAACCAGGATGAAGTTATTCCCTTGCTGGAACAGAATAAGGATGTTCTCTACTGCTGCAAATCCTAAAGCGGCGATTATCATGTAAAGCATTAAATCCGTTGGCTCATCAAGCTCGCGATGTTTGAGTATTCTAAATTTAACAACTAGGTATTTGGCGATTTCTTCTATCAACCCTACGATTAAGACAAAATAAAGGAGAGAGTCTAAAGGATGGCTGAATACTTTTGAGCAGAAGGACGAGAAAAAACAGTTTAGCCTTCCCATATAGTCAAAGCCTATGGGTATACATTCGAGAAAGGCGACAAGGGGGGCGATTAGCATCCCCGACAGAAAGACCATAAGTATCGTCTTGTTTGACTCAGGATGGACGTCTTTTCTTAGATAAAATAAAAGCCAAACAAAGCTGGGTAGTATGCCGAATATAATATATAGAGTATAAGACATGATTATTTTGGCCAGTCTTCAATTATTAGGCATTCCTTTTTGTTCTTCATGGGCAATCCCTGGTAGATTTCTTCGGTGACAAACGGAATAAAAGGGTGAAGAAGTTTTAGGGAAGATAATAATACGTACAGCAAAATTTGTTTAGTACCTCTATTTTCTTGCTGCGTGTGAACAGTGGGGTTTTTCGCTTTTTCAATGTATGTGTCGCAAAAATCATGCCAGAAAAAATCGTAAAGCTCCCTGGCCGCTTGGCCGAATTGGAAATTATCCAGATATTTGTCAACCGAGCTCGCGGTTTTATTCAGGGTTTTCAGTATTTTTTTATCTGCCGGAGTTGATTTATCGGTTAGCTTCGGTTTTTTGCTGTCCAGTTTTTCTTCCCCTATTTGCATCAGCACGAATCTGCTGGCGTTCCATATCTTATTACAGAATTTTCTTCCCATAACAATATTATCTTCAACAAATTTTATATCCTGTCCTCCCATTATCTGCCAAGCAGTTCCGAATCTGGTGGCATCTGCCCCATATTTTTCAATTAATAAAAGGGGGTCAATTCCGGTACCTAAGCTTTTTGACATTCTTTTCCCTTCCTTGGTTAAAACCGTGGCATGGACATAAACATCTCGGAAAGGATCTTTTGACATAAATTCCGTTCCGGAAAAAATCATTCTTGCCACCCAGAGATTAATAATTCCCCTGTCTGTGCTTAAAACATCTGTAGGGTAAAACCTATCAAGATCGCTATTTTTCTTAGGTTTACCCTCCGTAGCTTTAGCGAAGGAGGGCCAGCCCAAAGTAGCAAAAGGCCATAAAGCAGAGGAAAACCAGGTATCTAAAACGTCATTCTCCCCTTCTATCGGAATCTTGTGCCCCCACCAGATCTGCCTTGATACGCACCAGTCTTTTATATTTTTTAACCAGTCAAAATAAACTCTTTCCCAGCGTTTTGGATGAAATTTAACTTTCCCTGATTTTACCGAGTCGATAGCCTTTTTAGCCAGTTCGTCCATTTTCAGAAACCATTGCTCAGAAGGAATTAATTCTATTGTACTTCCGCACCTGTAACATTTTGGAACTTGGTGGGAATAATCCTCGATTTTTACAATAAGGCCTTTTTCTTCCAAGTCTTTTACTACTTTCTCTCTTGCTTCCACAACCTTTAATTCTTGGTAGGGAAGGGGTACCTCTTTGGTGGTCAGTCCTCTTTCTCCAATAACCTGTATGCTTTCCAGATTGTGGTGCAAGCTTATTTCGTAGTCGGTTAAATCGTGGGCGGGAGTGACTTTCACGGCTCCCGTTCCAAAGTTTAAATCAACCAGCCTGTCTTCAACGATCGGGATAGCTCTGCCGGTTAAAGGCAAAAGCGCTTTTTCTCCGACCAGTTTTTTATATCTTGCATCTTTCGGATTTACAGCTACTGCCGTGTCTCCCAGCATGGTTTCTGGCCTGGTCGTGGCTACCGTTATATTCCCTTCATTTTGGAGAGGGTAGCGGATATACCACATTTTTCCTCGTTCTTCTTCGTATTCAATTTCGAGGTCAGATAAACTTGTCTGGCATCTTGGGCACCAGTTCACCACTCTTTTGCCCCGATAGATCCATCCCTTTTTGTAATAATTCAAAAAAGCCGCTTCAACTGCTTTGACGTATTCCTTATCCAGAGTGAAACGGGTTCTTGACCAGTCGCAGGAAGCCCCCATTTTTTTAAGCTGACCGAGGATTATGTCTCCGTATTTTTCTTTCCACTGCCAGACTCTTTCAACGAATTTTTCCCTGCCCAAGTCAAAACGGGATAACCCCTCTTTTTTTAATTCTTTTTCAACGACATTCTGGGTGGCAATTCCTGCATGGTCGGTTCCTGGCAGCCAGAGGGTTCTATATCCTTTTAATCTTTTCCATCTGATTAAGATATCCTGGACAGTAGTATTTAAAGCGTGACCCATGTGCAAGGTTCCTGTTACATTTGGTGGAGGAAGAACGATGGAGTAAGATTTTTTATTTTTCTTCGGAAGTTTGTCGGGATTAAAAAAACCAGACTTTTGCCAAAGGCTGTAAATCTTATCTTCAACCTGTTTCGGGTCGTAGGTTTTGGGAAGTTCCATATTTATGTATTATATCCTTAAATTGCCGTTTGCTTCAATTTCCGAGCCAGGCGGGGAATCAAGATTCTGCGATAGAGGAGAGCAGGTTCTTCTTTTTTCCGAAGAGTCCAAAGCTTCTTTCAAATGAAAGCTGGCTGTAGCCGCAATCATCGCGCCATTGTCGGTAGAAAATTCATAGCTAGGAATATATAATTTACTTTCAGGAATTTCTTTATTAAATTTTTCCTTAAATTGGCTTCTCAATTCTTTATTAGCCGAAACCCCTCCTCCGATGAGTATGTTTTTAACTCGGAAGTTTTTAGCCGCTTTCAGCGTTTTGTAAATCAGAACGTCAATAATCGCCTGTTGCGTTTCAAAACACATGGCTCCAATATACTTTTTTGATTTTTTAATCTTTTCAGGGCGATTCTTGAAATCATAAAGAACAGCGGTTTTTAATCCCGAGAAGCTGAAATCGTAATTCTTATGAGAAATCATGGGTCTGGGTAGTTTTATGGAGAATAAATTGTCTGTATCCTTTTTTGCCAAAGATGATATTAAGGGACCTCCCGGGTATCCTAACCCTAAAATCCTCGCTGTCTTGTCAAAACATTCTCCTGCCGCATCATCGCAGGTTTCTCCCAATGTCTGGTAGTTCTCGAAACCTTTCATCAGAATCAGCTGAGTGTGTCCTCCTGAAACAACCAAGCAAACAGCCGGGAAAATGTTTTTGGGCTTGCTCTCAATGAAGTTGGCTATAATATGGGCTTCTATATGATTTACGGGAATAATTGGAAGTTTCAATCTTTTAGCCAAATCTTGGGCAAAATTAATCCCTTGCCATAGACAGGGCTCCAAGCCTGGCCCCATAGTCACGGCAATATAGCCGATCTTAGGATCGCAGGCTTCTTTTTGAGCTTTTTTAAAAACCAAGGGCAGATTCTTTATATGTTCTCTTTTTGCCAAAGCCGGGTAGACTCCGCCGTATTTTTGGTGGAGTTTTACTTGGGAGGAAATGATATCCGAAAGTATTTTAAAGACGCCGTTCTTAATTTCAAGAACAGCTATGCACGTATCGTCGCAGGAAGTGTCTATCCCTAAAATGATTGATTTTTTTGAAATTTTCATTAGAATAGAGAAAGTTATATATCGTGGCCCCATCGTCTAGCCTGGTTCAGGACGGAAGATTTTCATTCTTCTGACACCGGTTCAAATCCGGTTGGGGCCGCAAGCCGCTACTCAAAATGGATTCTTTTTCGGAATTCTTCCAGATTCTCCCTTAACAGGGGGTGTTTTTTTAACGTCGGGTCTTCTTTTAATATCTCTTTTGCTTCAGAGCGGCTTTTCTCGACCAAAGAGATGTCTCTTAGGGAGCTCATTATCAGATCTGGAACTCCCCATTGCCTCGTGCCTGATAAGTCCCCGGGGCCTCTTATCTCTAAATCTTTCTCAGCCAATTCAAACCCGTTTTCGCAGGAGATAAGTGCTCTTAGTCTTCTGTTGGTTATTATTCCCGGCTTATCGGCGAATAAGAAACAGTAAGACTGAAAGTCAGATCTTCCTACTCTCCCTCTGAACTGGTGAAGCTGGGCTAGACCGAATTTTTCAGAACCTTCGATCATCATAACGGTTGCGTTAGGTATGTCTACTCCCACTTCGACAACAGAAGTTGAAACCAGGATATCAATTAGTCCTGATTTGAATTTTTTCATTATTTTTTCCTTTTCCTGGGTTTTCATTTTGCCATGGAGCATGCCTATTTTTAAATCCGGGAAGACTTCTTTCTTTAACTTTTCGTACTCTTGTTTTACCGCTTTCACGTCCATACCCCCGCCACTTTTTATGATTTCTGTTTGATTAGAAATGTTATTTTGAAAAGTGGTGGGGGGTTCTATACGGGGACAAATGACAAAAGCCTGTCTGCCCTCTTTGACTTGGCTTCCGATAAAATTGTAGGTTTCTTTTTTGTCTTTTGGCTGGATTATCTTGGTGATTATCTTTTTTCTGCCATGGGGCATTTCGTCAATGACGGAAAGATCAAGGTCTCCGTAAATAGTTAAAGACAGGGTTCTTGGTATGGGGGTGGCTGTCATTGAAAGAAGGTGAGGGACGAATTCTTTTTGTCTGGACAGCCGAGCTCTTTGATCCACTCCGAAACGGTGTTGCTCATCAATTATGACAAAAGCCAAACGGCTGAACTTAACAGGAGTTTTATGCTTAGTTTTAGGATTTGTGTCTTGGATTATGGCGTGAGTTCCTATTAAAATATCAATCTTACTATTTTTAACTTTTTCCAGAAGCTCTTTCCTGGGAGTTTTCTTGTTTTTATAATAGCTTTCTTTGCCCGTAATCAGCCCGATGTTTACGTTAAAACCTTTTAAAATATTGGTAATAGTCTTATAGTGCTGCTTAGCCAAGATTTCGGTAGGAGCCATAAAAGCGGTCTGATAGCCGTATTTTGCTACGTTTAGAGCCGAGATAGCGGAAACAATCGTTTTGCCAGAGCCTACGTCTCCCTCCAAAAGTCTGTTCATCGGCCTTGGCTTTTCCAAATCTTTTAATATCTGCCAGACTGATTTTCTTTGGGCATCGGTCAGTTTATATGGAAGGCCTTTTGTTAATTTTTTAATAAGAGGTACGTCTGCGGGAATAGCTATCGCCTTTTCTCTGTTTAATTTCATCCTTTCCCTTAAAACGAAAAGAGAGAGGATAAACAGCTCTTCAAAAACGAATCTCTTTTTAGCTTCTTCGGCTAACTCCAGAGAATCCGGGAAATGAATCTGCCAAAGAGCCTTTTTCAAAGGCAGGAAGTTGTATTCTTTTTTTATCTTTTCTGGCAGGGAGTCAGGGATTTCCTGCCTGCCGGCAGACAGGGGTTTTGCTAATCTTGCCAATAATGGTTTTATGATAAACCTCAGCCATTTTGAAGATAATCCTTCAGTTTCAGGATAAACCGGGATTAGTCTTCCTGTGTGGATTAATTCTTTATTTTGAAAACCTTTTAGGATTTTTTCGTAAGCCGGGCTGGATAGATATTTGGCGCTTCCTTTGCCGGCCACCTTGCCCGCCAAACAAACATAGTCTCCTTTCTTAAAAGTGTTGACAAGGTAGTGTTGGTTGAACCAAACCGCTTTCAGCTTCCCGGTTTTGTCTTCAATTACGGCCTGGGTCAAAATCATTCTTTTTTTGAAAGTCCTTATATTTTTTATCTCCGTAATCTCCCCTTGGAAACAAAAAGGCCCGCCCACTTCGGCTTTGGCAATTGGGATTAAATTCGAAAAATCCTCATAACGATGAGGAAAGTGGAATAGGGCGTCTCTGACGGTTTTAATTCCCAGCTTTTTTAACTTTCTTTGGTATTGAGGCCCGACTCGGGAGAGCTCCTCAACAGGAGTAGATAGCTGCATGATGTGCCCCCAGAAGGAATTGAACCTTCATTCCAACCTCCGCAGGGTTGTACTCTATCCGTTAAGCTATGGGGGCATTTTTTATAAGTTTTAGCAGGGAGCGACCTGTTTCCATTAGTTCTTTCCCTATAATACTATTTTTATAGCGAATACTGCAAATCCCTATAAAATTTTTCCTAAACCGTTTTGTTTTACTGCGCTTTTTTATTGAAACTTTGTAAAATTGATTTAGTGGAATATTAAGCAATTTTGACCAATAATTTTTGACTTGTTTTATCGAATGATAATAGTGTACGCGAATCCATATGCTAAATTTATTTTCGTCAATATCGTAACATTTTCTAAGTAAAGTAATATATAAAAAAGCCAAATCAGGGTCAGTGTTGACAAATTCTGTATTTCTTACGCCTTTATATTCACTTCCCTCTGCCCAATAAAGCATTGCGAGCAAGGGTTTGTAAAAAGAGATATCCCTCTGCGGACAATTTTTTAATTCTTTATCCACCTTTGTTTTAATTAATAGAGCCTCTTCTTCTCTTTTTTTCTCCCATTTTTTCTTTAGGGCGATAGAGGCTAGTTTGCGTATTCTTAAAAAATGCTCCTTTCTGACTTGTTTATTTATGGGTCTTTTTAATGTTTTCCCAAACCAAGTGCTTATAGTGCTTTTCGGGACGCCTAAAAGTTTTCCTATTTCATTATAACTTTTGCCATTTAACAATAATTGTTCTACTTTTTCCCTATCTTTTTTTGTGTAAAGTTTTCCTCTCATCGGTTTAATTGGACTGATATCTAATAAAAATATAGCATATTCTGTACGAATATACAAGCATAAGTCAAATTGACTTAAGCGGTTTTTGTGATTAGAATAAAAAAGTGATTGGTGGGGTGGCTGAGTGGCTGAAAGCGGCACGCTGCTAATGTGTTAGGGGATCATATCCCCTCGTGGGTTCGAATCCCACCCCCACCGCCAGTTAAAAATCTCTTTAGAGAGGTTTTTTAGTTGGGCATTTGACAATATGTGCAGAGAGTATAGAATGAAGTTAAGCTTAAGATTAACTTCATATTAATTTGATATTATGACAAATCATAGCCATTCTATAGTCGGCCTTAAGGAACTAAGGGAAAATATTGATAACTACATCAGCGCCGTAGAAAGGGGCAGGTCTTTTGTGGTGGTCAGGAAATCAAAGCCAGTTTTTAAAATTTCTTCCCCAGAGGATTCAGACGAGCTTTGGGAGAAAATAATTGATTTCACTAAAATAAAAAAGGGAGGGATTGGCATTAATCAGCTTCTCGTCCGCCTCTAAAACTATGGATAAGATCCAAAAGGCCTTAGAAAAGCTGACTTTAAAAGAGAAGAAAAAAGTAAAGGAAATTCTGGTTAAATTAAAAAAACAGCAGTTAGCAGGTCTAGATGTTAAAAAATTAAAAGGCAGGGATGATATCTTCAGGGTTCGTAAGGGGCAGATAAGGATTATATATAAGAAAGATCAAAAAGGAGACATTTTTATTTTAATGATTGAAAGAAGAAGCGATACAACCTACAATTAATATCTTTGGGTGGGGTGCTAGAGCGGTTGAATAGGCCGCACTTGAAATGCGGTATGCCCTAAAGGCATCGTGGGTTCGAATCCCACCCCCACCGCCATCCTTCGCCAAGGCTCCGGAATGGCTTCGCCTAATAATATGTTTTACGTATATATTATCTGGAGTTCAAAATCTAAAATTTTTTATGTCGGTTACACGGAAGATTTGAGAAAAAGAATATCCGAGCATAACCAAGGACTATCAAAAGCAACGGCACCGCATAAACCATGGAAGTTGGTTTATTATTCTGCTTTTGACGGTCAGAAAATGGCAAAAGATTTTGAACTCTATCTTAAATCAGGATCGGGAAAGGCCTTTTTATATAAACGTCTGGTTGACGGAGCCTTGAAGAAAGATTTCGAGGGTGGAACAGGTATTCCGAAACTTTAGTGTAGGATACCCACCCTCTCCGCCGAAAAGAAATCCGGCATCGCCAAGGTGCCGGTTTCGCTATTTGTAATAACTAATACTCTCAGATATAATAATATCTTAGATAATTGTTTCGGTAATATTATGGACATTATTGAGGTCAAAAATTTAGCAAAACAATTTGGCGGCTTCAAAGCCGTTGATGATGTTTCCTTCAATGTAGCCGAAGGAGAGATTTTCGCTTTTCTGGGGCCTAATGGGGCCGGCAAATCCACTACGATTAAAATGCTCACCACCCTTTTGAGGCCAACGAGCGGTAAGCTTAAGCTTAACAGTCACGACCCGATGAAAAATCCGGATGCCGTGAGACATTCTTTCGGTATAGTTTTTCAGGATCCAAGCTTGGATGACGAGCTTACGGCTTACGAGAATATGGAATTCCACGGAGTACTATATGATATACCCTGGAAAATAAGAAGAGAGAGAATTAAACATCTGATGAAATTTGTTGAACTGTGGGATCGCAGAAACAATCTTGTTAAAGAGTTTTCAGGAGGAATGAAGCGCCGTTTAGAAATAGCCAGAGGATTACTGCATCATCCTAAGATATTTTTTCTGGACGAGCCTACTCTCGGGTTAGACCCTCAAACCAGAAAGCATATGTGGGATTATCTTAAAGAGCTGAATAAAACGGAAAAGATTACCATATTCTTCACCACTCACTATATAGAAGAGGCAGAGAATATAGCTCAAAGGGTAGCCATTATCGATCACGGTAAAATTGTAGCTTTGGGCACTCCCCGAGAATTAAAAGAAAAAAACAGCTCTGATTCGCTGGAAGAGGCATTCTTGAAGCTTACCGGTAAAACCATTCGCGAAGAAGAAGCTACCCCAATAGACAGAATGCGCACGAGGAGGCGCGGTTTTATGAGGAGGTGATTCTTAAACACATGTCAACTGTTTATATATTGTGGCTCAGACAACTTAAGCGTTATTTCCGTTCCAAATCAAGGATGATTGGTTCTTTGGCCCAACCCCTGCTTTTTTTATTGGCTTTAGGATACGGTTTTGGAGCAGTTTTCCAAAAAGCCGGGGAAGGCAGCTATATCAATTTCTTGGCGCCGGGGGTTATTGGCATGAGCATTATATTCACCTCAATTTTTTCAGGCATGGAAATTATTTGGGATCGCCAATTCGGATTTTTAAAAGAAACGCTGGTGGCTCCGGTTTCCAGGTTTAATATTATGTTAGGGAGAACGCTGGGAGGAGCAACAGTTGCTACTATTCAGGGTATTATAGTGTTTTTAATCTCCTTTGTCGCCGGATTCCACCCTTATAACTGGGCTTTAGTGCCTGCCGCAATTTTAGTTATGATATTAGTGGCCCTTCTGTTCACGGCTTTAGGAACTATGATTGCTTCTTTGCTTGACGATATGCAGGGATTTCAGCTAATTATGAATTTTTTGGTAATGCCATTGTTTTTTCTCTCTGGGGCTCTTTTTCCATTAGAAGGCTTGCCTAAAGTTATTGATACTATTGCTAGGCTTGATCCGCTTTCTTACGGGATAGACGCTTTCAGAGCGCTTCTTATAAACACCAGCCACTTCGGGTTAAGTACAGACCTTATGGTTTTAGGAGTAATTACCTTGGTTTTTCTATCTCTGGGTAGCTATTTCTTTTCTAAAATTGAAATCTAATCTTTATAGTGGGAAAATAAAAACCTTTCAAGAGATATTCTAAAAATCTCTGAAAGGTTGGCTTAGTTCTCTATCTTGAAGAGACGATTAACATTGCCCCATCATGTTTTATAACTGGTTTTTTTTCTTCGTTCAGCATCTTTTCGACGCGACAGATTAGATATGGAAAGCTGTTGAAATGGGGATTGTTTTTAAAGAACAGATCGAAATAATTCTCGACTGCTTCCGTAGATGTGAAAAATAGAGATGGGTCTTCTCCAGGGAACATCATCTCGACCGATTGAAAGCCAGTGTATTGAATCAAAATCCATTTACCTCGCTCTGAAACCAGCTTTCTGCCAATTGCGAGACTGAGGTACACCCTTTCTATTTCTCTGTTGGGGTCAATTAAACTAAACGTATCAAAACTTATCTCCTCGGGTTTAACCAGATTGCGCATCTTTCGCATTTTCCTCCTCCTTAAGAGCTCAATTTGCAATTTTATAGTAGCTATCTCCCTAAAAAAGTCAAATTCTATTTACTCTCCCCTCGTTATTACTACGCCCCGAACCTCTTTTGCGTCCGAATTTTTGAGTATTTCTAAACAATCCTCCACCATGGAATCTGCCGTGTAAATATCGTCAACTAAAACGATATTTTTATTTTGAACAGCTTTTTGTCTTCAACAAAAAGAGTCTTCTTTCCTTTCGCTAGACAGTCTAGTATTAAAGGAATTTTTAAAAATCCAGATAATTCTTTAGTAATCTCTTCGGCTGGGTTGTATCCTCACCATTTTAGCTCTTTTTTCGTCAGGAATATCGGGATTAAGCTAAAATCAGAGAGGTCGGGTTCATTGTCTAATAGCTTAAAATGATTTAAAATTAAAGAAGAAAGCCAGGGTCTTTGACAGCTCCTTAATTAAGAGTGTTTGTTTCTAAAATTTTTTATAATGTAGTATAATAGGGGAAACGTCGTGAATTATGCATCCCGCGCGATCAATATATTATATGCGCGGGAGCCCTGTCAATTTAAAAAGTCGTTTTAAATTATGAGATGGTCGCTTCTTAAATTAATCCCCAAAAAATTTTTAGGAATAGATATAGGTACTTCTTCTATTAAAATAGTGGAGATATCCCGCTGGGGAGAGAGGAAAAAACTGGAGAATTACGGCGAGGTATCGGCAGATATATTATATGAAAAGCCTTTCAGAACATTCGAAAAAAGCACTCTCACTCTTTCGGCCCAGGATGTTTCCAAGGCCATAAAAGGGATTTTAGTAGAGATCAAGACTAAGACCAATAAGTGCATAATTTCCATACCCGATTTTTCCAGTTTCTTTACTAATTTCGAGCTTCCGCCAATGACCAAGGAAGAGTTTGACCAGGCAATAAGATATGAAGCCAGGCAGCATATTCCCCTTCCTTTGGGCGAGGTGACTCTAGACTGGCAGATACTAAAGGGAGAGGCGTCAGATTCCCAAAAATCAAAATCAAAATTGAAAATTCTATTAGTGGCCGTTCCTAATGAGATTATCAATCAGTATAAAGAGATAGCAACTTTGTCTCAGCTGGAGTTGGCAGCATTGGAAGCCGAAGTCTTTGGCCTGTCACGCTCTTTAATAGGGGAAGACGATAAAGGTGTGATTTCCATAATCGATATAGGCGCTCAGAGCACCACTTGCAGTATAATAGATAAGAAGATATTGAAGACTTCCCACAGCTTTGATATCGGGGGAAACGAGCTGACCGACAGAATATCAAAAGCCTTATCGGTTAACCATAAAATCGCCTCTGATTTTAAAAAGAAGTACGGCATTTCGTCCCGCGAAGGTCAGGGTCTGGCGATACAGCAAAACATTAAAGATATTCTTTTGCCGCTAATAGACATAATTATAAGGGAGGTTGAGAAAATATTTATAAATTTCCAACAAACAGAAGGCAAAGAAGTTCAAAAGATAATAATCGCCGGAGGAACGGCTTTGGCTCCAGGGCTTAAAGAATATTTCCAGGATTATTTTAAAAAAGCCGAAGTTCAAATAGCTAATCCCTTTTCAGACATCTTTTGCCCGCCAATCTTGGAAAATGCATTAAAAGAAATGGGGCCCGCCTACTCTATAGCCGTGGGTATGGCTCTAAGGGGTTTAGAGTAATAATTCCCCGCTGAAGCGGGAGACTCCTATAAATTTTTAGGGTATTAAAAATTTTAAAATGGTTGAGATAATCCCAAAACAAGTTGAAAAAACTCCATTCTGGCAGAGAATTCTGCTCTATATTTCCATGTTCCTGCTGGCGGGAATTGTCTTGGTTTGCAGTATTTTAAACTATTCCTATAAAAAATCTTTAGTTACCCTTGAAGAACTGGAAAACGCTTTTGACAGGGAAAAGACTCAAGACAAAGTTCTTTTAGAAAGGGAGATCGTAAATTGGGAGAAAAAGATAAATGATTTCGCAATTTTAGGAAATAAACACTACTTCGTGTCTAAGTTTTTCGCCGTCATTGAGGAAAATTGTCATCCCCGCGTCTGGTTTTCCAAATTAAACCTTGATTCTACGAGCAATAGTTTCTCGGTGGCAGGTTCTACAGACAGCTTTTCCAGCCTTGGCCAGCAGCTCATCATATTCAAGGAAAACCCCATTTTCAAAAGCGTAACCCTGAGCCAGGTTTCCATCAATAGGAACGGACAAGTTGAATTTGCTTTGAATATAACTTTAGATCCGAAGATATTTAAATGAAGAGTATAAATTACCCAATAATCATAGCGATTTTATTCCTTGCCTCCCTAATTATAGGGTTAGCTGTTCTTCTCCCTAAATACCAGGATTTAAGCGCAACTTCAGCCAGCGTAAAGATAGAGAGAGAAAAGGTGAAGATAGAAAAGGAATATTATTCGAGCGTCCTTTCTATCTCTGAGGAGTTAAAGGATTATGAAACAGAGCTTTCTAAAATAGGGTCTTCTCTTCCGGAAGACGCTTCTTTGCCTTCTCTCCTCAATTTCTTGGAAAAAGCCGTATCTCAGGCCGGATTGATAATAGATAGCATAAGTCCTTCTTCCTCGTCTCCCAGCCCCGATCTGAAAAATGTCAGAGAGGTTAGGGTGAGCATGACTGTTTCCGGGGATTACTCAGCCTTCAAAAACCTTGTTTCAATATTAGAAAGGTCTTCCAGGCTTATTGAAGTGGAGAATATTTCTTTTTCTCACCAAAGGCCAAGCGATAACGAATATAATCTTAGGATAAAAGCTTATTCGTATTAATTATTATGGCTATTACTGTTTTAGAAAAAAGAAAATTCCAAAGAAATTTGATTTTAGTCTTCTTTGGCGTGTGTCTGATCACCGGAATTATTATCTGGGATGGGTTCTTTGGTAAAGGAAAAATCTCCGGCACAGTAGAGATTTTAGAATTAGTGAAACCGAAGAAAGTGGAAATAAACTTTGAAATCCTAAGGTCTCCTTTGCTGAATGATTTTCAGGGGTTTGAAGAAATAAAACCCCTTGAAAGATCTGCCCCGGTAGGCAGGAGCAATCCATTCGTCTCTTATTAATAAAAAAATGAACTTAATCAAGCAGTTAGCTCAATCGGGTGTGCTGGATAATGAGAAAGCCGCCTCTTTGGAAGCCGAATTAAAGGTGACGGGAAAGACCGAAGAAGAGTTGATTTTAGAAAAAGGGATAATTCCGGAAGAGGATTTGTTTAAACTAAAATCGGAGAGTTTAAAGATAAATTTGGTTGAAAAGTCGGCTGAGGATGTCCCCTTGGAGACCTTGGAGCTTATTCCGGAAGATACGGCCAAGTATTATAAAATGATTCCCTTGGAAAAAAGGGAAAACGTTTTAGACGTAGGCATGGTATATCCGGAAGATTTGAAAGCCCAGGAAGCCCTTAAATTTTTATCAAGAAGACAGAAATTCACCTACCAGGTCTTTTTAGTGACTCCTACGACTTTTAGTAATTTTCTGAGTCAGTATAAGAATTTGAAGAGAGAAGTCGGCAAAGCCCTGAGCGAGCTGGAAGTAGAATTCCAGGCGGAAAAGATAGCCAGCCCTTGGTCAGCGGCGGAATTTGAAAGGCTGGCCGAAGAAGCTCCCGTAACTAAGATCGTGGCCGTTGTTTTAAGGCACGCCGTTGAAGGAGGAGCATCAGATATTCATATTGAACCAACCAACGTGAAGTTGAGAGTGAGGTTCAGGCTGATGGGAGAGCTTCACTCTTCCATTTTTTTGCCTTTAAAACTCGCCCCCGCAGTTGTAGCCAGGATAAAAATACTTGCCAACCTTAAATTGGACGAGATAAGGGTGCCGCAGGACGGCAGGTTTTCCGCCAGGATAGATGATAGGGATATTGATTTCCGTGTTTCTACTTTTCCGACCACAATGGGAGAAAAAGTGGCTATCAGGGTGCTGGATCCGACAACAGGCTTGAAGAGCCTTGTCGATCTGGGTTTGATTGATAGGAATTTCCAGCTGGTCAAAAAAGCCATAGAAAAGCCTTACGGCTTGATTCTGTCCACCGGGCCTACAGGCTCTGGTAAAACCACTACTCTTTATGCGATTATTCAGCTTTTGAATAAGGAAGGGGTAAATATCGTGACCTTGGAAGACCCTGTAGAGTATTTTATTGATGGGATTAACCAGTCGCAGGTAAGGCCGGAAATAGGCTATGATTTCGCCTCCGGACTCAGGCATGTTGTCAGACAGGACCCGAACATCATTATGGTCGGGGAAATAAGAGACGAAGAAACGGCGGCTTTAGCCACCCATGCCGCTTTGACCGGGCATGTTGTTTTATCAACCTTGCACACCTCAAACGCAACAGGGGTCATACCGAGGCTTATTGATTTGGGGGTAAAGCCGTATCTTATAGCGCCTACTCTGTCTGTAGCCATATCTCAGAGACTGGTTAGGAAATTATGCCCTGACTGCAAGAAAAAAGTCAAACCGGCAAAAGAAATAAAAGACCTTATCTTAAATGAGATTGAAAATTTTCCGTCGGGCATAAAAGAAAAAATCAAAATAGAAATCCCGAAATCTTTGGAAATCTACGAGCCTCAAGGCTGCAACAAGTGCGGCAGAGAGGGATATTTTGAGAGAGTGGCTCTTTTTGAAATTTTGTCAATGACTGATGAGCTGGCTAATATATCCCTTAAAGAGCCGTCTGACACCGAAATCGGTAAAGAAGCCAAAAGACAGGGAATGATGACTATGAAACAGGACGGCATTTTGAAGGTTTTGGCCGGAGTCACCACTATTGAGGAAGTTTTAAGAGTAGCTGAAGAGAAGTAATAACCTTGCTTCGCAATAACCTTGTTTTTTCGCCAATGCCCAAAAATAATAATATGAAAAACATTCTATTAATAGAAGACGATCCGTTCTTGATAGACATATACAGCACAAAGCTTAAAGAGTCCGGGTTTTCGGTTGATGTCGCCCAGGACAGCGATAAGTGTTTTGAGAAATTAGCTGAAAAGAATTTTGACTTGGCGGTTTTGGATATCGTCCTTCCTCACGTTGACGGTTGGGGGATTTTAAAAAAGATAAAAGAGAATCCGAATTACAACTCTTTGCTCGTAATCATCCTTTCTAACCTTGGACAGAAAGAAGAGGTGGAAAAGGGGTTGAATTTGGGAGCGGTAAAATATCTGATCAAAGCTCACTATACCCCGTCTCAGGTGGTAGAGGAGATAAGAAAGGTTTTTGATGAAATCAAATCAATGAATAAATCCTAAAAATATGCCAAACAACAACGGAGAATTATTAAAAGAGTTTCTTGAGGCTACAGTTCAGGAGCAAGCATCTGACTTGCATTTGTCAGTGGGGCATCCGCCGGTTTTGAGAATTGCCGGCCGGCTTATCCCCTTGATAAAGAAAAAAAAGCTCACCCCAGAGGATCTTTTCGGCCTGATCCAGGTTTTGATGTCAACAGAGCAGAGGGAAAAGTTCGCTTTAGAAAAGGATATAGATTTTTCCTACAATTTTGAGAACAGGGCCCGTTTCAGAGTAAATGTTTTTGTCCAAAAGGGAAATACCGCCTGCGCTTTAAGGCTTGTCCCGACAAAGATTAAAACAGTTGACGAGCTGAATTTGCCCCCTATTCTGCATCAGTTTTCTCAGGCCAGCCAAGGATTTGTTTTAATCACTGGCCCCTCTTCTCAGGGCAAATCAACCACTTTGGCGGGTCTTCTCGAAGAGATAAACCACACGAGGGCAGACCATATAATTACCATTGAAGACCCAATAGAATATGTTTTTGAGGAAGACAGATGCTTAATTGACCAGAGAGAAGTTTATCAGGATACGTCTTCTTTCCCGAGAGCTTTAAGGGCTACTTTCAGACAGGATCCGGATGTCATTATGGTCGGAGAAATGAGGGACCCTGAA
>Ga0265595_1001452_pt1 | contig 18138 bp, 12 predicted proteins | sample saktaG_15_FD_190148 | JGI IMG/M metagenome (GOLD analysis project Ga0265595, IMG submission 190148) | Saline water microbial communities from Sakinaw Lake, British Columbia, Canada - sak_2013_06_06_50m | ecosystem: Environmental > Aquatic > Non-marine Saline and Alkaline > Saline ... | reverse complement strand
CAGAATCATCTCCTATGCAGCATGGACCTTTAATAACCGCGTTTTCAAAAATCCTTACGTTTTCCCCGATATAAACGTTGCCCTGGATAACCGCGCTTTTTGCGATTTTAGCAGTTTTCGATATTTTCTGCTTAGTAAGATATTCATCCATTAAAAATTTTGTCGCCTCAAACAAATGCCAAGGGTATTTTAAAGAAGTAGGCTCTTTCTCAACAGTTACCGCTCTCACTTCTTTTTCTTTCATATACAATCTGAGGGCATCTTCAAAAGAATACATATTCCCCGGGACCTTTTGGCAATAATTTAAAAATTCTTTAGGCAAAAAGTAAATCCCGATTACCCTTATATCCGAGGGCTCTTTGCCTTTTTCAGGTTTTTCAACTATATTTTTTACTTCGTCCCCTTCCAAGCCCAAAACGCCAAATAACCATGGAGTTAAGGTTTTCACTCCCAATAAAATAATATTTGTCGAAGACGACTTATATTTTTCTGAAACCGACTTAACGTAATCCTCTGCGTCAAATCTTTCCGCGTTTAAAACAAAAAATTGTTCTTCTAATAAATCTTTCGTCTTCAAAAAGGCATCTCCCATTCCTTTGGGCTCTGGCTGAATGACATATTTAACGCTTATCCCCAAATCGTGATTTTTTAATTCTTCCTCCACGTCTCTTCCTTGCCTCTGGACTATAATAATATTTTTAATGCCAGATTTCTTTAATCCTTCTATCGTATACCAAATCAAAGGCTTACCCATTATCTTAATGAGGGATTTATGCTTTTTATTCAAGGGCCAGAAGCGAGAGTTCTCCCCGGCGGCCAAGATTACAGCTTGCATAGTTTTGTTAAAATTTTAAGAGTTTTATGAGGGTCGTGGATAATAGGACCAGATTTTATCAAAAGATCGTATCCTTTAAATTTCTTACAATCCAAACCGTCATCAATCTTAACTGGGTACAATGTGCTTTTGTCCTGTTTTTTGAAACTTCTAATCCTTGCTTTTGAAGGGATGTTTGTGTTATATACCACAAAATCCAGCTTGCAGCCGATATATCTCTCCATTTCGCGAGTAAAATCCAAAACCGAAAAACTATTCGTTTCCCCGAATTTAGTCATCAAATTGCAGAGAAAAATCTTCTTAGCCTTACTTTTCCTTACGGCCTCCTTAATCCCTTTGGGTAAAAAACAAGGAATTATACTTGAATAAAGATCTCCTGGCCCAAAAATCAAAGAATCAGCCTTTTTTATTGATTCTAAAACCAAATTATAGGCTAAAGCCGCGGGTTTCAAATAAAGTTCTTTTATCTTTAAGTTTCCGTCGTGAAGTTTAGGAAAATCAATTTCGTCTTCTCCCTTGATAGATTTTCCGTTTTCCAAGGTGGCCCAAGCGTGAACCCTTTCTACTGTCGCCGGCAGAGCTTTATGTCTTTTTATTTCCAAAAAATCATGAGCGATTTTCAAAGCTCCCTTGAAATCTTTCAAAAAATACTCAAGACCGGCAATAAAAACAGTGCCAAACCTGTGACCTTTGTGCCCTCCCGGAAACTTTTCATTTCCAAATCTAAATAAAAAAAGCTCTCTCTTCCAGTGAGGAGCGTTAGACAGAGCAACCAAATGGCGGGATATATCTCCCGGAGGCAGGATATTCAAATCTTTTCGCAACTGACCGGTAGAACCGCCGCTTTCCAGCATTGAGGTAACCGAAGTAATCTCAACCTGCTTTTTTTTCAGCGGTTCTAAAACGGCTTTTGGCAAAGCGCTCCCTCCTCCGAAGCAAACAATTTTTTTCGTCTTTTTTGACATAATCCTTTTTTTATCGTAATCTAAAATTAAGCTTAAGTCAAAAGCATTTATGGAAAAATTTTTAATCACTGGGTGCACTCCTCTATCAGGAGAAGTTGAAATTTCCGGCTATAAAAACTCTGCCGGAGCTATTTTGGCCGCTACCCTTTTGGCCGATTCTCCTTCGACTATCGATAACCTCCCCGTTTGCTCAGACGTCTTAGACCAAATTGAAATATTAAAACAAATGGGGGCAGAGATAGAATGGCTGAATAAAAGAAAAATTAAAATAAACCCCGGGAATATACATCCTGAGAAAATCCCGGCAAGCCTCTTTGAAAAAATGAGGGTTTCTGTTTTATTAGTAGGCCCCCTCCTGGCTAAATTCAAAAAATGCAAAGTCCCCCATCCTGGCGGAGATAGAATAGGACTCCGCCCAATTTCCACCCATCTTATTGCTTTAAGGGATTTTGGAGTAAAAATCGAGGAAAAAGAGGGTTTTTACTGTTTTGAAGCGCCCGAAAACATTGAAGGAAAAAAAATTGTTTTAAAAGAGTTTTCGCCGACAGCGACAGAGATTATCATGATGGTGGCTGCCTTATCCAAAGGCAAAACAAAGATAGAGATTGCGGCCGCCGAACCCCAAGTCCAAGATTTAGGGAAATTTTTAGAAAAGATGGGGCTGAATATAAAAGGTGTCGGAACCCATACCATTGAAATTGAAGGCAAAGAAAGGTTTTCCGGAACCGAGCATTCGATTTTTCCCGACCCGCTGGAATTTGGGAACTTTTTCATCGCCTTTGCCATAACTCAAGGCCAAGGAAAAATCAAAAATGTAGTTCCGGAACACTTAACAATGTTCTTGGATAAAATGAAGGAGGTAGGGGTAAACTTTGAAGTCGGAGACAATGAGGTGGTTGTCAAAAAATCTTCAGAATTCAAGCCGGCGAGGATCCAAATTCTGCCTTATCCCGGTTTTCCAACCGACTTGCAACCCCAAACTTCTGTTTTGCTCACTCAGGCCCAAGGCAAAAGCGTTCTCCACGATCCGTTATATGAAAACCGCTTCCAGCACCTCCACGAATTAAGAAAAATGGGAGCAGACATAGAGGTGGTAGACCCTCATCGCGCCTTAATCTTCGGCAAAAAAGAATTAATAGGAAATAAAATAAACGCATCCGATATAAGAGCTGGAGCGGCCCTAATCTTGGCAGGATTAATAGCCAAAGGAGAAACTATTATTGAAAATATCTCTCAAATAGAAAGGGGACACGAAAGGATAGAAGAAAAACTAAAAGGACTCGGTGCTCAAATCAAAAAAATCAATTAATTTCATAGATTTATCAAAAAACCGCCCCTATGGGCGTTTTTTAATTTCACCGATAAAACTTCCTATTTCCCAGCCAGATTAAAGGCCTTTTCGTTCAATTCTAAGAACTTTTCAGGAACTATATTCTTGATGGCAGAAAGGAGAGAAGCTGATTTTAAAGGCATAAATCCTTTAAAAACTGCGTATCCCAAAAGATAAATTCCTGCCACTACATCTGTCCCAAATTCTTTCTGGCATATTTCTCCAGCCGGAACCAAATAGGCTTTCTGGGATAGTTTTTTAATATTGTCTAAAACTTCCTTCTCGGAAAAATCCTTTAGAAAAGTCGGCGTTTGATATTTGTTTATCAAAAAAACCGTATCTTTTGAGGAAAAATACAATCCGTTTATGGATTCCTGCATTTCCAAAGATAAAATTAAACCCGCCTTACCCTTTTCAACCAATGGCGACCAGATCTTTTTACCGAATCTGATATATACTTCTACAGAACCTCCCCTTTGAGACAGCCCATGAAGTTCCGAAGTTCTGACGTCTTTCCCCTCGATTAAGGCTGCTTCAGAGATAATCTTAAGCAAAGTAATCAATCCCTGTCCCCCCACTCCGTTAATAATCATATTAAATTCCTGCTTTTCTTTTTTCATATTAACCCTGTTGTTTTTTGGCGAGTAAAGCGCATAAATGTCTGGATATGATAACCGAAACCTCTTCTTTCGGTAAAAACTCTTTAATCCCGTCTTCTAATTCTTTAACGTCTACCGGATCAATAATCTTTAAATTTTTGATGCCGCAAGCCGAAACAATATCCTCTATCTTGATGCCGTTTTCTCCCATTCCGGGATTCAACTGGTGGCCAGTCATTGCCGTTGTCTGATTATCTAAAACTATAATCAAGGGGTTTGATTTATTAAAAACAGTATTGATCAAAGCGGGAATGCCGGCGTGGAAAAAAGTTGAATCTCCGATAAAAGCAATGACTTTTGATTTAGTACTTTTATTAACCCCGTGAGCTATGCCGATAGAAGAACCCATTGAAAACAAATAATCGTAAAGATTGTGAGGAGAAACAGAGCCTAACATATAGCAGCCTATATCTCCTCCAAAAACGGTACTTTCAGGAGCTACTTTTTTAACCGTAGTAAAAACCGACCAGTAAGGACACCCCGGACAAAACCTTGCCAAATGCTTCATTTTGGGAATCAAAAATTTGCCCTCTGTTCCCGCGTAGAAATCTGAAATTTGAACTTTTTTACCGCTAACCCTTGCGATAGCCGAAGAAACGAACTCTGGCTTCATTTCCCCGGTTTGCGACAATAATTTCTTTCCGATAACCTCTAATTTACAATTGGATTTTTTGGCCAATCTCTCAACTTCATTTTCCAAATAAGGTTCCAATTCCTCAACTACCAAAATCTTTTTTAAACTTTTAATAAATACCTTTATCTTTTCTTCTGGCAACGGATAAAAGAATCCTAACTTCAAGACAGGTAATTCCAAACCCAGCTCCTTCAGGGCCTCCATCACATATAGATAAGAAATGCCCGAAGTGATAATCCCTATTTTGGATTTTTTAGAAGAATCTTCACTGTTTATTTCTGATTTTTCTGAAAATTCTTTAATCTTTTCTATTTTTTCCAGAAGTTCCTCTTTCATTTCCAAAACCTGGGGAGGCATAGTAACAAATCTTTTCTTGTCTCTAATAAACTCTCCCTTGTTTTCCGGTTTCAAAATATTCTCAAACGTAACAAGAGACGACTGATGAGCAACCCTTGTTGTTGTTCTGATTATGACCGGTATCTTAAAATTTTCTGAGATCTTAAAGCCTAATTTTGTGAAATCCTTACATTCCTGGGGATCAGACGGCTCCAATATGGGAACATGGGATAAATAGGCGAAAGCCCGGCTGTTTTCTTCAGACTGAGCAGAGCTCCAACAATTAGGGTCATCGGCCACAATTATAACCATAGGTCCCTTGGTCCCAGCGTAAGCCAAGGGCAACAAGCTGTCCAAAGCCACGTTTAGCCCAAAGCTCTTCATTGCCACCAATGTCTTTAAATTAGAAAAACTGGCCCCAATACCAGCTTCCAAAGCCACTTTCTCATTTGTAGAAAACTCAAAGTAAACTCCCGCCTCTTTTGAAATTCTGTAAAAAATATTACCTATTTCAGAGGAAGGAGTGCCAGGATAAGTAGAAACAAAAGCGACACCTGCTTCCAAGGCGCCTCTAACTATAGCTTCGTTTCCCAATAGAATAACCTTCTTTTCTGTTCCTGATTTGTTTGAAAGAATTCCCTCCATATATAGATACTATACAGGATATCCTGTTTTTATTCCACAGTAACTGACTTTGCCAAATTACGAGGTTTGTCAACGTCGCAACCCCTCAATGCGGCCACATAATAGGCAAATAGCTGAAGAGGAACAATCGCTAAGATAGGAGTCAGCATCTCAAGAGTTTTCGGAATATAGATTACGTCATCAACAAGACTTTTAATTTCTTCGTTACCTTCCGTAGCGATAGCAATAACTGGCCCTTTTCTCGCTCTTATTTCTTGAATGTTAGAGACCATCTTATTATAGACGCTGTCAGAAGGCACTACGCAGACAGAAGGAAATTTTTCCGAGATCAAGGCTATTTCGCAATGCTTTGGCTCTCCGCCTCTGCATCCTTCGGCGTGCACATAAGCTGTTTCTTTTATTTTATGAGCCCCCTCCCTAGCCGTAGCATAATTATACTTTCTGCCGAGATATAAAAGATTATCAAAATTTTTGTATTTTTCCGCCAATTCTTTTATTTTAGGTTCGCTTTCTAAAATTTTCTTGACTAATTCGGGAATCATTGAAAGTTCTTTTGCAATCCTCTGCCCCATTACCAAAGAAAGCTGCCTCTGTCTGCCAAGACATAAAGTTAATAAAGCCAAAATTGTAAGCTGGGAAGTATACGCCTTTGTGGAAGCTACTCCGATTTCAGGACCAGCGTGATTATAAATTCCCGCATCGGTTTCCCTTGCCTGTGTCGAGCCAACAACGTTGGTTATGCCTATAGTCAAAATACCTTTTGATTTTGCTTCTCTTATAGCCGCTAAAGTATCTGCTGTTTCTCCTGATTGAGAAATGGCGATAACTGCCGTCTTTTTATCTAAAATCGGCTTCCTATATCTGAATTCTGAGGCGGCGTCAACTTTGGTAGGAATACCAGCATATTCTTCAAGCATATATTCTCCAACCAATCCCGCGTGACGAGCCGTACCGCAAGCTATAATATTTATCCTTTCAATTTCTCTTAATCTATCCTGAACCGAATTTAAACCTCCAAGCTGAGCTTTCCCTTCATCAATAATCAACCTCCCCCTTAAAGAATTTTCCAAGCTTTCCGGCTGTTCCATTATTTCTTTAAGCATAAAATGGGGATAACCTCTTTTCTGGACGTCTTCCAGCTCCCAGTCTATTTCCTGAGGCTTTTTATCTGTAATTATGAAAAAGTTTTCCGGAGTGAGAGTGGCTATTTCCCCTTCATCAAGATAAATAATTTTCTTAGTATAGGCGATTACGGCAGCCGGATCAGAAGCTACCAGAAACTCATTGTCTCCTATCCCCAAAAGCAAGGGGCTTCCCAAGCGGGCAGCCACGATTTTATTCGGGTCGTCTCTGGCAATTATGGCTAATCCATACGTCCCTTTCAAAAGACTAATTGCCTGCCTGACGGCTGATTCTAAATTGCCTTTAAAAAACTTTTCAATAAGATGAGCTATCACTTCCGTATCGGTTTCAGAAGAAAATTGATGTCCCTCCTTAATCAACTCTTCTTTTAACTCTTTGTAATTTTCAATAATACCGTTATGAACCAGCCAGATATTTTTTTTACAGTCACAGTGAGGATGAGCGTTTGCCTCTGTAACGCCCCCGTGAGTTGCCCATCTTGTATGTAAAATTAAAGGGTTAGCTAAAGAAGATGAATGGTTATTTATCTCTTCGAGCCTGGAAATCCTGCCAACAGATTTTTGAGAAACGATTTCTTTTTTATTTTTATCCCAAAAGGCAAAACCCGCGGAATCATAACCGCGGTATTCTAAACGTTTTAACGCTTCCAGCCCTAATTTGAGAGAATTAGGATTGTCCGTTTTTGAAATATATCCTACTATTCCGCACATACGAACATGGGGAGTACCCCGCCCCCTAAGCATAAGAAAATTAATACATTTAGCATAGGGGGCGGGGTTTCACTCCGTTACAATACTAATTAGCTTCCCCGGCACGAAGATTATTTTCTTTATTTCTTTGCCAGCTATCCATTTTTTAACACTTTCGCACTCCAACGTCAATTTTTTAGCTTCCTCCTCGGGAATACCTTTATCAACCTCAACCTTATCTCTAATTTTACCGTTAATTTGTATAATCAAAACTGCCCTATCTTCTCTCGCCATTTTATCATCGTATACCGGCCAAGACTGATTATGAATAGAATCTTTGTGCCCCAGCTGATGCCACAATTCTTCAGAAATATGAGGGGCAAAAGGGGCCAAAAGCAGAAGAAACTTCTCTGCCACATCCTTCCCAATTTCCTCCTTATTCTCCGTCCCAAAATTAATAAATTCCATAAAAGAAGAGACTGCGGTGTTAAATTTAGCCGCCTCCAGATCTGAATCAATTTTTTTATTCAATTTATTTATTAAATTAACTGCTTTTTGCCCGCTTTTTACATTCTTGCACTCTAAAACGAACTTCCAAGCTTTTTCTAAAAACCTGGAAACACCCTTTAAGCCCTGCATATTCCAAGCAATCGCCTGGTCAAAAGGACCCATAAACATTTCATAAAGACGCAGGGCATCGGCTCCATGCTCTTTGACTATGTCGTCAGGATTGATTATATTTCCAAAAGATTTAGACATCTTTCTGCCATCCTCTGCTAAAACGATCCCGTGAGACGTCCTCTTTTTATAAGGTTCGGGATTTGAAGCGACTCCGATATCAAAAAGAAATTTGTAAATAAACCTGCTGTACAGAAGGTGCAAGGTGGTGTGTTCCATCCCGCCGTTATACCAATCAACCGGCAGCCAGAACTTTAATTTCTTCTTGTCGGCAATTTCCATATCATTATCCGGATCGCAGTATCTCATATAATACCAATTGGAGCCTGCCCAGTTGGGCATAGTGTCTGTTTCTCTTTTAGCGCTGCCTCCGCATTTCGGACATTTTACATCAACCCATTCGGTAATTTTAGCCAAAGGCGACTCTCCCGTCCCCGTAGGCTGGTACTTTTTAATATATGGAAGCTCAACTGGAAGATTTTTTTCGGGAACTGGAACCATACCGCATTTCTCGCAATGGATAATAGGGATGGGTTCTCCCCAATAATGCTGACGGGAGAAAACCCAGTCCCGAAGTTTATACTGGATTGTTCCTTTGCCGAGCTTTCTGTCCTCCAGCCAGAAAGTAATTTTTTCAATTGCCTCTTTCGAAGGCAATTCGTTAAATTCTCCTGAGTTGATTGAAACTCCGTAATCAACAAAAGCCTCGTTTTGGATATCTCCGCCCGAGACCACTTCCCTGATTTCTAAATCGTATTTCTTGGCGAAATCATAATCGCGATAGTCATGAGCAGGGACCACCATTACAGCGCCTCCGCCGTAAGTGGCCACTACATAATCTCCTATCCATATTGGAACTTTCTCATTATTTGCGGGATTTACGCAGTAGCTGCCCGTAAAAACTCCTGTTTTTTCCTTCTCTAATTTTGTTCTTTCAAACTCGCTCTTCCTCCTGGATTCTTCAATATATTTTTTAACATCATCTTTATATTCTTTTTTAACTATTTCCTTAACCAGGTCGTGTTCAGGAGCTAAAACCACTGCCGTCACTCCAAAAATAGTGTCGACTCTTGTGGTGAAAACTTTGATTGTCTTCTGCGAATCTTCTAATTTGAAATCAATTTCTGCACCCAAACTTTTCCCTATCCAGTTTGTCTGCTGGATTTTTATCTTTTCCAGATAATCGACTTTATCCAAATCTTCTATCAAGCGGTCGGCATACTTTGTAATTTTTATAAGCCACTGCTTAATTTCTCTCTGCTCGGTCTGGGCGCCGCATCTTTCGCATTTGCCGTCAATCACCTCCTCGTGAGCCAAACCGATTTTACAGGAAGGACACCAATTTATGGGTATCTTCGCCTGATAAGCGAGCCCCTCTTTAAAAAGCTGGAGGAAAATCCATTGGGTCCATTTGTAATATTTAGGATCTGTAGTGTTGATTTCCCGACTCCAGTCAAAAGATAATCCCAGACTTTTCAGCTGTCTTTTGAAATTAGTAATATTTTTTTCCGTAGCCTGTCTGGGATGAATGCCCTTTTTTATGGCGTAGTTTTCAGTCGGCAAACCGAAAGCATCCCAACCTATCGGGAACAAAACGTTATATCCTTCCATTCTTTTCTTCCGGGAAACAGCGTCTAAAGCCGAATAGCTCCTAACGTGGCCTATATGAAGGCCGTCCCCCGAAGGATAAGGAAACTCAATCAGGATATACTCCTTGGGATTTTTTGAAAAATTTTCAGCTAAATAAAATTTACTATCCTCCCAATACTCTTGCCATTTTGGCTCTATTCCCCGAGGGTTATACGAATCCATAAAAAATGCGTATTATACTTAAATTTATCATAAAAAATCAGCTTCTTCAAGCCGATTTTACGCGCCTTTCTGAATTTTTCTATCAAATTCTAAACAATTCTCTAGCGTTTTTGCTGGTAATTTCCCCTAATTTCTCATAATCTAAACCCTTAATTTTGGCTATTTTTTCTACTACATATTTTACGTATGCTGGCTCATTCCTTCCTTCCATAGGAGGCGGCGTCAAATAGGGACAATCTGTTTCAATTAAGATTTTGTCCAATGGAACCTTCTTAATCACTTCGTCAAGGTCCAATATGATTCCCCGCCCTGCGGGGCCCCTGGAATTTTCACTTTGTGAAAATTTAAAAATTATACCGTTAAAACCGATATAAAAACCCATATCAAGATATTTCTGCGCCTGCCCCCAATCTCCCGTAAAGCAATGAACAACTCCCTTTGCTCCTGTATTATTTTCTAATATTTCTATAAGCTCTTGATGAGCCATCCGGCAATGAAATATTATGGGAAGATTTAATTCTTTTGCCAGATTAAACTGAGCCAGAAAAACTTCCCTCTGCCTCTTTTTAAATTCCGCTAATTTAATTTTGGTTTTGGGCCGATAATAATAATCTAGACCTATCTCTCCTATTGCCACCACCTTTTTAGACTGAGCCAAATTCTTATAACTGTCATGGCCAAAGTCCTCGTTTTTGGTTTGAAATGATATTTCCTCTTTGTCTAATTTAGCTTTAAAAATACCTTCTGCTAAATGAATAGGATGGAGACCAACGCTGGCATAAACTCCCTCCTGGTATCTTTCAGCGATGTCTACCGCTCTTTTACTGGTCTTATACTGGGACCCGACGTTTATCATCCAGATATTATTACTTAAAGATCGACGAATTACTTCGTCGGCATCATCTTTGTAAGCGTTGAAATTCAAATGACTGTGAGTATCAATTAGCACAAAAAGTTTTTATTTTTTAATTTCGACCGCTACTCCGCTTTTCTTAAGCAATCTACGAGACGACCAAAAAGTCAAACCGACAAGACCGATGGTGGTCAAAGTCGGTAAATATTCGGGGATGCTTATATTAAAACTTTTTAAAATCATAAATAATCCCAAAATCCCAATCGAGGTCATTGCCCCATTTTTTAGCCATTTATACTGCCCTACTTTTTCAATCCCCATAACCGTTAACTGTCTGACTACAAGAGCGCCTATTCCATTTCCAATAATAATCAAGGGGATGCTGGTAGTAAAAGCGAAAGCTCCTAAAACTCCGTCAAAGCTAAACGAGGCATCTAAAACTTCAAGATACATTAGTTTCGAAAAATCGCTCAGATTGGTTTTCTCGTCCTGAAGCCTCTCTTCCTGCTTCTCCGCCTGCTCCCTGAAACCATACATGATAAAAAATACTGCATTGCCAATAGCGGCCGAAAGCATCAGATAAAAAGAGCTTCTGGAAAGATACAGAAGAGCAACCAAAATAATGGCGGTGAAGCCAAAAAACCAGACTCCGTGTTGAGGCTTTATCAGTTTGTCGGGAACGAAATAAGGGTCTTTTTTTTCTAAAAATAGCCAGTGAAGATATAAAAGCAAAAGAAAAACGCCAGCCCCGATAAAAATCACCCCCTTTCTCTCTTCAACAAGCTGGGAGGCTTGGGGAGAACTTTTAATCACTGACTGAATAGCTCCCATAAAACCGATTTCAGGCGCTGACAGCCAGACTATTAATAACGGTAATAATCCCCTTACGATGAAGACGGCTGTAATTATCCCCCAGAAAAGAAAAATCTTCCGCCACTTCGGACTCATCGTTTTCAGAACGTGGGCGTTAATAACAGCATTATCAACACCGCTTATTACCTCAAACACCACTAAGCCTAAAATGATTAGGATAGCCGTAAACATGGTTTAAATTCTTGGGAATAACGGTTCGCTTTTCATTTCTTTCAATTGTTTCTTCATTTTTTGAGCGGTTTCAGGCAAAAAAGGTTCCAGCATTTCTGCCATATCGTTAATAATCATCATCAAATCGCCAATAACTTCTTTCTGATTCGGACCTGCCTGCCAAGGTTTTTCTTCTTCGATATATCTGTCACAAGAGCCAATTAAATCCCAAATTAGAATTAATGATTCATTCAGTTTGAACTCTTCCAAAATCTTCTTATAATTTTTCTTCGTTTTTTCCAATATTGCCCTCAATTTAGCACTTTTTACCCGTTTTGAGGGCTGAATTTCGGACTTATCGGCTATTGTCACCACTCTTGCGACAAGATTCCCCAAGCCGCCTGCCAAATCAGAATTATATCTTTTTTCAAACTTATCATAAGTGAAATCACCATCTTCGGTCGAGGGAATTTCTCTCAAAAGAAAATAACGAACGGCATCAACTCCATATTTTTTTACTAACTCAAAAGGATCAACAACATTTCCCAAACTTTTTGACATCTTCTGGCCTCCAGAAGAAATAAAGCCATGAACAAAAATACTTTTAGGCAACTGCAGTTTTAAAGATAAAAGCATTCCCAGCCAGATAGTTGAATGGAATCTTAAAATATCCTTTCCCAAAAATTGAATATCAGGCGGCCAGTATCTTTTAAAATTACCCGCTTGAAAACCGCCTAAAGCCGAAATATAGTTTATCAAAGCATCCGCCCAAACGTATATAGTTTGAGAATTGTCTCCTGGAACAGGCACCCCCCATTCCAAATCTTTCCTGGGTCTTGAAAAACTGATATCTTCCAATCCCTGATTAACGAAACTCAACATTTCATTTTTCCTCTCTTTTGGAATTATCTTAACCTTATCTTTTTTAATAATTTCCCCTATCTTGTCGGAGTATTTGGATAGTCTGAAAAAATAGTTCTCTTCTCCCACTATTTCGGGCTCTTTTTGATGAATTCTGCACTTACCGTCAACTAAATCTTTCTTGGTTACAAACGCCTCACAGCCAATACAATAAAGACCATTATATTTTTTCTTATATATGTCTCCGTTCTCTGCTAATTTATTCCAGAATTCTTCAACCACCGGCCAATGACGTTTTTGATCTGTTGTCCTGATAAAATCGTCATTTGACAAGTTTAAAACTTCTGTCAGTTTTCTGAATTGATTTGAAATTTCATCGGTAAACTCTTTTGGAGATTTATCGTTTTTCTCAGCTGCTTTAGTTATCTTTGCCCCATGCTCATCGGTACCGGTTAAAAAGAAGACATCTTCTCCCAAAATACGGTAATACCTAGAAATGACATCCGCCTGTGTCAATTCCAATGCAAAACCAATGTGAGGATAGGCGTTTGTATAGGCGATACTCGTTGTAAAATAAAACTTTTTCTTTGGCATATGACGGTTTAATACTATTTTATCATATTTTGACCTTCCAAAACGACGACAAACTCCCCTTTTATTTCGCCTCTTTTAATCTCTTCAATAACCTTCTCTATCTCCCCCCGATAGACTGTTTCAAATTTTTTAGTTAGCTCCCGACAAACCATTAATAAAAGAGTGTTATCAATTTCTTTTAGCTCCTCCAAGGTTTTTAAAATCCTATAAGTTGATTCATAAAAAACTACGGGATATTTTGAGCTTGCCGCCTCTTCAAAAAATTTCCTCCTCTTTTTCTTTTGAGGAGGAAAGCCCATAAAAATAAATTTATCCATGGGAAAACCGGAAATGCTGGCTGCCGTTATTGCAGCTGAAGCTCCGGGTATGGGGCAGATCTTAAAACCTAATTTATAAACTTCGGAAACCAGTTTGTTGCCGGGATCGGATATCCCAGGGGTGCCTGCGTCAGAAACCAAGGCCAAATCTTTTCCTTCTTTTAAAAAACCTATAATATATTCTACTTTGTTAATCTTTGAATGCTGATGGTAGCTGATTACAGGAACCTTAATTTGATAGTGGTCCAATAGTTTTCTTGTCACCCTCGTATCTTCGCACAAAATTAAATCAACCTCCGATAACGTTCGGAGGGCTCTTTCTGAAATGTCTTCCAAGTTTCCTATTGGAGTGGCAATTATATATAAAACGGACATAAATCGTCAAAGCAATTCCGCCTTGGGCTCTTTCTTTTTCTTCAAATAGTCCTTTAAAAATTCATAAATCACTCCGGTGAAGGGAATCGTTAAAATAGCTCCCGTGATTCCTAGAAGCTGGCCCCCGACAAGCAACGAAATCAAGACTAGAACAGGAGGAAGCCCTATGAACTTTTTAGTAAGAATCGGGGTTAGGATATTGCCTTCAATCTGCTGAAGCAGAATAAAAATAATTAAAACGAAAAATGCTTTAAGCCAAGAATCCAAGGCTGCGAATATGAAAATAACCACTCCGGCAATTATCGGCCCTATAACCGGAACGATATTGGTAATACCGGCTATCAGGGCTAAGGCCAAGGGATAATTAACTTTAAAAAGATACAAGGCTAAAAAGGAAAAAACGCTGATAAACAAGCAGGTCATAACCTTTGCTCCAAACCAGCCCGCAACCTTATCCTGACAGGACTTCCAGATAGACAAAACGTACGTTTCACGAGCCTTTGGGGTAAAAAGTCCAATGGCCTTTTCAATTCCTCCCCCTTCCAGAGAGATGAAAAGGGCTAAAGTAAAAATGGTAAGAGTTGAGAAGATTCCGCCAAAAATAGCTGAAATTGCGCCGAAAATGCTGGCCGAAGCTTTAACAAACCAATCCTGGAAAACTTTTATAAAGCTGTCAAAACTTTCAAAAGCCGCCATTCCCAAATTTTTCAGGGTAGGAGCCATTTTTTCGAAATACTGGGGGAAAAGCTGGCTGAACTGTTGAATTTCTATAATAAAAATCGGGGCCGTCAGATAAATCATAAATCCTATAACTCCGAGGGCTATGATATAGACAGAAGCGGTGGCTAAAGCTCTTGGAACTTTCCTTTTTTGCAGAAAACTTATTACGGGATTGAATAAAAGAGAAATGATCAAACCAAAAATAATCCAGATTATAATATCTCTTATCAAATAAATAAGGTAAAATCCCAGAAATCCCACTGCGAGCTTCAAAATTGTTCCCCAAGATATGTCTAAAACTTTTTCGTTATTCATAAATCATAAATTTAACAATTTTACAAATTTTTCTTTATCTTTAAACGGACCGATAACAGCTAAATTCAGCTTCTCCTCGCGGAAAATATCCTTTGCTACTTTCAGAATATCATTTGCAGAAACTTTATCAATCTCTTCAAAAATCTCTTTCGTGGTTTTTATCTTTTTCTCCATAACCTCCTGGCCTGCGAAAAAAGATGCCAGGGCATCCGATGTCTCCAGCATTAAAGCTGTTTTTCCTCTTACGTTATCTTTTGCCTTTTTAAGCTCGTCATCAGAAACTTTAATCTCAGATATCTTTTTATACTCCTTCAATATGGCGTATACTGCTTCGTCCGCCCTTTGACTATCAACTCCGGCTTTGGTCGCCAAAAACCCTGTGTCAGTGTCTCCCTCTGTCTCCGTGTTTATATAGTAGGCTAATCCTAATTTTTCTCTTATTTCTATGAACAATCTTGAGCTCAGCATCCCGCCGGATCCCAAAATCACCCCTAATATTTCCTGGACATACCTCTTTGGGTGAAAAATATTGTATCCCCTTACGCCCAAATAAAGATGGGTCTGATCTATTTTTCTCTCCTCCAAAAGACAACGGGGGCTTTGCTGATCCTCTACCACTTTCGGTTTGCCGTAAGATCTGCCAGCTTTTATTTTTGAAAAATATTTCTTCGCCAAATTTACCGCTCTGCCTTTTTCAATATTCCCGGCCATACATAAAACAGTCCCCGAGGCTACGTATTGGCTTTCCATGTATTCTACTAATTTAGAACGGTCTAACGACAAAACACTCTCTTTTGTACCGGCAATATCCCAGCCAGCCGGCTGGTCTCCGTATAAAAGCTTAGTCCACAAATATCCTATATGAGCCATGGGGTGATCGTAAATCATATTAAGTTCTTCAATTATCACCCCCTTCTCTTTTTCAATTTCTGCTTCGGGTAAAGTAGAATTCAAAAAAATATCTGAGACCCAATCCAAGGCCAATTCAAAATTTGATGCCTCAACTTTGGCGAAATATCCCGTATATTCCTGGCCGGTAAAAGCATTATATATTCCTCCTACCTTATCCAACGTTTCAGCGACAGCTAAAGCAGAAGGCCGCTTTTTCGTCCCCTTGAAATACATGTGTTCTAAAAAATGAGATATGCCGGAGATTTCTTTTTTCTCGTATTTAGACCCCGTCCCCACTAACACTAAAATCGTTACCGCCTGGGTGTTTTTCTGCGGGACAGTAATTATCCTCAGTCCGTTTTTAAGAATAATTTTATGGAACATATTAAGTAATTCTATCAGATTTTTGTCTTTAATTCTATCTATCAAAAAAATAAAAACAAAGTGCGTCGTTTTTTTTACGACGCACTAAGCCAGACCGACTGATCCTTATATAGCGAAGATATCACTAAGGAGTCCCCCATTCTTCAAACACGAAATCATATATATAAGTTAACCAAGAATTATTGTAGAAATAATAATATTCTCCTCGAGGATAACTATTATTAGTATTTAAGCGCCAATTAAGTTGACTTGCGCTGTTTGAATTTGGGGCATTAACAACAATTGTATATTTAGTTCCTGCGCTTACCGAACAACCAGAACTCATATTAATAGTATACCAGACGCCATTGCCGTCTGTTGTCAAAGTGTTGCCGTCGAGTGTTCCGCTACATAAAACGGTGTCTGAGGGAGACGCGCCGGAAGTACTATTAATAGAAATTGCAACTGATCCCGGGGAACCGACTCTGTGTAATTTTAACTTGATAAAATTTATTACGTGATTTACGGAAGGAGTAAATGTTTGTGCTCTTTTTGCAGCTCCAGCGACAGCATCAAAGTTAATAAAAGTACTGTCTCCGGTGTTTAAATACTCATATAAGGAATAAGTTATAGCCGAATTCACCGTAAACGTCCCAGGGCTTGCGGCAGAACAGGCGTTATCGTCATCACAAACAAAAGCATAGTAATTTTTGGTTCCCACATCTGCAGACTGAGTAATATATGAACAACTTGCCGGAGAACTTCCAGAGAAGCTTGTTGTATCACACCAGGAGCCGCCCGAACAGGTCTGACCCGAGATGGCGTTGGTTTTGCAGACATGGAGTTTGGTCTGGTCGCCCAAGTTCGGGTCCGACCAGGTTGCCGCAAAGGCAATATTACTGCCGACGGTTACCGGGTCTGAAGATTTTCCAACCGTATAAATAGTCGGAGTCTGATTTGCAATAGCCGTTACTCTGACTATCTTGCTTTTAATTGCTGACCCCGGTTGGAGCGGAAGCACATAGTTGAAATATATATCGCTGGTAGCTGCTTGAGACGCATTAAATGTAAAGTACTCAATCCCTGAGCTGCCAGATGTACGGCTGGAAAGGATAACCTTACCCTGGTCAAATCCTACTTCCCATACATAGCCAGCGGTTCCAGGAGAAGCATCTGCCGTGATATTGAAGGGCTGGCCGACAACCGCCGAGACCTGTTCGATTGCAGAAGCAACTTGCACTACAAACGTCCCCGAACTTGCGGCAGAACAGGCGTTATCGTCATCACAAACAAAAGCATAGTAATTTTTGGTTCCCACATCTGCAGACTGAGTAATATATGAACAACTTGTCGGAGAACTTCCAGAGAAGCTTGTTGTATCACACCAGGAGCCGCCCGAACAGGTCTGACCAGAGATGGCGTTGGTCTTGCATATATGAAGCTTGGTTTGATCTCCTACGTTCGGGTCTGACCAAACTGCTCCAATAGCAATAATATTTCCGGCAATAACTGGGTCAGGGGAATCGGAAATGTAATCAATAGTCGGAGTCTGATTTGCAATAGCCGTTACTCTGACTGTCTTGCTTTTAATTGCTGACCCCGGTTGGAGCGGAAGCACATAGTTGAAATATATATCGCTGGTAGCTGCTTGAGACGCATTAAATGTAAAGTACTCAATCCCTGAGCTGCCAGATGTACGGCTGGAAAGGATAACCTTACCCTGGTCAAATCCTACTTCCCATACATAGCCAGCGGTTCCAGGAGAAGCATCTGCCGTGATATTGAAGGGCTGGCCGACAACCGCCGAGACCTGTTCGATTGCAGAAGCAATAGCCGTTACTCTGACTATCTTGCTTTTAATTGCTGACCCCGGTTGGAGCGGAAGCACATAGTTGAAATATATATCGCTGGTAGCTGCTTGAGACGCATTAAATGTAAAGTACTCAATCCCTGAGCTGCCAGATGTACGGCTGGAAAGGATAACCTTACCCTGGTCAAATCCTACTTCCCATACATAGCCAGCGGTTCCAGGAGAAGCATCTGCCGTGATATTGAAGGGCTGGCCGACAACCGCCGAGACCTGTTCGATTGCAGAAGCAA
>Ga0265595_1001448_pt1 | contig 18153 bp, 10 predicted proteins | sample saktaG_15_FD_190148 | JGI IMG/M metagenome (GOLD analysis project Ga0265595, IMG submission 190148) | Saline water microbial communities from Sakinaw Lake, British Columbia, Canada - sak_2013_06_06_50m | ecosystem: Environmental > Aquatic > Non-marine Saline and Alkaline > Saline ... | reverse complement strand
CTAAACTATTTTTTATAAAAGGAATATAAATATATGTGCCTAAATCGGTATTCTGTTGAACGTAATAAGCCACTATCAGGGCAAAGGCAATTTGAAGAATTAGTTTTTGTATGGTAAGAAGGCCTAATGACCGTTTTTTAAAATATTTTATCAAATCGTCCGCCAAGCCAATCAAACCAAAACCGACGGTAATAATCAACGACCAGAGGATATAGTTATTATAAGGGGCAAAGAGTAAAATTATTATCAATAAAGTAAGGATAATTATTACTCCTCCCATAGTAGGTGTTCCCGTTTTATGCTGATGGAGGTCCGGTCCTTCCTGACGAATTCTCTGTCCCACTTTATGTTTCCTTAAATATTTTATAAAAAAGGGTAAGGTAATTATCGGTATTAAAGCTGAAATAAATATTATTGCCGGCCAATAGGTCATTTTTCTCTCCTTAGTTAGTACTATTTTTTGGGTGTTCTCTTTGCCAAAATTCTAAAATCTCTTCCATTTTCATTTCTCGAGAACCTTTTAATAGGATAAAATCTCCGGATTTAGTTAGACTTAACAGTTTTTTGGCTAAATTTATCTTCTCATTTTTCTCAAAAGAAAAAACTCTTTCTTCTGTCATCCCCTTTTCTTTGGAAGATTGAGCAATTATCTTTCCTCCCGAACCTAAAGTTATCAGCAAATCAATAGACAATTGAGCTACTTTTTCCCCTATTTCCTGGTGGTAAAAATCGGACTTTTCTCCTAATTCCAGCATATCTCCCAGGATTGCTATCTTCCGGTTATTTTGCGCAACTTCCACCAAAGTATCTAAAGCACTTTTTACCGATAAAGGGCTGGCATTATAGGAATCGTTGAATATTTTAATGCCATTGTAAAAATTAATTAATTGCATATGTAAATCCAGTTGTTTAAAAGACGATAGCCCTCTTCCAATTAAATTCACGTCTGTTCCCAGGGCAAAAGCAACCGCAGCAGCGGCAAGGGCGTTATAAATATTGTGCCTGCCCAATAAGGGGAAATTTACTTCTTTTTTTATATTATTTTGTATTACCAGGGTAAATTTCATTCCTTTATGCCCGGATAATCTGATATCACAGGCCATAATATCACTTATGTTTTCAATACCAAAAGTGTATACTTTCTTATTTTCAACAATTTTAAGGGTTTCCGGGAAATAACAGTCATCTTTGTTCATTACCGCTATGCCGTCTTTGCTTAATGCTTGTAATAATTCCGATTTTGCTTTAAAAATATTATTCTTTGAACCTAACAGGCCGATATGCGCTTCTCCTATATTGGTAATCACTGCCAAATCAGGAGTGATCAAATCGGTAAGTGCGGTTATTTCACCCATACCTCTCATTCCCATCTCGGCTACCAATAGTTTATGTGACCCATCAAGCTGCAGCAAAGTAAGAGGAATTCCGATTTCATTATTGTAATTCCCGGAGGTTTTTAAGAGGGGGAATTTTTGAGATAAAATGTGAGCGATAATTTCTTTGGTAGTGGTTTTTCCGTTGCTGCCGGTTACACAAATATTAAAAGTATTAAATTTATCCTTATAGTGTTTGGACCAATCCTGCAGAGCAAAAAGAGTATTTTTCACTTCTATAATAATTTTATTTTTATCTATTTGCTCATTCTGTTGTAAAGTACTCGCGTCTTTACAGACTACTGCGCCAACCGCACCTTTCCCGAAAGCTTCGGAAATAAAATCATGTCCATCGAAATTGGATCCAACTATAGCAAAAAACAAATCACCGGGAATTAAAGTTCGGCTATCTATAGAAATTCTGCTTATTAAGAAATCCTGGTCTCCCTGAATTACCTTTCCCGAGACAGCTTTTATCAATTCCCTGATTTTACAATTTTCCAATCGTTTATCTCCCTGTTAAAATCTTTTTCACTTCTTCTTCATCATTATAATGGATTACCCTATTATGATAAATCTGTTCATTTTCAGGTCCTTTTCCGGCTATCAATACTATATCCCCTTCTTTGGCTCTTTCCAAAGCATGTTTAATAGCCTTTGCCCGATCAGTAACTATAATATAATCTTTACCTGTTTTCTTAATCCCTCTTTCGATTTGCTGGGCAATTTTCAAAGGGTCTTCACTTTTTGGATTATCGGCGGTTATCACTATGTAATCACTATATGTTCCAATAACTTCTCCTATAATAACCCTTACCTTATTATATTTCTCCCCTCCATGTCCAAATACAGTAATAATATTATGGGTGGTAAGCTTACGTAAATTCTGCAATATATTTTCTAATCCATTATAATTGTGAGCAAAATCTATAATAATAGTATAATTCTGACCACATTCAAGCAGCTTATATCTTCCCGGAGCTCCATAAAATTTACTAAAGGCTCTGGAAATTATATTAAGGGGGATGTCCTGAGTAATGGCTGTGGCTATAGCTGCCAAAGCATTATATATATTGTATTTTCCACTAAAATTTAAAAATATCTCAGAATCCCCTACCGGGGTTTTCACCATAAATGAAGAACCTTTAAGTTCTATTTTTATTTTTCTGGCTCTAACCTCAGCTTCTTTTTCTATTCCGTAGGTAATTAAATTTACCTTATTACAATCTATAAAATCCTTGCTATAATCTTCGTCAACATTAATTACTGCAAATTTTTTAGAAACCTCTTTCTTGCTTTTATTTAATCTTAAAAATAATTTTTTCTTCGCCTTTAAATAATTAGAAAAGTTTTTGTGTATTTCAAAATGTTCCTTGCTGATATTGGTAAATATAGCTGCATCAAAATCGCATCCTTCTACGCGGGATAATTGTAAGGCATGGGAAGACACTTCCATTACTACATAATCATTCTTTTGTTTAACCATTTCTTTAAGTGTCTTTTGTAAATCTACAGATTCCATGGTGGTCATCTGAGAGGAATTGATATTATCACCGATTATATTTTGAGCGGTGCCCAGAAGTCCTGTTTTAAAACCTGCTTCCTGAAAAATAGCTCTTAACATATAAGTGGTGGTAGTTTTGCCGTTTGTTCCGGTTATTCCAATTAATTTTAATTTTCGTGAAGGAAAACCGTAGAACTTATTAGCTAAAATAGCCAGAGCTTTACGACTATCATCTACCTTTATTATGGTAATACCTTGCCTGGGAGAAACTTCTTTTTCTACCACCAATGCAACTGCTCCTCTATTAATGGCTTCATCGATAAAATTATGTCCGTCAAAAGTAAAACCCTTTATACATATAAATAAAAAATCTCTCTTTATTTTCCGAGAGTCGTGATAAATTCCTTTGATATTTAAATTCAAATCGCCATTAATTTCCTTAATGTCTAAATTTGTTATTAACTCGCTCAACTTCATAAAAATACCCCAATATTATAAATAGCGTATAGCGTATAGCGTACAGCGTTTAGCGTATAGTATGAAAGATAAGACTGCTGTCCTCTAGTTAAATCTCGTATATAGTATATCGTATCGGCTATTGCGTTTCAATCCAATCTCGTATATCGTATTCTGTTAAAGAAATCAGGAGACAGGTGTAGGGGCACAATGAATTGTGCCCTTCTTTTGTAATTCACAGACAGGCGAGACGACTGTCCTACTTTGGGCACGATGCATCGTGCCCCTACCATTTTTCAAAATTGCAACTTGCAACTCGAAACCTATTACTTGTCACACTTTACACATCATTCATCACTGTATCTACTATATACTAATTTGGCTTCTATCTCTTATCTCCTCTTGTTTTCTTAACCAATTAACTAATTCTTCACGCTATACACTATCTGCTTTTTTTCTTCACGCAATACGCAATACGCGATACTTATTTCGTTGGTACCGACAAATAAGGAAGAACCTTAGACGCAATCTCTTGAAAAACCGGAGCGGCTATCGTCCCACCATAATAACTCCCTTTAGGTTCATCTAACATAATCAAGATAGATATTTTGGGGTTATCCGAGGGAGCATAACCCACAAATGAAGAGGTGTATTTATCTGTAGAATATTTTCCGGTAGAAAAATCAAATTTTTGGGCAGTTCCGGTTTTTCCTGCTGCCTGGTATCCTGCAAGTTTAGCCCTTGTACCGGTTCCATCATTCACTGTCTGTTCTAATATCTTGGTCATAGTCAGGGCGGTATCAACGGATACTACTTGTCTTACCGGTTTTGGCTTAAATGTTTTAATTTTATCTTGTGCTGAATCTATTATTTCCTTCACTATCATCGGTTTCATCAAAGTTCCTCTATTAGCAATTGCTGATACTGCCATTATCAATTGAATTGGAGTTACAGAAATTTCCTGACCTATGGACAGAGATGCCAAAGATATTTTTGACCAATCATTTGTGCTTCTTACCAAGCCATTTATTTCTCCGGGTAAATTTATTTCAGTTAGTGTCCCAAACCCGAATCTTCTAATCGACTTTTCAAAAACTTTTTCATCTAACCTAGTTCCGGTTTGAATTACTCCTATATTGCAAGAGTTCTTTACAATATCGGTAAGATTTTGAGAGCCATGTATGTAGATATCGTGAAAAACAGCTCCATTATATTTTGTTGTTCCATCACAATAAAATTTATCATTTAAACTGCATACTTTTTCTTCCAGAGCTGTAGCTATGGTGATAACCTTAAAGGTCGATCCCGGCTCATAGGCATCAGTTACTCCCCTATTTCTCCAAAGATCGCGAGGATATTTATCAAAATAATTGGGGTCATAGGAAGGTTCTATTGCTATTGCTAAAATTTCCCCGGTTTTAGGTTCTACTACAATAGCAATTCCTGCTTTGGCTTTAGATTCTGTAAAAGCCTTGCCCAAAGCTTCTTCAGTGATATATTGGACCACTTCATCAATAGTTAACACAATTGAATAACCGTCCTGGTGAGCAGTTGGTTCTTTAATACTTAGAGGCACTTTCCCTCCTATAGCATCTCTTTCTAAAATTACTAAACCAGGTGTGCCTTTCAGCTCTTTATCAAAAAATGATTCCAAACCTTCCAGGCCTTGATTATCTATCCCCACAAACCCCATTAAATTAGAAGCCAAGTAATTCTTAGGGTAATATCTTTTGTCCTCATCTAAGAAATCAAATCCCTCTAAATTTAGTTCTTTAATCTCTGCAACTTCTGTTTCGCTTAATTTTCTCTTTATCCACACGAAAGATTTTTTTTGATTCAATTTTTCCAGTATATCTTTTGTTTTTAAATTCAAAATTGAGGATATTTTTTGGGCAATTTCTTGAGGGTTTTCAACTTTGGGGGGAATAGCAAATAAAGATTTGACATCAATATTAACGGCTAATTTTTTATAATTTCTATCATAAATATTGCCTCGTTCTCCTTCAATAGAAAAAGAAGTGAGGTGTTCTTGTTTGGCAATTTCTTTAAATTTACTACTTTGAACGACCTGAATATTATATAACCTATAAATTAATGAAAAATAAAGAATTATAAATACTATAAGTAAAAAAATAATACGTTCTTTTTTTTCTTTGGAAAACAACAATTATTTCCGCCCTCTTTAACTTAGTCTGCTACAAGTATATTATTTTAATACACCTAAAACCAACTCATTCATATCCCTTAAGTCAAAACTAGCCCAAAAATTCTTTTCTATCTCATAATTGTTGCTGATCATCCCCATGTCATTTCCGGAATTAATCTCAGTAGCGGGTTTTAAGGCAATAAATTTAATTTCTTTTGGCCTAATCATTCCTAAATGATTACAAGCAATTTTTTCAATTCTATCTAAAGCAGAAAGAGTCTCTGCAGTAAATTCAAGTATTTTATTTTCTTCCTCTATGGCTGTTTTTTCATTTTCTAACATTATTAATTTGTATCCTAACTCGGTTAGTACAATATTATTGGAAATATAATAAATTACTACAAAAGTGATAAAAATTACTAATAGCAAAAATGACACAAAAACAAACAAGCCATTCTTATTTTCGTAATTAACAGTAGCCATAGCACTGTTTCCTCTCATATTTTATCGCCCCTTTAATTAGTCGTTAGTGAATAGTCGTTAGTCGTTAGCATAAGTAACTAACTAACGAATCAAAATACAGATATTGTTTTCTCTGCCACTCTCAATTTGGCGCTTCTTGCCTTAGGATTTTCCCTTATTTCCTCCAAAGAAGGTCCAATTGGTTTTTTAGTTATAATCTTCAATCCGTAATTCCCTTGGTCTTTTCCTTCTCTCTCCACTTCTTTGAATAAGTGTTTAACTATTCTATCCTCCAATGAATGATAAGAAATAACACATATCCTTCCCTCATTATCTAACACCTTAATAGCCTGATTCAGCCCCTTTTCTAATGCTTTAAGCTCCTGGTTTACTTCAATCCTGACAGCCTGAAATACTCTGGTTGCAGGATGAATTCTCCAAGTGTGCCTCTTTTTAGTTCTAGGAAGAGATCTTATAACTAAATCAGCTAACTGCTTAGTTGTAGCAATAGCTTCCTTTTTTCGTTCTGTTACAATTAAGCGGGCAATTCTCTTGGAAAACCGTTCTTCGCCATATTTTTCAAATATTTCAGCTAAATCTTTTTCCGAATAACTATTGATCAAAATACCAGCGTTAAATTCTTGAGTTAAATCCATTCGCATATCTAAATTGCTATCTTCTTTAAAACTAAATCCTCGTTCTTTCTTTTTTAATTGGTGAAAGGACACTCCAAGATCAAAGACTATCCCCGACACTGTTTCGATCTTTAAATCTGATAAAATCCCCTCTAAATTTTTAAAATTACCTTTAACTAATTTTGCTTTATCAATATAACTTCTTAGTTCTTCTTTCGCTGTTTCAATTGCCTCTATATCCTGGTCGATACCGATCAATGAACCTTGGGGATAAATTTTTTCCAAAATTGCTTTGGAGTGCCCTCCACCCCCTAAAGTGCAATCGATATAAACACCTCCTTTCTTTAAGTTCAGATAATTTAAGATCTCTTTTGTTAACACAGGAATGTGAAAGGAATTTGCCATAGATTACCCTTCTTGCTCGTATATTCTTTCAGCAATATCTTCGTATGAACTTTCAACTTCTTTAAAATATTTTTGCCATATATCTTTACTCCAGATCTCTATCCGGTCTAAAACTCCGATAACCATAATTTCTTTATTGATCTGAGCGTAATCTCTCAAATATTTCATGATAATGACTCTTCCCTGGTTGTCCATGGTGCAATCGGTAGCCCGGGAAAATAGTATTCTCTTAAATGCACGAGCATCTCTCTGCCCTAAGGGAAGCAGCTTCATTTTTTCAGATAAATTTTTCCATTCTTCCAGAGGATATACAAAAAGGCAAGTATCAAGACCGAAAGTGATAATAAAATTATCGCCTAAAGATTCCCGGTATTTTGCCGGTACAATCAGTCTTCCCTTTTCATCAATAGCATGCTCATACTGCCCTAAAAACATAAAATCTCCTTTATATTATATCCTCCACTTTACTCCACTCTTCTCCACTGTATATACTATACTACATCCTTTTGGAAAATCCTCTTTTTTTTTGAAAATAATTTGATTTTTTTTAATATATTTTTAAAAACCGCTTATTTAGTGTCTTTTTTATAATGGATACACTATTTATCACAGTATTTTTGGGGGAAATAGAAGGACAGACTTAAAAACTGGCTTTTAGAAGGAGCATTTTTGAGGCAAAAAGAATAAAAAAAGGACATACAATAAAATATTTTTTACCGTATGTCCCTATATCTATTTGTTTTGATAAGTAGACCGTATAAGCCGAGTTCTGTCCCCTTATTAAATTAGTCGTTAGTTTAAAAAACAAAATGCAAACTAGTTAGTTGGTTACCTGGTTAACTAGTTTAATACAAATAATTAATTAACCAAGTAACCAGTTAACGAAGTAACGAAGTAATAATAAGGGTGGTAATCATCTATCTGGGATGCAAGTTACCTTACACCTCTTGCGACCTACCCGAAGATTCAGCGGGCCACCACGGCTCTTCCTATTTGGTCTTGCTCCGAGTGGGGTTTGCTAAGCTTGTTAGTCACCTAACAACTGGTAGGCTCTTACCCTGCCTTTTCACCATTACCGAACACTCAATCTTGAGTGATTGGCTGTGTATTTTCTGTAGCACTTTCCTTAAGGTTACCCTCACTGGGGGTTACCCAGCACTCTGCCCTGTGGAGCTCGGACTTTCCTCGAAAGAAATATTATTTCTTCCGCGATTACCTGATCTACTTATCAAATATTCTTTTTTCAACTTCAAAATATCATTTTAATCTAATAAAGTCAATTCTTCGTATTGCGTATTGCGTATCGAGTATTGCGTGAAGAAAAAGAAGATAGAAAAACAAAAGAAATAAATATTCTTTTCTTTGTCTTACTATCCAACTAAAGTTTACACCAACAGTGAACCCTCCCAGATAAGAATTCGGCTGCAATTGGGACAACTTATTATCTTTCGATTCATTTGTAATTGATAAATGACATCACTGGGAAGATCCAGGTAACAGCCTGAGCATATGGAACCATCAACTTCTATAATGGCCTTTCCACCTTTCTCTTTTCTTAAAATTTCATATTCTTTTAAAAGATGACTATCGTTTATTTTACTTAATATCTCTCCCCTTTTGATATTTAATGAATTCATATTCTTTTTAATTACTAACATTGCTAAATCTATTTCCTCTTGACACTTTTTGAACTCTTTTTCTTTACCTTTCAAATCTTCATCGGAATTATAAATCGACTTATTAAGATCTTCCATTACTTCCATTAAGTCTAATACTTCTTCTTCAATGCCATCTTTTTCTTCTTTGTAAGTAGCTATTACCTTTTGTATTTGTTTAAGCTCCTTGATATCAGATATCTTTCCTCCGTATAAATCTCCCTGATGTTTGTCGATTTTATTAGATTTTTCAGCTAAGTCTAATTCTTTTCTTCTAAATTTAAGCTGTAAATTCTTATAATCTTCGTGTCTATTTTTTAAACTACCTTTCAACTCCTGGATTTTCTTGGTAATCCCTTCTATTTTTAAGGGTGAGCTTCTCTTCTTTTTCTCTTCTTCATCGATATCAATATCGATTTTCTGTAATTCTAAAAGTATATGATATTGTTCTTCTTCCAATACCTTATTCCTCCTTCCTTCATAGTTGCAAAGCCCATTAAAACAAAAAAACCTTACTTCTTATATAAAAGAAGTAAGGTTTTGATAAAGCTCTCTGGTATTTTTATAATTTCATGCTTTTCCATAAATTCCACGCTGCCTTCATTATTAAAGATATTTGTAATTATCAATTTCTGGTGGGCCCACCTGGATTCGAACCAGGGACCGACCGGTTATGAGCCGGTTGCTCTGCCAGCTGAGCTATGGGCCCGCTTGCCAACATTATCTTCGTTAAAAGTATATCAGATATGTTTATAAAGTCAAGAAAAAATCGTATCTCGTATCTCGTTAAAAATTAATTATCTGGTTAGTGTTACCTGGTTAAGAAAATAGCAATGTATATAATATGTAGGGGCACGATGCATCGTGCCCTCTTTATGTTATTGTCTTTTGCTTATCGTGGGCACGATGCATCGTGCCCCTACCTTTGCCATTCTTGCAAAAACAAGTATCGAATAACTTATTTTAGATGCAGGCTCTTTAGCTGTCCGCAAGCAGCAGAGATATCGTCACCCTTTGATATTCTTATAATTGTTGGAATCCCCTTAGCTATCAATTTACTTTTAAAAGATTTAACCTGGGGAGCAGCGGTCGCCTGAAGCAAAGAACCGGGCACCAAGTTAAAAGAAATTAGATTTACTTTGGAATTAAAACCACTAATTAGTGTTGCCAATTTGTCGGCATAATTTAGGGAATCATTTAGACCTTTGATTAAAATGTATTCAAAGGTAATTTGCCGATTAGTTTTATCCGCATAATTCTTGCAGGATTCTATCAGTTCTGGTAAGGGATAGATATTATTTACCGGCATTAGATAAGACCTTAATTTGTTTTCCGGAGCATGCAGAGAAACCGATAACTCAATCTGCCAATTACGCTCTTGCAGTCTTTTTATGGCTGGAATTATCCCGCAGGTAGAGATAGTAATCTTTCTTGCTCCAATGTTAAATGCATCTTTTGAATTTAATAGGCAAATAGTTTTTTCAACATTATCATAATTGTCTAAAGGTTCCCCTATACCCATAAATACAATATTGTTGGGATTTGACTTCATTTTCTTCTTAACGAATAAAATTTGATTTATAATCTCGCTAACTGTAAGGTTCCTGGTAAAACCCTTTTTGCCGCTTTCACAAAACAAACAGTTATATTTACAGCCAATTTGGGAGGATACGCATTCGGTAACCCTTTTATCGGAAAATATAACAACACTTTCTATTAGATTTTCATCTTCCAATTTAAATAAATATTTCTCGGTCTGGTCTTTTGATTTGGCCAATTTAACTAAATCTACCTTACTTATATAATAATTTTTTTGAAGTAAATCTCTAAACGATGCCGGGAGATTCAGCATATCCCTTAAATCTTCTATGCCCTTCTTGTAAAGTAAATCAAATAATTGAGCTGCTCTATATTTTTGTTCGCCCAAATGCTTAACTTCTTTCTGCAATTCATTTAAAGTGAAATTTTTAATATCTTTCTTCTGCATAATATAAACCAAACTCTATATTTTATTTTTTTATTTCCCTTATAATATTTTCAGCAAATTTCTTTGCTTCCCTATCTATTCCATGAATACTCTTTACCGACCCGGGGTCATTGGCTGTAACGATCAAAGCAAAATAAGGGGGCAACCTAAATCCTTTGTTAATATTTAAAGTTCCTATTACTTGTTTAACCACACAATCGCTCCCCGAATTACCGGATACCACAATGGAAAATATAGTTTTATTTCTAAATTTTACCCTCTTGTAAAGCACAGTCATTCTGTTTATAACTGCCATAAGCTTTGCGGATATTGCATCATTATAATTAGGACATAACCAGATTATACAATCAGCTCTTTCTATCGCAGGGAGAATTTCTTTTACCATAATACCTCCATAAAAACAGCTTTTTTCTTCACTATAATGGATACAGGTTTTATAAGAACATCCTCTGCAGTCGATTACAGTTCCATTTTCTACATGAAGCTCCTTTATATTTTCTCCACTAAGATTTTCTTTTACCATTCTCCAAAGCATAAGAGTATTGGAAGTCTTAAACAAACTCGAATGCAGCACAAGTATCTTCGGTCTGTCAATTAATTTTAAATTCTCCCCTGCTAATTTTTTTACTAATTCTTTGGACTGTTTTTTATAAATCTCTATAAGTGGCAACTTAAAAGTTTTTTGCCAGGTAAGAAAATTACCGAGATTGTAAGCAGCTTCCACAACCGGATGACCGGGGAATCTGCAACCCATCTGGTTGGTTAAAAAAATTATCTTTTGAGCGGTGCTTTTGGTATATAATTCACCAGGGCTCTGGATTATAATTACAGCTCTTGAACCTAAAAGAGAATCATCCCCTCTTTCCTTTAATTTTAGAAGCATTTCAAATAAAGGAATATTAAATCCGCATTGATCTAATTCAACAGCAAATATGATTTTTTTATTTCGTAAATCAACAGGAAAATCCTGAATAGTTTTTACAACTGTTAATTGATAATTTTCTGTGGCTGCTTTGACAACCTCAACAAAACTGTCCGATATTTTTCCCGGCATAATTAAATAAATCGTTTCCATAAAATAATTTCCTCTATCGGTAGTTACTTATAAAATATCAGCTAATTCCTGATAACTTCTTTTAATTTTTTCCGTTAAAATAACCGGGAGGTCTAATCTTTCAATTTCGGTTCCTGATTTAAGCAACCTGTTCTTCGCTCCCATAAATACTCCGCCCATAAAAGTTGCACTATAATGCCATTTCCCACTCATAGTAGCAACAAGAGGATAGCTCCCGGAAGATAAAGCCGGTGCCACATAAGGTTTAAAACCGGTCTCCCTCACTCCCAGGTTTGCTTTTATGGTTTGATCGGTTAGTATCTTAGAAAGATTTTCATCAAATTTTTTTAAGCTGTTGGCAATAACCAAACCCTGTCCATGAGGACCAAAGGCTCTACCTTCTCGATTATATTCAGCAGTTTCAGTATTTTGTTTTGAATAATGGACTGCCCGGGCGTGCATAACCCCTAATCCATATCCTCTTATCTGGTCTGCTGCCAATCCTTTAAAATCAAGCTTTCCGTTCGCGTCTGTATTACTGGTCAGAAAAACGACTTTGCACAATAAGTCTACCGGATCTGAAATAACAGCAAATATTCCCTTAAACGACTTCTCCCGCGCCTTTCGGGCATAATCAGAGATTATCTTAGAATTTCCTTCAAATTGTTTCATTCTTACATCTTCTTGTTCTTCTCCCAAAGAAGGAACTCCTGTTGTTGCACAAAATACAAACATGTCACAATCAAAAATATTTTCTTCTCCTAACTGGTAAACCTCAGGAAATTTGTTAGCAGTAAAAGGACAAAATATCTGATTTGCCTCTAATTCCCACCTCTTTACCAAGTCTATATTTTTATCATATATCCCGATAGATTCAATACAGCTTCCCCCCAATAATCTTAAGCCGGCAAGGAGGATGCCTCCCACATCACCCAATCCTGCAATATTAACTCTCCACCGCAAAGGGAATTGGTAAGTCAATACTTCCTGCCAGTCAGGATATTCAGTATTAAGCGAGCTAACCCCTTTTTCTTTTATTCTTTTCATTAGCCATGAGGGTAAAGCAGAATCAATATTTCCGGATTTTTGCAGCAGGTGAAAACCTTCTTCTCCTAAGAAAATCAGGGACGGATCGGTAATGCTAAAACTTCTTCTTGATCTTAACGGATTTATCCGGTTAAGCGCATAAATTATTCCCTTGCTTTCTTTGGCTTCGCTTTCAGATATTCTATTTAATTCATTGTGCTCCGATTGGGAAATTATTACTTTATTTTTTAGTTTATAGAAAAACATCTTTAATTTTTCCCCTCACCTTAACCCTCTCCCTCCAGGGGAGAGGAAATAAAGATTATTTATTTTCAAATTTATCCTGTAGGGAGACGGATTTATCTGCCCCTTGTTCTTATAATTTTGTAGTGGCACAATTAATTGTGCCCTTTGTCTCTTTTTATAATTTTTTGACGGGCACGATGCATCGTGCATTTTTACTCATTACATATTACTCACTGTACTCTCTACGCTATACACCTAATCTTTATGTTTTTCGTGGGCAGACACAAGGTCTGCCCCTACCACTAACGACTATTTGACTATTCACTAACGACTATTTTCACATTCCCCTATCCGCCATCCCTTTGGTACGCCGTAAAAGCTCAAGACTATTTCTTAAATAATGAGAGGGGCTGAGATTCAGATTATAATCCATATCTTCTCCCTGATCGGGATAACGGGGATAAATAATTACTTCTCCCAAATGGTCTAAAGTTAATTTCCTTTGTTGAATTACCTGGTATTCGTTTTCCAAGGCTTCCAATATGGTTAAAGCATTTTCAATACAAACTTCGGAAAAACTATATATAGTTTTTGCAGGAACATTTTTAATAAATGAAGGGAAGGCATGAGGCAGTATCTGGCTGATAGATCTAACTAAATTTCCCTGGGTTCTTATCTTTCTCATCAATGCATCTCCACCAACAAAAGGATACAATTCGCTTTCATTAAACCAGAGCCTCAGATTGGGGATAAAATGAGCACAATCGGCATCCCTATTCAAAATAGTGGCAATCTCCTTCCCGCTGCCGGATAAGGCGCCTACAATTATTTTTTTTACTTTGATATCATATTTTTTAAATAAGGGTTCGACAGTCTTTATTCTATACCCTTTATGTAAATAATCATCAATAAGGATTACCGGCATATCGAATGAACGGATCATTTTAACCTGATTTTCCAGACTCATATAATTGGGGAAAGCACCGATCATAAAACTTTTCATATCTGGATCAAATATTTTTTCTGTATGCAGAGATTTGGTTACAGTATTGGGCACTACCATTTTATGCAGTATCTTCCCAAAAGGAACACACATTGACTTTCCCAAAACCCGGGGTGCTGACGGTGTTGTTGAAACATTATTTATCTGGCAGATTTTTTTCACAATTGTCTGGTTAATTAAATTTATATTAAACGGCAAAACAATATTCCCGGGATAGAAAGTGGTAAATGATTTTAATAATCTCTTTCGGGATGCAATAACAGATTTTATAATATTTAAATTTTGGTCGAAAGGTTCCTTGATGATTGACTCGGTATCCAAATTAACTATACAGGGTTTACTGATATCCACAACAAAAACCGGGTTGTCTTTATTGCTGAAAGGCAGGCGGTAAAATCCCATAAGTTCCAGGTTCTCACTTAAAGAAGTTAACTGACAATTATCGAATACATTTCTAAATATCATGTAATTATAATCTTTCTCTATGCAAAAAGAAATGGTTTCGGTAAGAATGACCTGTTCAAGATTTTCAAGCTCCGATTTATTTTCTATATCGCTTACGGTAAAAATACCATCAATAACCATGGTACGGCCAACTGCATTTTCCCGGACATACTCGGATATCAAGTTGTCTTTAAACTCTTGAAAAAGAATATTTGAACGAACCCAATGGAATGCTGAAAAACCCAATATCGTCCCATTGTGACGAACATCACGTAACAGTAAAATTCTCGGATTTTCTTTGCGGGCAAACTCGGTCAACTTTATAGAAACTTCATCCCGATGGTGTTTAGAAAGTATTTTCCGGAAAAGTTCTTCTATTAAATTCGGGGTAATATCTTCAATTATCTGTATGTCAATAGAGATGGTTTGCATTACGCTCTTATATTGTGGTTCTCTCTGATATAAACTATTTTCGTAAATATATTTCTGAGCCAAAGGGTCAATAAGTCTGGAAATATCCCTGTTTTCATCGATATTATTTCTTATCTGGCTTGAACTTATTTCTTCGTAACAAGGGACAAGGTTAAGTTTAATGATTTTTCCTTTTATCCCCTTGATAGCTTCCTGAACTATTTTATCTTTCTTATCTGCGGTATGCTGAGTTCTTCTTTCAAAAATGATATGCGAAAAAGTATGTATGGAATTTTTTCTTTTGTTTTTTTGATAAGCGGATGCATTTAATACTACATCACTGCCCACTACCATAAATACCTCAGAAAAGGGGAAATTATCTCTTAAAGTCTTTAGATTATCCGGATTGGCAATATTAACCGGTAAATCTTCGGGATATAAATATACGTTAAGTTCGTCAGCAATAGAAATATTTATTACATTCTTTCTAAAGAGGTGTGGCTGAGTTCTTTTAGACCAGGAAAATTCATCAACTGCCAGATATGTTTCAAATCCTAACACTTCTATTGCTTTTACAATCTCTTTATGGCTTAAGGAAAATGGGTCAAAAGCTCCCGGAAAGAATGCTATTTTCTGGGGAGTGTCAAGCTTTATGCTTCCTTTGTAAAAATTAAAATCAGAGATAAACTTATACATATAATTAAGTCCGATAGAGTTTATTAAAAACATCAAACCTTCTTTGGTTATCGGAGTTAACAGCGTAAGAATCTTTTTGGCAATAAGCTGGAATATATGATTTTTTTCATCCAGACTAAGATGCATTGAACCGAATATTTCCCTGCCGATAACTCTAAATGCCGCCTGCTTAACCTTCAGGTTATAATGTACAAAACCATTTAAAAGAATTCCTATCATCTTGCTAAGTCTGTTTTCATAAAATTTTTCTTTTTCTGAAAATCTTTCCCGGTACTTGGGATAATTAGCAATGGCTATGCCGACGGTCCTGAGCAGTAAAGAGCTTAATTTAGGATCTGATTGTTTTATTTTTTCTATTAGATCATCAATGAGTTCCTCTAATTCATTGGGATTGAGGTAAAGTATCAATTGTCCTAAATAGTAGGGTATATATTTGGTAAATTGATAATCTTCCATCTCTAAAGCCCGTAATAACTCAATAGCTATATCGTTCCTCTGCTCAAAAGATAAGCGGGGCATTAATTTTATCAGGGTTCGGCCGGCTAAATTTCTAATATCTTCTATCCCACTAACTTTTAAAATATTGCAAAAATGCAAAGCGGTATATATCTCTTCCTGCTGGTTCTTTAAAGTTTGTTCCAATAAAAGTTCTATCTGCACCTTCTTGACTATTCCGCTGGTGGAAGTTTTAAGATTGCTTAAGAATATATGCTGAATCTTTTCCAGGTCTCTCCGGTAAAATTCGCTATATTTTTTTATAATGCCCTCATCTAAATCCAGCGATTCAATTATTTTCATATTTAAATAATTTTCAGCGGGGAGTGTTGAGGGTGAGATATTACCGATAAATAACTTTCTTAAGTTATCTATAAATTTTAATTTTTTATCAATTTGAGGTATTAAATCATATACTACTTCTAAAGCAGTAAGTCGAAGATTATGATTCTCTTTCTTTAACATCTTTAAAATATAATCAAATAATGTCTTTACAGATTTTTCTTCTGAACACAGAGATATATGCTTGGCAGATTTTATTAAACACAATTGAATCAATTCATCAGCATACAAATCTTTTTTATAATGTTTTAGAATTATTTTTCTGTAATCATTTGCCTGATTATTGCGGCAATTAGAAAAGAGCGAGGAAATCATATTTTCAAAGCTATTGATAATGCGTGATTGGTGGAGAGCGGTCTTTTTGTGATCCGGTTGCAAAAAGTATTTTAAATATCTTTCCAATAATGCCGTGCTGGTAATTGTTGGAGATTTCAGAATAACATCCCGGGGAATCTCTTTACGGTAATCTTCATCGATGCTCGCAATCAATAAACCGATAAGATTTGCACTTCGCCTTCTTATTTCATCTTCAGGATGGGTCAATTGTTCGAATAAATATCTCAAGGTAATCATTTTCTGTTTTTGCGTCAAGTAGGTGGAATATTCATTAAATATTAGCAGATACTCCCGCAGATTATTCCAATCTTTTTCACTTCGGGCTAATTCTAAAAACGAATTAAGGGAAGACTCGTCTCTAAGTTCGTGCATCAGGCTTAGGTTATGTTCAATAGAAAGAAATTTTATATTCTGGATAACTTCCTGGCCCTGCATGAGAGAATAATATGGCAGCTTTCTACCTTTTTTACAAGAACTTATCTCTTTATTCTCTACATCTAAATTTACCCCTAAATTTAATAAATAATTTTCAAAGTCTTTTAATTTCTCGTAAACCCGGCAATACCTCTTCTTTTTTTTCTCATCAACATCATCCAACTTACTCAATATTACCTGAAAAGACTCCTTTAAGCTGAAAATTTTCATCTCTTGTTTGATGTCGTTGTTCACATTCTTAACCCGAAAATCGGAATAAATTAGCACAAGCGATTCCAGGGGTAAATTTTCCAATTCCAAATCCCAAACAGAATGGTTAACTGCAATATGCCCGATATAAGGAATATTGTGCTTTTTAAACCACATGTCGGTATAGTAGTAATGTAAATAAGGAGTTCTTTCTATTTCGATATCTTTACACCCGTATTTCCCGATATCATGTCCTGCTACAGCTCCCGAAATTCTACCCAAATCAACCGGAAGATCCAGATTATACAATTGTCTGCCCACAAGCAAAGCAACCCGATTGACCCCGCAAATGTGATCTAAGGTATTATATTTTGAAATTTCCTGGCTTAATCTCATCATCTCGTAGATATACTCATCATGAAATGCTTTTAAAAATCTTCTATATTCAGCAGGATTTTCCAGTTTATTTCTTTCTTCGGAGGTTAAGAAATCGAGGGGATATCTGCTGCAGAAAATAGAATCATCGAAGGATTTTTGGAATTTGGAAATTACTCTTAAAAATTCTAAATAGAGCAGAAAAGTTTTTCGGTTATTATCGGAAATATGTTTGACGGGTTGCTCTACCGCTTCAGGAAAAGATTTAGATAGAACAAAATGATATACCCGATAAAGCCAATTATTGGGATTGTGGTCTTGGTCAATTTTTTCCAGCATATCCCGACATAATGAATATACTGCCTCGCAGCTATAATCTTTATTTTTAACCATAAAAGTTAACTGTTTTAAAAATTCAGGGCTTTCGATGTATTCCCTGATAAACTCTCTCACCAAAGGGATATCATCGGCCATTTGC
>Ga0265595_1001446_pt1 | contig 18169 bp, 12 predicted proteins | sample saktaG_15_FD_190148 | JGI IMG/M metagenome (GOLD analysis project Ga0265595, IMG submission 190148) | Saline water microbial communities from Sakinaw Lake, British Columbia, Canada - sak_2013_06_06_50m | ecosystem: Environmental > Aquatic > Non-marine Saline and Alkaline > Saline ... | reverse complement strand
AGACGCAGGCGAAGCAGGTGCTGGACGCAAGCGGCATCGACACGATGTACATCGTCTTCTACCTCGACTTTGCCCGGCAGCTCTTCCGTCTCTCGCACGGCCGGTCAATCTCCGGCCCGACGCTGGCTCGGGAAGCCCAGGTGCTCTTGGAGAAGTGGCAGGCTCGCGGCCTGAAGCCGGAAGTCCTTGCCGCCATTCGCACCGACGTCTTCAGCGTCCCCGCGCCGGAGCCGTAACCGTAGCGCAACCTTGTCGGAGGTGGGGTAGCTGAACAATCGGCTGCCCGCGGAGACGCGGGCAGCCGATAGGAAGCGGTCGGAACGGCCTATTCGGTCAGGACGACCTTGCGGACAGGTTGCGGCTTGCGGCCTGAGCCCTGCGCCTCTTCGCACACGAAGTAGACCCCGGGCGACAGCGCCCGCACGTCGTTCGCACCGGTGTGCAAGTCGAGCACCTTGCGTCCCGAGACATCCATCAACTCCCCTCTCGCCTCTCGCTTCTCGCCTCGCGCCTCGGGCAGGAACAACACGCCGCGGACGATAGTCGGCAGTTTCGCTATTCGGAGCCTGGGCTCGCCGCTCCCTCAAGCCCAGCCGCGAATCCGATCCGATACACTGGGTACACTTCTAGATTACCCGCAAAGGGCGTGCCGAGGCCAAGGTTGTTGGTGGTTGCGGCCTGGTCTTCGAACGGCACGCAGCAGACGAAGTTCTCGCCCAGAATCAGCGAGTCAGTGCCCCAAGCATAGGACCACATGACGGAATCCGTCCCTGCGCCCGACGTTATCGCCGCCCAGCCCCAGGCCATCTGTGCGGTGTTGAGCCGGTTCAGCACGCCCATCATCGCGGTCCGGTCGGGTGACGAACGGTTCACGGCCTTGCCGGTCAGCGTTGGGCGACCGAACGAAGTGGTGTCGCCCGGCAGCCGGTCGAATGCCGCCCGCACCTTCGTATCCTCGAGCGGCGCATCCGTGACGACTGTTACGCTCTTACCGCTTTGGTTCGTGATGTAGATCTTGTTGGTAACCGGGTTCACCGCCACGGCATTGGGCCTCGAACCGACGGCCACGGTGGTTGTGGCGTTGGTCGCACCGTCGATCACCGTCACGCTGTCGCCGAACTCGTTCGCGACGTAGATCTTGTTGGTGACCGGGTTCACCATGACGGCACTAGGGCTTGAGCCTGTAGGCACAGTCGTCGTGGTGTTGGTCGCGCCGTCGATCACCGTCACGCTGTTGCCGCCGCTATTCGCGATATATACCTTGTCGGTGACCGGGTTCACCGCAACGGCATAGGGAAACTCGCCTACGGCCACCGTGGTTGTGCCGTTCGTCGCGCCGTCAATCACCGTCACGCTGTTGCTGCTGTTGTTCGCGACGTAGATCTTGTTGGTAACGGGGTTCACCGCCACGGCTTCAGGGTACGTGCCTGCGGTCACCGTAGTTGTGGCGTTGGTCGCGCCGTCAATGATTGTCACGCTGTTGCTGTTGCTGTTCGCGACGTAGATTTTGTTGGTGACGGGGTTCACCGCAACGGCAAGGGGGATGATGCCTGCGGCCACCGTAGTCGTGTTATTAGTCGCGCCGTCAATCACGGTCACGTTGTGGCTGAGGCCGTTCGCGACATAAACCTTGTTGGTGACAAGGTTCACCGCCACGGCAAAAGGGTTCGTGCCTGCGGTCACCGTGGTTGTGGCGTTGGTCGCGCCGTCAATGACCGTCACATTGTCGCTGTTGCAGTTCGCGACGTAGATCTTGTTGGTTGCAGGGTTCACCGCCACGGCACAGGGGGCCGAGTTTACGGTCACAGTGGCTGTGTCGTTGGTCGCGCCGTCGATCACCGTCACGTTGCCGCCAGCGTAGTTCGCAACGTAGATCTTGTTCGTGACCGGGTTCACCGCCACGGCACAGGGCGTCGAGTCTGCGGTCACAGTGGCCGTGTCGTTGCTCGCGCCGTCGATTACCGTTACGTTGTCGCTGCCGTAGTTCGCGGCGTAGACCTTGTTCGTGACCGGGTTCACTGACACAGCGGAGGGGTAAGTGCCTGCGGCTACGGCCGCTGTATCGTTGGTCGCACCGTCGATGACCGTCACCTGGGTGCCAAAGTCGTGCGCGACATAGATCTTGTTCGTAACCGGGTTCAGCGCTAGTGCCATGGGCCACGCGACGACGGCCACTGTGGTTGTGGCGTTGGTTACCCCGTCGATTACCGTCACGTTTCTGCTCATGTAGTTCCCGACGTAGATCTTGTTTGTGACCGGGTTCACCGCCACGGCGCCGGGCCCCGAACCGACGGTCACGGTGACTGTGGCATTGGTCGCCCCGTCGATCACCGTCACGCTGCTGCTCATGTAATTCCCGACGTAGATCCTGTTCGTGACCGTGTTCACCGCCACGGCCTCGGGAGCCGAGTCTGTGGGCACCGTGGCTGTATCGTTGGTCGCGCCGTCAATCACCGTCACGTTGTTGCTGCCTTTGTTCGCGACGTAGATCTTGTTCGTCACCGGGTTCACCGCTACGGCGTAGGGGTATGAGCCTGCGGTCACCGTGGTTGTAGCGTTGGTTGCGCCGTCCATCACCGTCACGCTGCCGCTGGCGTTCGCGACGTAGATCCTGTTCGTCACCGGGTTCACCGCCACCGCACAGGGGTATTCGCCTACAGTCACTCTAGTTGTGGCGTTGGTCGCGCCGTCGATTACTGTCACGCTGCTGTCCTCTTCGAAGGCGACGTAGATCTTGTTGGTGACCGGATTCACTGCCACGGCACAGGGATACAAGCCGGTTTCGGTCAGCGTGGTTTCGGCGTTGGTCGCGCCGTCGATCACCGTCACATCCCAGCCGTACCAGTTCGCGACGTAGATCTTGTTGGTGACCGGGTTCACAGCAACGGCACAGGGACTTTCGTCTGCGGGCACTGTAGTCGTGACCCAATCCGCTGACGCGGTTCCGACAAGTGCCGCAACCGCCGCGCACACGGCCAGCCTACGCACTCGATTCATCATTGTCGCTCTCATATCGCCTCCTCACCTCTTGATGGTGACCTTGGTAACAGTCGATGGGTGTAGGGCTCCCAGCGCGCCCAGGAGCAGTTGCGGCTTCACCATATTGACGCCTCGCATCGGCTAGCCGGAGTCTAGGACTACCCAAGCCCTTTGTCAAGCCCAATTCGCGTCAGGCCGCGAGCGGGTTCGGGTTGTTGGTGTCGAGAGCTAAAACCTGCCGCCGATGCCGATCACAATTAGGGACAGTCACCTATTTATCTGCCGTCCCACCGGGTCTGCCGACGGGGCGGGCTTGCAGTTGCCTGTTGAGTTGCTTGCCTGTGACAGCAAGGAAACGGACGGTGCCGAGCGGACGGCCGGTCATCGTCTGGCGGCGCAGGTCCGAGTACTCATCGCCGGGCAGGCGTTCACTGAGGAAGGCTCGCCAGTCCAGTCCGGCAGACAGCCTCTGCCAAGACTTGAGGTCGAGCATGCCGGATGGGTCGGGTTGGCCCGTGTGTGCGGCAGCGCTGGACCATGGATACCGCCAGGCTTCTCCAGCCAGTCCGGCCCGGACCGGGTTCTGTTCGACGTAGCGCAGAGCTGATAGCTCGTGTCCATGCTCCATCGCGCAGGAGTAGAATCGCCCCTGCCACAGGTGCCCGCTCCGGCCGTGGTCGCCATTGAAGCGCTGGGCATAGGTGAAGTGCGTCCGGCCGACGGCTTTGGCCAGTGCGGTTTCGCTCGCCGGCACGACCACGAGATGTATATGATTGGTCATCAGACAGTAGCCCAGTATCTCAAGCCGGCACTTGGTGGCCTGGTGCTTTAGTATCTGGAGGTAGGCGACGCGGTCCGCGTCGGTCAGGAAGACATCCTGCCGATTGTTCCCACGTTGGGTGACGTGATGAGCCAATCCTGGGACGACGATGCGCGAGATTCTGGGCACGACATAGGCTAGCGCGGAACAGCCGCCAGGTCAAGAAATAGGTGACTGTCCCTAATTTAGGGACTCTCGAAATCCTACCTCGTCACCACGACCTTGCGGGTAATTCTCTGCTCACCGTTGTCCAGCGTGCAGAAGTAGACGCCGGCGGGAAGAACGCCCGAGGGCAGCTTGGCCTCGTATCTGCCAGGGGCAGCATCACCTTCTGACAGCGACCGCACGAGCCTGCCGCTCGCGTCGTACAGGCCGACCGATACTCGACTCTGACACGGCACGTCGTAGCGCACGCTGAACGCACCGCGCGCCGGGTTAGGAGCGACCTCCAATCGCCACAAAGATAGCGGACGGGACGTCTCCTCCTCGATGCCGACGCCGGTGTACTTGCAGACCCACACGTACTTGGCCAGCCGACTGGGGTAGTTCGAGACCATGAATTCAGCCCGGCCGTCACCATCAAGGTCACCGGCCGTGGAGACCGCATAGCCGATGTCCTGCTCCTCGGCTACACCCTGGATTCTGGCATCAGGTACCGTGTCGAAGTGAGCGCCGGTCTGCCAGAGGTAGGCTGCGCCCATGTAGTAATGCGGCAGCAACGGCGCTCCGGCGACGAGATCGTCATTTGCATCTCCGGTCGCATCGCCTGCCGATTGAGCTGCCATGCCCAGGCAGGCGCTATCCTGACGGCCGATGAGACAGACGTCTGGGATGCTGTCCATAGGTCGGCCGCCCTCATGGATGTAGACTTTGCCGCAATTGTCCGGGCTGAAAAAACCGTGTGGCCAAAAGGGATTGCCCTCAACACCGTAGTCGAAGTCGCCCTGGCTTGCCAGGAAGCCCGGCTTCATCGCCCCGAGGGCCTGACTTGGCCCTTCACCGGACATGGCCATGTCGTAGCTTGTGTCCATCGGGCTGCCGCCGTAGTAGACGTACATCCGACCCCTGCCGTCAGCCCCATAGCACCATGCCCCCACATAGAGGTCGTGGAAGCCGTCATGGTCGAAGTCGCCTTCCGCCGAGACTCCTATGCCGAGTCCTTCGTATTCGCCCTCGTGCCCGCCCAGCAGAGTCACGTCCGGAATGGTGTCGAAACCGGGACCGCCGTGGTACACGTAGACCCTTCCTGTGCCGTCATGTCCGGGACGCTCGGCCGTAAAATAGGCCCCCACTACGAGGTCGTCATGGCCGTCGCCGTTCACGTCGCCGATTGAGACGCCCCAGCCGAGATGAGCCTCCAGCCACCAGCTTCCTCCGTGTATGATGTAGTCGGGAACCGTATCCATCGGGTCGCCGCCCAGCCACACCGTACAAATGCCCAATGCGTCATCCGCGCAATCTTCACCCATGGCAATATCTGCAAAGCCGTCGCCATTCAGGTCATCGCAAGCCAAGTTGGGAGTATTCGAGCCGACCCACACCGGGCTTCTCAGTACAAGGTCCGGCACGGTTTCCCCGACATGGTTACCGTAGTAGATGTTGACCCTCCCACGTAGAGGCGTGGTCCCATGATTCACGTCGTAGGTGTCGCATGCGACTATCACGTCGGGAATGCCGTCTCCATTGACGTCGCCACTGACCAGGGACGCGCCGAAGTAAAAGCAATCATGCGAGGTGTCTCCGGGAATCGTCCAGATGATGTCCAGGTTCTCAGTGGTCACAGCGTAAGCTCGCGTGGCCAGCAACGCCAGCGCCAGAAGTAGAAGAACTCTCTGACCCTCGGGTCTCCTCATCACGGGCGAGACTGCGCTGCGGCTGCTACTTCTCATGGTCCCGTCCCTGAGTCCCCGGTTTCCCGCCGTATTCCACTCCGTCGCGTTTGGCGGTAGCCAACCAGTTCACTCCTCCATCATTACTCCTTAGGATGTACCCGCCGTTGCATGTCAGCCACACGCGCTGGGAGCTTACGGCCTGCACCTTTAGAAAAGGCGCGTCGATGCCGGGCCGGATTACGGGGAACGTTGCGGTCCACTCTTGCGGATTGTCGCCGCCTGTAGTAGTCCTGAACACCACGCCTCTCAAGCATTCCGGGTCATCGCGCTTGTAGCCGACAATCCAGCCATGGTTCGTATCAGCGAACGCGACGCCGTGCAGGTCGTACAGACCCTCACCGAGGTTGTACTCCGTGTTGGTGTCGCCGTTCACTATCTCTAGGACCTCGCCGCTGTCCCCGACCGCCCAATGCACGGTGTCGTCGCCAACCGCCAAGCTACAGACACCGTTCCACGTCGGCCCGTTCGGGCCGGAGCGTAGCGAACCTTGGTCTGCCGTCGTCACCGAGGCGATGAAAAGGAACAGGCAGGCGACCACCGCGTGTTGTGCTACCCGCATCCTAACCTCCCGTTCGAGCTGTACTTCCTCCGACATTCTGCCCAGCCCGTAGACAGAAGCGGTTTGCCACTCTCAGACAGACTCAGGACGCGTCGGCGACCTTGAGTCTACTGCCGTCACGCGCAAGTCGCAAGCCCGATGGCTCCGCGCAAGCAGGCCATGAGCTAGAACCTGCCGCCGATGCCGATGAGAGGGATGAAGGCGATGCCGGTTGACTGGCCGGTGACGATTTCGCCGTCCCGGTCTTCGAACTGAATCAGGTTGTACGCGTTCTGCCGGTTGTAGACGTTGAGAATCTCGATGTACATGTACGGGTGCAGCGGCAGTGTGGGCAGCTCGCGCATGAGCTTGAAGTCGAGCCGGTGATAGACCGGGATCCGGGCCGAGTTCTTCTCCCCTTCAATCACGAACGGCGAATGGCCGTGATTGACCTCAGCGGTCCCTGTCGGACAGCCCAGGTCCGCGCCGCCGACCTGATTCGGCGTGCGCGTGTACAGAAGCGGCGTGTACGGCGCGCCGGTGTTCAAGTGGAACGTCGCGGCCAGCGTCCATTCCGGGCCGAAGGTCTTCTGAACCTGGAAGTTGAACGAGTGTCTCCGGTCGTACCTGTCCCAGTAGAGCATCGTGTCCGTGCCCTGCTGTTTCCTGCACCAGGAGAGCGCATAGGTCAGCCATCCGCTCCAGCCGGCAACCGGCGACTGTTCGAGCACGGCCTCGATGCCGCGCGAGAACCCTCGACCGAGGTTACCCGCGTCGTAGAGTTCGCCCTGGTCATCGATCTTCCACGTCGGCAGCTTCGAGTAGTCCTTCACGTACCCTTCGAGCGACAGCCGCGTCTGCCGCGCCAGCCGGAACTCACCGGACACCGAGTAGTGGTCGGCCTGCTTCGCGTCAAGCGCGCCCAGTTCGAAGAGCCGGTAGTCGTCGTACTGCTCATCGAACACGAACGACGCGCATGAGTTGCGCAGGAAACTGTACGAATGCTGGTAGAGCCGCCGGTACCCGACCTTCAGGGTCGCTCTGTCTGAGAGAATCAGGCTGGCCACAGCCCGCGGCTCTACAACCTTGTCCAGGGACCAGCGCACGTCTTCGTACCTCACGCCCAGGTCAATGCCGAGCGGCTTCACCGGTCTCAGGCTCAGCGCCGCGAATGCCGCCCAGTCGTTGTCCACCCGCTCCAGAACCGGCGGGGCCAGCAGATTGCCCTCGAATCCCACCCGGCCCAATTCGAACCCGCAGTCGAGATCCATCTCCTCGGACAACGTACCCGTCGCGTTAAACCGCGCGCCGTACTCCTGCTGCCGGGTCATGGCCGTGCCCCACCAGAGCGAGGGCGTCAGGTCGAAGTCATGGGTGCTCGAATAGAACGTCATGTCCGTCTTGAGCCGGCCCAGGTCGGACTCGATGCTCGCGGCCAGCGACGTTCCGGATTCGTGCATTTCCTCCTCGATCCCGAGCAGGTCCGAGACGACGTGGTCCGAACCATTCACAACCGTCAGACGAAGCCGGTGCGGCCCGTACAGCGGCAGCGCCGCCTGCGCGGTGATGTCCGAGTACGACGGCCGGTTGTTCGTGCCCGCTCCCATCGGCCCGAACAGGACGTAGTAGAACGTCCGGCGGTACGATGCAAGGAAATCGATGTCCCCGAGATTGCCGACGTATGCGCCTTTCATGTTCATCGGATCGTACGCCCAGAACCCCTCGCCGTGCTGAAGCTGCTTCGGCTGCATGATTGCCACGCTCGACAGCGCCCCGCCGTATCGCGACGGAAACACACTCGGGTAGAAGGAAATCTTGTCCACGATGTCCGGGTTGATGACCGAGGAGAAACCGAGCAGGTGATAGGGCCAGAGCAGCTCGACGTTGCCGAACCAGACCGAACTCTCGTCGGTCTCGCCGCCCCGCACCGCGTACGTTCCGCTCCACTCCCCGCGCGCGCTCTGCCCGACCCCGGGCAGGAAACTCAGGGACCGCACCGGATCCTGCACGAACCCGCCCGCATTCCGCGAGAGCTGCTCGGAGCTGATTTCCCTGACGGTCATCTTCTCCTCTCCCCGGTCTCGGCGCGACTTCACGCTCACGCCCTGCATCGGGATTACCTTCGCCCTCAGCCTGAACGCCACGAGCACGACGCCGTTGGCCGGCACGTCAACCGCGACGGTCTCCGGCTCAAACGCGATGTGGCTCGCCGCCAGCCGGCACGCGCCGGCAGGCACCGGCCCCAGCACGAATCCGCCGTTCTCGCCGGTCGAAGCCCCGACCCCGGCGCCGACCAGCACAACGTTCGCGCCCGGCACGACAACGCCGGAGGCGCTGTCCGCGACCGTACCGCGCACAAGCCCGGTCTGTCCGACCAGAGCGATTATTGTAAGGAGATTACAGAACAAACATGGTGTTTAATCGATGCGACAATCCTAGCCGCGGCCGTGCCAGCGGTCAAGCGCGGCGAAGGGCCCCAAACCCAATATTGAAAGCCACGAAGCCACGAAATAGGATGAAACGGAGCATTGTCCCTTCGCACCCATCCGTTTCGTGGCCTTTCGTGGCTCCTATGTCGGTTTCAGGGAAGGGCGGTTGGCACCACCCCCTGCCTGAGTCCATCGTCTGCTCCCGGACCTGGAACCTCAGCCCGGCCAGTTGGACGACCAGCGCCGCCTTCATCGCATCTCCCTACCGCAGTATCACGACCTTGCGGACTCCGGCCTCCCCCCTGCTCGCTCCTCTCTCCTCCCTGACGAAGTACACGCCCGGGGCCAGCCCGCTCACATCGTTCGCGCCGGGGTGAAGCTTCATGGCCGTCCGCCCTGACGCATCGAACAGGTCGGCGCGGGACATGACCGAATTGCGCTCGGGCAATTCGGATCGTGTCCCAGGCCCGGGCAGCTCCAGCACCCCTCGCACGAATGTCGCTCTGGGCCATGAACGCCAGCCTGCCGGCTGTGCGCCCTCGCCAACCGCCGTGATAACAGAATCATGCTTGTAGTACATCTCCGAGTTGCCGTCGCGGTAGTCGGACCAGACGATATGGAGGTCGAACGGCGACGCGGAGTTGCCGCCGTTTGCGATGGACGGGCGCTCGCGCGTGCTCGTCGCAGAGGTAAGGTTGGCCGGGGCGCTCCATATTCCGGCGACCGAACGTTGGCCGTAGCGTATCTGGCCCACCGTCGGAGAAGAGTCGCTTCTCCCCTCCCAAACCGCGTGTCCGGTGCCGTCGCGCGTGAACTCAATCTGACCGTTGCCCTGCGCGTATTCGAGGCCGGGCTCGGACACCGTGTCGCGCGGCTGCCAGCCAGCCACGGTCCGATGCGCGTGGATGGCCCGCCCGGTCCCGTTCGCGTCCTGTCCCTGCCAGAGCACGTGCGGCTCGCTCGTCACCGGGTTCGCGGCGACGGAAGGGTTCATCTGGTGCCTGACGCCGCTAGAGACGTTCTCCATCGCTCCCCACGTCGTGTCCTTCCGCGCCGTGTACCAGACATTGTAGTACCCGCTCGGGCCGTTGCGTCCGTGCCAGACCACGTGCACACTGTTGTCCGGCCCGCCCGCGACTGCCGGGTAGACCTTGTAGTTGGAGTTCAGTTCGAGGTCAGCCTGCGCCTGCCAGACCGTGTCGATAAGCTCGCGATAGGCCACGCAGATGCCGCCGCCCGGCTTGACCTCCTTCCATACCGCGTGGACGTGACCATCCGGCGTCGCGGCAAGGTTGGGACATTCGCGGGTGAAGTCAGGACCCGAGCTGGACAGGAGCCGCGAGGTTGCGTCCCAGCCGCCGTTGCCTGAGCCCTCAGGCAGACAGGTCTTGTAGTAGATGAAGGCGTCGGCATTCTCCGACGTGTCGCTGCCCCAGGCCGCGATGACAAGGCCGGACGAATCAACCGCAATCGCCGGGTACTTGTTGTGGGTGCTGTCGGCATAGAGGTCCCCGCTGAGCATTGTGTCCTGGGTCCAGCCCGTGCCGGGATTGAACCGCTTGTAGTAGACCTGGAACCGATAGGTGCCGAGACCGGAGTTCATTACGTACCAGATGACGTGAATTCGACCTGTCGAGTCTTCGGCCACACGGCGCTGGCAACTCCAGTAGGTGAAATCGGAATAGGAATTGTCGGTCAGCCTGGTGTCCGGGCCCCAGGCCACGGCCATCCCAGCCGCCAGCAGCAACGTAACGATGATACTACGCTTCAAGATTCCTCCCTATCTCACAATCATGACCCTGCGGATTGCCTGCGCTTGAGCTTGGGCTTGTGCCTGCTCCGCACGCACAAAGTACACGCCCGGGCCCAGCCCGCCCACATCATTCGCACCAGAATGGAGGTCGAGCACGTTGCGACCCGAGACATCCATCAACTCCCCTCTCGCCTCTCGTTTCTCGCCTCGCGCCTCGGGCAGGAACAGCACCCCGCGCACAACCGTAGCGGACAGCCGGCCGCCCACGGACGGAACCGGACGCTCTTCGGCAATCCAACTCGCGCCGCCGTCGGTCGTCTTGATTACGATGCCGCTATCGCCGCACGCATAGCCGTTCCGGGCATCGGCAAAGTGCACGGAGTGAAGGTCGCGTGAGACACCCGAGGTCTGCGCCTGCCAGGTTTCGCCGCCGTCGACGCTCATGGCCACCGCGCCGGCTTCCCCGACCACGAACCCGGTATCGGGTCCGCAGAATTGCGCCGATGTCAGCCAATGGCCGGCAGGCACGGACTCAGGCAGCCACGTTGCTCCGCCATCTGTGGTGCGGATCGCCGCGTACGAACCGCCGACGAAACCGGTCTGGCAGTTGCCGGCAAACGTCACCGTCCGCAGTCGGAAAGTCGTGCCCGAGTTCTGCGGAACCCAGTCCGCTCCGCCGTTCGTCGTTTTGAGCACCCGTCCCGAGTCGCCGACCACGTAGCCGGTATCCGCATCCACCGGGAAGCAGACGGAAAGCAGGTCGCCGCCGACGCCGGACGTCTGCGCGGTCCACGTGGCACCGCCGTCGGTCGTCTTGGCGATTGTGCCCGCCTCGCCGACCGCATAACCCACGTCCACTCCACCGACAAACCGGATGCAACGGACCGGCTGCGACAACCCGCTCTCGTTCCTTGTCCACGAATCGCCGCCGTCGGTCGTCTTGTAGACTGCAGGACCACCCGCGTCTCCCGCCACATAGCCGGTCATGTTGTCGACCGGGAAGTGCATGGTGTTCAACGAGTACGCAAACTGGTAGAGCAGCGGCGACCAGCTCTGCGCCGCATCGGTCGTCTTGAACACCATCCCGGTCGAAGTCTGACCGGTCGCAAATCCGGTATCCGGCCCGGTCGGGAAGCACACCGCACGCAACTGCTCGGGGGCACCGACATTACCGACGACCCAGCCGGCCCAACCCAGACCGGCCAGGAGAGTAACCGCAAGCACTAGTCTCGTTCGCATGGTTGGCTCCTATCTCTGTATTATGAACTTCTCTGCTCTGCCCGCTGCCCGGACGAAGTAGACGCCGGGCGAGAGCCTACTCACATCATTCGCGCCGGCGTGCAGCTCAATCACCTTCCGTCCCGCCGCATCCAGCAACTCGTAACTCGCAACTCGCAACCCGCAACTCGCCTCCAGGCACAGCACCCCGCGGATGACCGTCGGTCCGACGTTCATCGTTCCTCGTTCCTCGTTCATCGTTTCCTCGACGCCTGCCCCGTAGTACTCGATGACCCGCAAACCGGCATATTCGTCCGCGACGTAGGCATAGTTCCCGGCCACGGCGACGCTCCAGGCATAGCCCGGCGTGTCGTAGTACCCTACTTCCCTCGGATGGGCCGGGTTAGCGACAGAGATGACCCGCAAACCGGCATAGTCGTCCGCGACATAGGCATAGTTTCCGGCAACGGCCACGCCCCGGGCAAAGCCTGGTGTGTCGTAGTACCCGACTTCACTTGGCTGCGCCGGGTTAGAGACTGAGATGACCCGCAAGGCAGAGCCGTCCGCGACGTAGGCATAGTTCCCGGCCACGGCCACGCCACGGGCATAGCCTGGTGTGCCGCAGTACCCGACTTCACTCGGATGCGCCGGGTCGGACACGGAGATGACCCGCAAACCGGCATAGTAGTCCGCGACGTAGGCATAGTTCCCGGCAACGGCCACGCCAACGGCCTCGCCTGGTGTATCGTAGTACCCGACTTCACTCGGATGCGCCGGGTCGGAGACTGAGATGACCCGCAAACCGGCGAAGCCGTCCGCGATATAGGCATAGTTCCCGGCAACGGCCACGCCATCGGCATAGCCTGGTGTGCCGCAGTACCCGACCTCGCTCGGGTGGGCCGGGTCGGAGACTGAGATGACCCGCAAACCGGCAACTTCGTCCGCGACATAGGCATAGTTCCCGGCAACAGCCACGCCCTCAGCCCAGTCTGGTGTGACGCAGTACCCGACTTCACTCGGATGCGCCGGGTCGGAGACGGAGATGACCCACAAACCGGCAGAGTAGTCCGCGACGTAGGCATAGTTCCCGGCCACGGCGACGCTCCAGGCATAACCCGGCGTGTCGTAGTACCCGACTTCACTCGGGTGGGCCGGGTCAGCGACCGAGATGACCCGTAGACCGGCATAGTAGTCCGCGACATAGACATAGTTCCCGGCCACGGCCACGCCCCGGGCAAAGCCTGGTGTTTCATAGTACCCGACTTCACTCGGGTGCGCCGGGTCGGACACTGAGATGACCCGCAAACCGGTATAGTCGTCCGCGACATAGGCATAGTTTCCGACAACGGCCACGCCCCGGGCATCGCCTGGTGTGTTGTAGTACCCGACTTCACTCGGATGCGCCGGGTCGGAGACGGAGATGACCCGTAAACCGGCAGAGTAGTCCGCGACGTAGGCATAGTTCCCGGCAACGGCCACGCCATAGGCATCGCCTGGTGTGTCGTAGTACCCGACTTCACTCGGATGCGCCGGGTCGGAGACGGAGATGACCCGTAAACCGGCAGAGTAGTCCGCGACGTAGGCATAGTTCCCGGCAACGGCCACGCCACCGGCAGAGCCTGGTGTGCCGCAGTACCCGACGTAGGTCGGATTCGTCGGGTCGGTAATCGAAATGACGGTCAATCCGGATCCCCCGACGTAGGCATAGTTCCCGGCAACGGCCACGGCACGGGCATGGCTTGGTGTGTTGTAATACCCGAGCCTTGCCGGAGCTGCAGGATTAGTGACATCCCAGATTTCCAGACCTGCCACATCCGCAGCAATGTACAGCCGGTTCGCCTGATAGCAGAGACCAAGGACTAATCCGCGCGAATGTATCGCCTCAGAGAGCTTCTGCGGCGCGGCCGGGTTTGACACGTCAAGCACGTACACACCGCCGTATGAACCGCAGAAGGCCAGGTTGCGGCTCGGATCGCAGGCAACCGCACTTGACGGCCCGAACGGCCAACTGCCCTTTTCCCGGCAGTTGAGCGAATCCTGAGCCGGCGCGACTCCGGCCAGCAGCAGGCTCAGACAGAATGCGAACACTGATACTCTCATCGTTACCTCCTACTTCGTGATGATGACCTTATGACAGCTTGCGGCCGACAGCTTACGGCTGACAGCCCGGACGAAGTAGACGCCCGGGTTCAGCCCGCTCACATCATTCGCGCCGGCGTGCAGATCCATCACCCTCCGCCCCGCCGCATCCAGCAGCCAGCTTAGGCTTGAGCTTGCGCTTGTGCTTGTCTCCAGTCGCAGCACCCCGCGCACAACCGTCGGCACCCCTGGAGACCCAACCGACCTATCCCCCGTGTGGTGCGCCTCCGCACAACCCATCGGGACCGTGTCTTTGACCGTAAAGGGCGACAACCCGGTGAAGAAGCCGTCTTCGTCGTAGTACCGGACGGTGTAATCGTCACCGGGGAGTACCCGCGCACCGGTGCTGTCCCGGCCGTCCCATGCGAGCGTGTCGGTTTCCCGACCCGGTCCACTCGGCAGGGACTCCACCAGCGTGCATATGGGACGACTCCCCTTCCGGATGCGCGCGGTCAGCAGGCCCGACCGCAGAGTAGTGACTACGACCGGAATCGTGTCCTCATACACGACGTCGACGGTGTCGCCAACCGCACCGCTGTAGTCCACGTCGACCAACGGCGCCCTGCCGTAGTGGAGTGTGAGTATCTTCACCCAGCCGCCATAGGACTCGGACGCGGACGGCATGTACCAGTCGCATATCATGCGGCCGTCGCCGGCGTTGCGCACCCGGCCGTGGCCGGGCACGTGTATCAACGGAGCCGAGTCATTAAGGTGCCCCGCATACCAGCCGCCGACGTCACCGGCGAACGGTGTCAGAAATGACGCAATCGCGTCGACCTCGTTCTGTCGGAAGTTGGCGATTCCCCACGGGTCGACGGCCATCAGCGGGTGATGCGCAAAAAAGATCACGTCTTCCCTGATGGTGTCGCTGACGACCGAGTCGCAGCACGCCTTCACATAGTCACGCCACCACTGGTAAGAGCCGTTGATACCGAGGTCCAAATCAGTTGCCGTCAACTGCAGCCAGGTGTCCCCGGCGAAGTCGGCGGCATCGTACAGCTTCACTGTGACTCCCGGGTTGACGCGCACGGAACTGATTCGATTGTCGAAGGCCCCGAGGTCGGTTGTGTCGCCGGTGATGGACAGCGAATCGCCCCGCAGAGAGTCGTCCGCGAACACGACGCATTTGACGGGTTGACCGCCACCGCTGACCCTGATTGACGAAGTCAGATTGTCGAACGGCAGCGCATGAAGGTCAGCCGAGGGCATCACCCCGTTGCCAAGGCCCGCAACCTTTTGTCGGCTGTTGAAGTCCAGGCAGACGAAGCGGTAGGGACTTGGCTCCGGCCCGGCCTGGAAAGCGAAGTCCTGCCAGATATCGTAGGCAAAGGTATCGTGGCTGCCCATAGGCCACTCTATCCCGAAATCCCAAGGGTGCTCCTCGTAACGCCGAAAGTTGCTGATCTGCGGATACTTCCCGGTCGCCAGCGACTCGTACACCGGACCGAACGTTCGGTCGAAATACCTGGTGACGAAGATACTGTCCGCATCTCTTGGCGGCACCGGCGGGTCCAGCCAGTAGGGCACCACGTCGTGATTGCCCATCAGCGGCACGTATGGCACGTCAAGACTGTCCAGGACCTGCTTCGCGACGGGCAACTCAGTGGTCGTGTCGGCGGTGCTGGTCACGTCGCCGAGGACCATGACCATCTGTATCTGCCCGTAAACCGCAACCAGCTTGTTGATTGTATCCCGCGCCGCCCGCAGATTATCGTAATCGTTACTCGGGTCCGTTATGATGGCAATCTGGAAAGTCTGCGGGCCGGACCCGACTTCGTAGTCATCCTCGACCACAACCGCCGCCGCGACCCCGACCAGCAGCAGGCCCAGAGAGATTGCGGACAGCAATGCTCTCATCGTCGCCTCCTATCTCGTGATGATGACCCGCTGGACGCCGACCGCTGACCGCTCACCGCTTTCCGCTTCGTGTATGAAGTACACGCCGGGCGCAAGCCCGCTTGCATCATTCGCGCCGGCATGTAGCTCCATCGCCCTGCGGCCCATCGCATCAAAGAGAACGCCGGTCGCCTTTCGCCCTTCGCCATTCGCCGGGAGCATTAGCACGCCGCGCACAAAAGTCGCAATGCGGGTCGCAATCTGCACTTCGGAGCTTGGCGTTTCCTCCACGCCACTGCCGTAGTAATGGCATATCTGAAGCCCTCGGTAGAAACACGCCGCATAGACATAGTCGCTGTCTGTCGTCACGCCTTGGACCTGACAACTGTCCCCAGATGGCCACCGATAGTGACCGACCTCCGTCGGATTAGCCGGGTCGGCGACCGAGACGACCCTGATTCCATCAGCCACGCCCGCAACGTAGGCAAGTCCATCGCCCAAGACCACGCCAGTCGCACCGGCTGCGTAACAGTGGCCGACATCGACTGGATGGGCCGGGTCAGCAATCGAAATGACTCGCAGAGCATTGGCACCGCTTTCAGTTACGTAGGCGTATTCGCCGCTCACGACCACGTCACACGCCCAACCTGGCGGGTTGATGTAGCCGACCTCGGCCGGGTGAGCCGGATCGGCGACCGAGATGATTACTAGTCCGGAGTCATAATCAGCGACGTAGGCGTAGTCGCCAACCACGTCAACGCCGATGGCGATGTTAAGCGTGGCGCAATGCCCGACTTCCACGGGATGAGCGGGGTCGGCAACTGAGATGACCCCTAACCCCGAATCGTGCTCCGCGATATAGGCATAGTTCCCGTCCACGCGCAGAGAACTAGCCCAGTCTGGAGTTTCACAATAACCTACCTCTGTGGGATGCGCAGGATCGGCAACGGAAATGATCTCCAGGCCTGACGGCCATTCGGTCACATATGCATAGCCCGCTCTGACGAACACTCCGTCGGCTTCTTTCTGTGTGGCGTAGTGCCCGACTTCAAATGGATGAGCCGGGTCGGCAATTGAAATGAATCGCAAGCCGGAATCCATGTCGACCACGTAGGCGTAGTTTCCGCTCACTGCCACACTCAAGGCATGACCCGGTGTTTCGCAGTGGCCGATGAGCCGGACGTTGAGCGAATCGGCGGCCGACGCGACGTCTACCAAAAGCAGGCCGAGACAGATTACGAACGCTGGTACTCTCATTGATGCCTCCAACTTCGAGGTCAGGACCTTGCGAACGCAAACGGTGAATCTCACGATTGCCTCGCTGACATACTAGGCCGAACCGGTGCCTTGTCAATCGACTTCCGATTCCGCAAGAGAAGGGACCAGAACTCACAGCTCAGCCACTAGAACACGAAGCTCAGAATAGGCATGAAGGCGGAGGGATGAAGGATGAAAGCCCGGCCCCCTATTCCTCTTCTACATCCCTTCCCGTTTCATCCCCTTCCCTTTGCACCTTTGGGTCTTTGTGGTTGAGCTTCCGGTTCAGGCCGGCTTCGGCGGGAGCTTAACCTTCCATTGGTTGAAGGTCTTGGCCACGATGGCCGCGGCTTCACGCGCAAGCGCCGGGTCGTGCATCTTCGGCGCAGTCGCATCCACTTCGGCCTGCCATTCCGCCGAATCGGTACCGTGCTCATCCGCAATCGGAATCAGCCGGTCAATCCACGCGTAGTAGTGCTGCTTAACGTAGTACCAATCGAGCTTGAGTTCATCCAGCCGGAGGTCAACTGCCAACAGGGCCGCCATCCCGACTTGAGCCAGAGCCTTGTTGTATTCTACTCCGGGCGCAATCTCGTCCATCTCCAAGCGCGTCTCGGCTTTCTCGACCTTGGGCGCGTGGCCCCGCTGCTTGATGATTTCCTCCTCTGTCGGCTGCCAATCCAGTCGGCCCGACTGCTCCAACTCAAAGTGGGCGTCAGTCGCCGCCTTCAGTAGCGCGGCCATGGTCTGTTCAGAGAACCCGTCTTCCTTTGCCCGGCGCTTGACCCGCTCAAGCGCGCCCCGCCTCCGCTTCTCGTTCTTGTAGTACCGGGTCAGGATACCGAAGAACCGACGCGCGTGATTGCAGGCGTACTTACGCTCACTCCTCGGCACTTCGTTCTTCAGCCCGCGCATCGCCTCATATAGCTTCTGCTCGAACAGCTCGTTCCAGTTCGCGTGAATGAACGACCAGATAACCCGAAAGACCCGCTGCTGTGCGGTCTCAACCCGTGGTTTCTTCCTCTCCGGCTGTGCCGCGGCCTTCTTCTCCGGCTCGGCCGCCGCCTTCTCCTCCCTGGCCACAGCGGTCGCCTTCTCCCATCTCAGCATCGCCCGCTGCTCTGACTTCGGCAGGCTCTTGAGCAGTTCCGCGACCGCAGCGTCGCCCTTCTGCGTGAGCACGGGCGATTGTGACAGGTAGGCGTCGAGCAGGTCGGCCACATCCTTGACCTTTGCCCCGCACGCCCGCAGAAAGTCCACAAGCAGGTTGATAGACGGATGCTTCAGGTCTCCCCTTTCCAGCTTGGC
>Ga0265595_1001445_pt1 | contig 18174 bp, 20 predicted proteins | sample saktaG_15_FD_190148 | JGI IMG/M metagenome (GOLD analysis project Ga0265595, IMG submission 190148) | Saline water microbial communities from Sakinaw Lake, British Columbia, Canada - sak_2013_06_06_50m | ecosystem: Environmental > Aquatic > Non-marine Saline and Alkaline > Saline ... | reverse complement strand
TTACTCGCACGGCTGGCTCTCCTCGGCTGGATGGTTTGATGGATCCTGACGACCGTGTTATTTTACCAGAGGAATAGAACTTTTGCCAGCCAGTAAAAAACGCAGGTTCTTATCCTTAACGAGTATAACTCGTTCGCACGTGCACGTAGACCGGGTGGCTTGTCCGTGGCTCATCAGCCGCTTTGTGGACTCGGATGCCGAGTTCCTGTTCGTGCCCAAGAGCCAGGTCAAGCGGGTGGTTGAGGAAACGGGGGCGATTCCGTTCGACGCGCCAGAGGTTGAGTTGGGCCATCACGATGGCCAGTGCTCATTCGAAGCGATCGTCGAGCACTTTGGCCTGACAGACAAGGCCCTGTTGCGGGTGGCGAAGATCGTCCACAGCGCCGATGTAAGGGCCGACCGCGACGCCGACCCTGTGGCAGCGGGCCTGGAAGCCATCGCCGTTGGCTACAGCCTGCGCTTCCCTGACGATCTGGAGAACCTGGAGCGGCAGTTCGACGTCTACGACGCACTGTACGCCTGGTGTCGCCTGCAGGTCGCAAAAGGGGAGTAGTTGCACTTCACATTCACAAAACGAGGAGGCCATGAAAGAAATGATCGAAGAACTGCTTAATCAAATGACCATCGAAGAGAAGGTGTCCATGCTCGCTGGCTCGACGATGTGGCACACCACGCCCGTGGAAAGGCTGGGCATCCCGGCCATCAAAGTGACCGATGGTCCCTACGGCGCCCGGGGCGGCGGGAGCTTAACCGGCGGGCTAACGTCGGCCTGCTTCCCGGTTGGCATCGCCCTGGCCGCCACCTGGAACACGGAACTGGTGGAGCGCGTCGGCCAGGCCCTGGGTGAAGAAGCCAAGACCAAGGGGGCCCACATCCTGCTGGCCCCCACGGTCAACATCCACCGCTCGCCGCTGAATGGTCGAAACTTCGAATGTTATTCCGAAGACCCCTACCTGTCGGCCCGCATGGCGGTGGCGTTTGTCCGGGGAGGTCAAAGCCAGAACGTGGGCACGGCGGTCAAGCACTACGTCTGCAACGACTCCGAGTTCCAGAGGAATACCATCAGCTCCGAAGTGGGCGAGCGCGCCTTGCGAGAGATCTACCTGCCGCCCTTCAAAGCGGCGGTTCGAGAGGCCCACCCCTGGTCGGTGATGGCCTCTTATAACAAGGTCAACGGCACCTACGCCAGCGAGAACCCCTACACCCTGACGGACATATTGAGAAAGGAGTGGGGGTTCGAGGGTCTCGTCATGTCGGACTGGTTGGGCACCAAGAGCACCGCCGCTTCCGTGAACGCCGGCCTCGATCTGGAGATGCCAGGCCCACCCGTGTGGCGAGGTGAGAAGCTGCTTCGAGCCTTCCACGCCGGGGAGGTGGACGAAGCGACTATTGACGAGAGCGTGCGCCGCCTGTTGGGCATCATCGTCAAATCGGGCGCCTTTGAGGACCCGGAGGACCGCCCGGAGAGGGCCGTTGACAAACCAGAGCACCGCGCCCTGGCCCGCCAGGCGGCAGCGGAAGGGATGGTGTTGCTCAAGAACGAGGGGAACGTCCTGCCCCTGAACACCGATCAGATCAAATCCCTGGCCATCATTGGCCCCAATGCCAGGGTGGCGCGGATCATGGGCGGGGGGAGCTCCCACGTGACTCCCCATTATGCCATCACCCCCTTCGACGGGATTGTCAACAGGGTGGGCGATGCCGTGAAGATCGGCTTCGAAGCAGGGTGCACCAATCACAAGCTGCTCCCCTTGATCCCTCCGGCCTGGCTGACCCCCGCCGGCGGCCAGGCGGGCCAGGGCCTCACCGTCGAGTTCTTCAACCTTGCACTGAGCCCAGTCGAAGTGAACCTCGATCTCTCCGCTGCGCCCGTCAAGACCATGCTGGCTGAGACCACCGAACTGACCTGGCTGGGCGAGATTGACCCTGATGTGGATGCCGCTGCGTTCTCCGCCAGGCTGACAGGCCAGCTCACCGCGCCGGAAGCTGGCAGGTACACCTTTGGCCTGAGCAGCGCGGGGCTGAGCCGACTCTACGTTGATGGCCAGGAGGTCATTGACAACTGGACCGAGCAGCAGCCGGGTGAAAGCTTCACCGGCACCGGTTCGGCAGAGTTGACCTTCGAGATGGGCCTGGCCGCCGGCCAGACCTGCGACCTGACAGTAGAATACAGCAAGCGGAGCGCGGTGCCGTTCGCCAGCCTTCGCCTGGGCTGCCTGCCGCCCATTGCGGAGGACGCCATGGACCGCGCAGCGGCCCTGGCCTCTGCCTCGGACGTGGCCCTGGTCTTCGTTGGCCTGAGCGACGAGTGGGAGAGCGAGGGGTTCGACCGACCGGACATGGAGCTGGTTGGGGATCAGGTGGCGCTGATCGAGAAAGTTGCCGCAGCCAACGCCAACACCGTGGTGGTCTTGAACACCGGTTCGCCGATTACCATGAGCTGGCTGGACAAAGTGGCCGCCGTGGTACAGGCCTGGTTCCCCGGTCAGGAATGTGGCTACGCCATCGCCGACGTCCTCTTCGGCGACGTGAACCCCTCCGGCCGACTGCCCCAGACCTTCCCCAGGCGACTGGAGGATAACCCCGCCTACATCAACTATCCCGGCGAGAATGGCAGGGTGCACTATGGCGAGGGCATCTTCGTCGGCTATCGCTACTACGACAAGAAGAAGATCGAGCCCCTGTTCCCCTTTGGCTATGGCCTTTCCTACACCACCTTTGCCTACCGCAATCTGCGCCTCAGTGCCTCTGACACTTCGACTGGGCTCAGTGCAAGGGTTGATGTGAATGAGGACTTGCAGGTCTCCGTGGACGTGCAGAACAGCGGGGCGCGCGCGGGCCAGGAGGTGGTGCAGCTCTACGTCCGTGACCTGGAATCCACCCCTTCGGCAGCCCTTCGACAGAGCTCAGGACAAGGCTCAGGACGCCGCCTGATGCGTCCAGAAAAGGAGTTGAAGGCCTTTGCCAAGGTGTCCCTCGAGCCTGGCCAAACCAGGACCGTCACCCTGACCCTCACCCGCGAGTCGCTGGCCTGCTACGATGACCAGGCGCGGCAATGGGTAGCCGAGGCGGGGGAATTCGAGGTCCTGGTCGGCAGCTCGTCGCGGGACATCCGGACATCGGCCAGGTTCACCCTCCAGGCCACCAGCCGCTTCGGTGGCCCCGAAAAACCTGCCCTGAGCTCCGTCGAAGGGGCGGGCATTCGCCTGGGGCTCGACAGCACCCTGCAGTTGCTGCTGGCCAACGAGGAGGCCAGGGCCATCCTGAGCAAGCACATCCCTGGCCTATTGGACGCGCCGCAGTTGAGCATGGCCCTGGGATTCACGCTGGAGCAGGTAGCGGGCATGGCACCGGGTGTGTTCACCGCAGAAGTGATGCAGGCCATCGCCCAGGACCTGGCGCAGCTTTCTCCCGTGGCCGCATCCGACCTGCCAGAACCACCAAAGCTCAGCCTGTGGCAACGACTGCTGGCCAGCACTTCGACTGGGCTCAGTGCAAGGCTGGCTTCCTGGCGTGGGCGGCGGGCTTCCCGGTGAAAGGATAGGAGCTGAGGAGAACTCGATCTGAGAACGGAGGTGACAAGATGTCAATTACCATTACCTTACCCCATGAGATAGGAGCACAATTGGAGCGTAGAGCCAGTGTCCAACGTCTTTCAGTGGAGAGATTAGCCCTTGATATCTTGAGCGACGCTCTTGAAGCTGAGGAATCCTTCCCTACACCAGAGGAGGTGGTGGCGAAAATACGAGCAACGCCTCCCAACCCGCGCGGCATCCGCCCAGCCGCTGGCTTCCTGGCCGAAGCGTTACGCAATGCGCCCGATGACCCCGACTTCGACCTTGCTTCCTGGCGTCGAGAGTGGGCCGTAGTAGAGGCAAGAATGAAGGCGATTACCCGCGCCAACGATATCGCTGAAGGACGTGGGTAGGTGCAGATGACAAACTACCTTCTCGACACCAATCATGCCTCACCCCTGATCACGCTCGGTCACCCGTTGCGTAAGCGCGTCTTGCACAGGCTGGATGAGGGAGACAACTTTGCCATCTGCGTGCCGGTCCTGGCAGAAACATTGTTTGGTATCAGCATGTTGCCGCGTGCGGCGCAAAGCCTGGCAGAGTGGGAACGTCTCAAGCCATTATTGCCTTGCTACATTCCTGACGAGACAGACGCCGAATTCGCCGCTGAACTGCAAGTGTCACTGCGCCGTCGTGGCTGGCAGTTGGCGACCGTGGATGCCCTGATCGCGGCGGTGGCCTTGCGCTACGATTTGACCCTGCTGACGGCGGATCAGGACTTTCAGGCCATTCCCAGGCTCCAGCACGAGAACTGGTTGGCGGGATAGAGTGCTCCAGATGACTCGCCCGGTTTCCTGGCATCTGCGGCGGGTGCGCCCTGGCCAAGAGGTGCCGCACCGGCTGCGTGGCCCAGAACTACGTGGCCGGCCGGCAACTGGTGCGGCCCGACGCCATGTGCGCCGAGGCCGACCGGTTGCCGCTGGCCAACAAGGAGGCCAGGCCCATCCTGAGCAAGCATCTCCCTGGCCTATTGGACGCGCCACAGTTGAGCATGGCCCTGGGATTCACGCTGGAGCAGGTAGCGGGCATGGCGCCGGGCGTGTTCACCGCGGAAGTGATGCAAGCCATCGCCGAGGACCTGGCGCAGCTTTCTCCTGTGGCTGCATCCGACCTGCCAGAACCACCCAAGCTCAGCCTGTGGCAACGCCTGCTGGCCAGGCTGGCTTCCTGGCGTGTCCGGCGGGCTTCCCAGTGATAAGGGAGTCCACATTGTGCGTCAAGATTGACGCTATGAGAGTTTTATGGTGTCAATAACGTCGTATAAGCATTGTTGGGTAGGCACGTCGCACTACGTGAAAGGTCGTAAATCATGAGAAATAAATACACCGCTATAGTAATTGGAAGTGGGCCTGCGGGGATATTTGCAAGTAGAGAATTAGACGAAGCAGGTATTGAAACTCTACTGATTGAGAAGGGAAAACCTGTTAGTTTGAGAAAGTGCCCGATGACTGAGGAGTGCTATCATTGTGTTTCCTGCCATGAAATAGAAGGTGTAGGCGGAGCCGGCGGATATTCTGATGGCAAACTCTGCAATGGCCCAGTTGGTATAACCGATGAAATGATTGGCGCCACATACAGCGTAGAAGTAGACTATGTTAACCAAGTTTTTCTTGATACACTTGGAGAGAAATACCAACATTCAGATGATACCCCCTTTAGTTGTTCTGTAGGAAGAGTTTCCGAAGAAATCACAAAAGTTGTCTTTCTTGGAACAGCAAATGTACGGCAAGCCTTTCAAATGTTCTATGAAAACTTAGCGATTGATAAGGTCCATGGTCAAAGGGTGATAAGCGTAAGATTTATTGATGGCGAGTTTGTGGTTAGGACAAAACTTAATGACGAGCTCAAATCTAAATACCTGTTAGTTGCCACAGGAAAGTGTGATTTTTCACTTCGCCCACAACTGATAAGCTCTTTCGGGTTAAAAACTCTGGAGAACTTTCCTACGTTTGGCGTGAGACTAGAAGTACCGAAAGAACAACTGGCCAAAATCAAAGCAAAGGGGCATAATCCCAAAATCAAAAAGTTCTACAGAGATGATGAACATGTGAAAACACACTGCTTCTGTTATGAAGGGGAAGTAATGGCGTATGTATGCGGGCCATACTTCCTAGTGGGTGGACGTGCAGGAAATAATCAGACACCCTTCGCAAGCATAAACATTTTATATGGACGGAATGCTAAAGAAACCACAAGTTTAGTGATGGAGACGTTGCGGGGAATATCGCGTAAGTTTCCGAACAACGTAATTTGTCAGGATGTTAACTCGTTTATTGGAGGTTCCGATAACAGCAAGCTAAGAGTCAAGCCTTGTCGAGGAGAGGTTTTTGGAGATCTTACGAAGCTTTATCCAGATGAAATTCTGTATCCATTGCAAGATTTTATCATTACGCTCATGGAGAAAGGCGAACTAGATATCTCTGGTGGGCTAGTTCATGGCCCATCAGCCGAATGGATAAACCCCAACATTGATGTCTCTTTCAATGGCGAGTCGCCTCTTCGTGGATTGTTTTTCATAGGCGATACTTCTGGTAAAACTCAAGGTATCGTAGCAGCCGCCGTGACGGGTGTAAGAGCAGCGCGCGAAATAATATATACGAAAGGAGAAAATTATGGAAAACAAATCAATGTCTCCTCCTCCCAACGGAGGAGTGATGCTAAATGATGAGATCAAAAGACTAATTGACAACTGGCGCCTTGTTGAGGATGCAGATATTGACCATATTCAGCCTGCTGGTTACGATGCTAGGATTGGCGTTGAGTATTATCAGGATGGATGCCTGCATAAGGTGGATACGGCCCTTACCCCTTGGGTTGAGGTTCCACCTAACGACATGGTGCTAGTCTCGACGTGGGAGACATTCAATATACCAAATAACGTTGTAGCCCGTTATTACTTACGTCAAAGTCTCACGTGGAAGGGTGTGGTACTTTTGGGTGCCGGGCAAATTGATCCAGGATATCATGGTAAGATATTTGGGCTTCTGTACAATTTCCAGCGAAATCCTGTGCGAATTGGTCGTACAGATCATGTCTTCACAATTGAATTTTGCTACACTACGCCACCCACGGAGTACTCTAGAGCTTATCAAGGACCGTATCAACAAGCAACCTCTTTGACAGCTATCTTACCTGTTGGGATTACTGTAGAGAGCGGCGCTGAAGCTATTGAAGAAAAGCTTGACAAAATGGTTACTCAACTAAACAACTACCGCCAAGAAAACAAGAAACTCAGTGAGAGATTCTTTGTATACCTTGGCGTTGTCATAGCATTGTTTGCGCTGCTTGAAGTTATTGTAGCCGTGGCTACCCTGCTCGTTGCCTTGAAATAGAAACAAAAGCTGAAAGGACGCCGACAGCGACAACGGGACACACCAGAAGTTGTCGAGCAAAAACTGTTAGAGGCAAAGATGCGTAAAAAATACGAAAGAGATTTCTATTTACAAGATACGTTTGAAGTGGCGAAGCAATTGCTTGGAGCATATCTATCCACATACCTTGACGGACATTTGACAAGTGGCATGATTGTCGAGGTAGAACCTTACATTGGTGGAATAGATAAAGCTTCCCACTCTTATCAGGGCAGACGAACACAGCGAACAGAAATACAATTCGGACCAGGGGGGCACGCTTATGTATACCTTATTTATGGAATGTATTCGCAATTCTGTGTTGTGACTGGGCCGGAGAATGTTTCAGATGTAATACTTATACGAGCTCTTGAACCGACTGATGGAATTGATGTAATGAAACAAAGGAGAAATCAAAGTAACAAAAACAACCTCACTAACGGCCCAGGGAAATTATGCATGGCACTAGGCATAACAACGGAGCTTTATGGGGAAGATTTATGCGGTGATAAGATATGGATTGCGCCTCCAGATACAAACATAAATCCAGACAGGATAGTGGCTGCTAAACGTATAGGTATAGACTATGCGGAAGAATTCGCTGACAAACTGTGGAGATTCTATATTAAGGATAACGAGTTTGTAAGTAAAAAGGTGGAACATGCGGTTCCCCTGTCTGAGATAGAGTTACCAGTTTACGATTACAGTAAGATACAGATACCAACAACCATTTCTTTGATCTCTTGGAATGTAAATGGTATACGTTCTATTCAAAAAAATGGATTTCTTAATTGGCTATCCAACACTAAGCCTGATATTCTCTGTCTCCAAGAAACCAAAGCTGAGATTTCACAGCTAAGTAGCGACTTGACACAGCCAGCAGGTTACTATGCCTACTGGAACAGTGCCAAGAGAAGGGGCTATAGTGGTACAGCCCTACTGTCACGCGAAGAACCGCTTTCGGTAGAATTTGGTCTTGGCATTGCAGAATTTGATCAAGAGGGGCGCACCATTATTGCCGAATACCCTGATTTTACTCTAATTAGTTGCTACTTTCCTCATGGAGGTCGTGATAATAGTCGAGTACCTTTCAAATTGGCTTTTTACGAAGCTTTCCTCGCTAAATGCGAACAACTACGCGCTCAAGGTCGGACGGCAATCTTCTGCGGCGATGTAAACACTGCTCACAAAGAAATTGACTTGGCTCGCCCTGAGTCTAATCAGAAAAATACGGGCTTTTTGCATGAAGAACGGGCTTGGCTTGATAAAGTTATTCAAGCCGGGTATATCGACACATTCCGACATTTTCATCCCAACCTGTCAGGGCAATATACCTGGTGGTCTGTTAGAACCAATGCACGAGAGCGCAATGTCGGCTGGCGACTCGATTATTTCTTTATAGTTGCAGGAGCAATAGAAAAAGTTACAGATACTTTTATAATGTCTGAGGTTACTGGTAGTGACCATTGCCCTGTAGGTATACTCCTAAATGTTGAAGCACGTCGTGAAAGCACCATCAAAGAAATCGAATCCATATATTATCAAGCCAGGTTATTGTAGACCAACTAACAGCTTTCATCAGGAAGCTTTGGCAGTACATATCCTTTGGGGGTACGTAGTGCATAACGAAAGCGGAGTATCCCCTTGAGGAAGAGGTGCAAAGCAGTAGCCCGTAACATAAAGTGAATCCTGCAGCGTCGAAATGTTAGCCCTTGAGGAGGGCAGCTTCGATGGCTTAGGCTGGAATGTGGAAGCGAGTATTCTTGAAGATCCCAGTGCGGGGAAACCGCACACCAAGATGTGTGCGGGGGCTGTTGGGTAACTGGCAGCCCTACTGCGATGGCCGCTGCTAGGAGGTAAGAACACAATGATGATTTACGATAAACCAACTTGGCAACTGATGTACGATATGGTAGAGGATCTTGGGCTCGAGAAAGATGAGATTCTTTCCAAGGACCAGGTTGTGGCTTGGTTCGCTGAGCACTATCCGAAGATCAAAGGGAGCACTATCTCTGCTCATCTAACCCGGCTATCAACAAACGCACCGAGCCGGGTCTATTACCATGCCAAACCAGGAGATGACGACCTCTTCTTTAAGGTAGACAAAAACCACCTTCGCCTCTACGACCCAGAAAGCGATCCACCACCTATCTACCCAGGTCCGAAGCAGCCAAAGAGAGTTGCAGCCCTAGACGAAATCACTGATGAAGCCCTGAGAAAACGAATCGAGCCTCTGTTTAGATTGCCTTCGCTGCCTATGGATACAATAGTCCGAGAAGCCAGTGTAGTGCTGGAACATAGACTTCGGGCCGTAGTTGGGGCTAACAGCAGTCTGACCGGGGTGAATCTAGTAGAAGCAGTGTTGAATAAAGAGAATGGAGCACTCATATTCAGTTCACATCCTGCCGAACAGGATGGGGTAAGAATGCTCTACCGAGGCGCGATGCAGTTTATCAGAAATCCTCCAATGCACAAGCTGATGGAGTACTCTGAAGACACAGCGCGGCTATTGATTCGCCTAATTGACTCTCTTCTTCAATTGCTGTCAGAGGGTGAGCCGCGCCAATTAGAATGACTGAAACCAAGTGGCGGCTCGCCCGCGCTGCTGTGCTGTGCAAGCTGTGGTCTACTGGCAAGCGAAGTCTGGTCGTGGCTTCGCCGCGAGCGCAGCCGAACGGTAACTGCCAGGAGGCTACGTAGCAGGCATCCAGTGCATCAAAGGTTTCGTGTAAACATCATGCGTCAAGGTTGGCGCTGTAAGAGTCTTGTGGTGTCAATAACGTCGTACAAGCATTGTTAGGCAGCCCGACCCTGGGATGTTGTGACAAAGGTAGCCATTTTTGAGGAGGTCGTATGCAAATCGGCATTCTTGGAGCTGGATGGGCAGGCAGTACCCACGCAGAGGCGTATGTCACGATGCCCGATGTAGAAATCGCTGGTATCGTCGGGAGACGAGAAGCGAAGGTGCAAGAGTTGGCTGGCGCGCTGGATGTTCCTGGTTTCACGGATCCCTGGAGGATTCTCGACGATGAAACAGTGGATGCCATAGACGTTTGCTATCCGACGTTCATACACCGCGAATACGTGATAGCTGCATTGGGGCGGGGGAAACACGTCTTCTGCGAGACGCCCATCGCACTCACGCTGGAAGATGTAGATGCGATGATTGCAGCAGCTCATTCGAGTGGGAAGTTGCTCTTGGTCGCGCAGGTGATGCGGTTTGTGGATGCGTACGTGTACATTCGTGACACGGTTCGGTCGGGCGAGTTGGGGAAACCGCAGGTTGTGTTTGCATCTCGTCTGTCTTCTGGTCGTCACCGGGGGCGGCGACCGGCAGCGGAGTTTGGGGAGCCGGTGGTGGAATTGATGATCCACGATTTCGACTATCTCAACTGGCTGGTAGGGAAGCCGACAGCAGTTCGTGGTACAGGTTTCGTTGGGCCAACGGGGGAAGTGGATTATGCGCTCATCGCACTGGAGCACGAGGGGATGTATGGGCAGGTAGAGGGGAGCGTGTTGATGCCTCTGAGCTATCCGTTCAGCACGGGGCTGCGGGTGGTGTGTGAGGAAGGGGCAGTGGAGACGAGCTTTCGTTTCTACAGTGTAGAGCGACCGGAGACGGTTTTGACTCGTTACCCGATGAGGGGGTTGACGGAAGAACCGGAGATACCCGATGAAGACCCATACTGGGCAGAGTGTCGGTACTTTGTTGACAGTGTGGAGGGTAGGGTGGATCCTGGGCGGATCAGTGCTGAAGCAGCCCGTGAGGGGTTGGAAGTGGCATTGGCAGCGAAGGCATCGCTGGAGCAGGGAGGAGACCGAGTGGTATTGGGGAGCTGAGTTGTCTGTGGTGTCATAGGGGTTGCCTAACGAGCGGTTGGTGTGCCCTGCAAAGCTGTCAACGGCTAGCCGGTGGAAGTCCGGTCGTGGCAACCGCCAGTAGGCCACGTAGCAGGCATCCAGTGCATCAAAAGCTTCGTATAAGCATTATGCGTCAAGATTGACGCGACAAAGGTTTTATGGTGTCAATAACGTCGTGCAAGCATTGTTAGGTCGCGGATTTGCGAGAGGTGCTAGAACCATGGAAACATGGCGGAAACAACTGAAGCTCGATCCTGTACCTACGCTTCTCTCTTCCGGAGATGAGGCACTAAAGTACTTCGTGAGACGTGATCTTCTAGGAGAAAGGGTAGAAACCATTCAGCACCTGTGGCAGTTGCCCGAAGCGCAGAGGATTCTCAGGAGACAGCAACCTGACGGTTCGTGGTTGAATCGCGGTAAGAAGAAGCACAAAGACATCAACTACAGCCTAATTGAAACGTGGAAACAGTTCAGATTCCTGGTAGAGAAATACGGGGTCAGTAGGGATGATCCGTCCACCCCAAAAGCCGCTGAATTCCTGTTCTCATGCCAGACGGAGGAGGGAGATATTCGCGGCTTCCTCGCCAATCAATATGCTACGTATTATACAGGCGCTATCATGGCGCTCCTCATCAAGGCTGGTTATGAAGACGATCCGCGCATGGAGAGGGGCTTCCAATGGCTGCTATCAATGCGACAAGATGATATGGGATGGTCGGTGCCAATCATCACTCACGTGTTTGATAGAGAGACCATGTACAAGTTGACGAGTCAGTATGCAGAACCGGTTGAGCCGGATCGGTCAAAGCAGTTCTCTCACAATTGGACAGGGATGGTCTTGCGAGCCTTTGCTGCCCACAGCAGGTACCGCAAGTCAGAGGCAGCCAAGACAGCCGCGAATTTACTAAAATCGAGGTTCTTTCAGCCGGATTGCTACACTTCTTACCAGGCAGCGAGTTACTGGGTGAAGTTCCAGTATCCGTTCTGGTGGAACAATCTGGTAGCGGCGCTTGATTCCGTGTCACTCATTGACCCTTCGAGAGACGAAGCAATGGAAAACGCACTGAACTGGCTGATTGACCATCAGGAGGAAGATGGCTTATGGAGAACATCGTATGTCGAAGGCAAGAGGCGTGACGATGCGAAGACAAGAGATATGAGGTTATGGGTGAGTTTAGCGATCTGTCGAGTGTTTAGCAGGGTGTGCGAATAGATTCAACACGTGCGCGGTCTAACCCGTCGCTAGCGTTCCCTGCAAAGCTGTCGCCTGCTAACCGGTGAGAGTCCGGTCGTGGTAACTGCCAGGAGGCCACATAGCAGGCATCCAGTGCATCAAAAGTTTCGTATAAGCGTTATGCATCGAAGGTGTACTATATCGTAACGTGAGGGGGAGTGAATGAACCCACAGCTATCCTTGGCCCTATTGCTTGAAGAGGCAGGGGCATTTGCCCAGATGGAATCCGACCACTCTGATGCCGCCATTTATGGTGTTACAGATGGTAAGGCCATCGGTACTTATTTTGAGCATAGATTTTTGGACTACCTGGCCGCGAGGTATTCCTACGAGCAAGGTAGTTCAGCTAGTGGCGTAGATTTTCCCGATTTGGGAGTTGACATGAAGGTCACTCGTACAACGCAGCCACAGTCATCGTGTCCGTATAGATCAGCCAGGCAGAAAGTATACGGCTTGGGATACTCGTTGCTGGTATTTGTTTATGAGAAGATGGATGATCCAGAGACTCAGACGGGTAGACTCAATATAGTCAATACAATCTTTGTAGACGAACATCGAACAGCCGATTTTCAGACCACTTCGGGAATTCAGAGAATCTTGGAGAACGATGGTAACGTTGACGATCTGGTGGCCTTCATGGAAGATAGACGGCTGCCAGTTGATGATATCCAGGCTTATAAGCTTGCCGAGGAGATTTTGCAGAACCCTCCAGAGATAGGCTATTTGACCATCTCCAATGCATTGCAATGGAGGCTTCAATATCGTCGAGTGATTGAGAAAGCTGGCGAAGTAGACGGGATAGTGCGGATTCGGTGAATAAAATGCGTGCAAGAAGGAGCCAACGAAGAATCGAGTTTGGGGATTTCCAAACTCCAATTGATTTGTCGAACTGGATTTGTGATTTTCTGGTCGAGCAGGGGTTGAGACCTTCCTCTATCCTTGAACCTACCTGTGGTGAAGGGAACCTGTTGCTGTCCGCGCTCGATCGCTTTGTATCTGTAACAGATGCCATTGGCCTCGACATCAATCCAGAATACATCACGCGCGTCAGGGCTAGACTGGCAACACGCTCGTATTCTGGCCAAGTCAACGTCTTTCAAGGCAATTTCTTCGACGTAGATTGGAAACAAATACTGGATAGCTTACCAGATCCTGTACTTGTTATTGGCAATCCCCCATGGGTAACTAGCTCAGAATTGGCGAGCCTGGATAGCGAGAATCTTCCCCCAAAGACCAACTTTCAAGGATTCTCTGGACTTGACGCCAAAACAGGCAAGAGCAATTTTGACATATCAGAATGGATGCTGATCCACATTTTGGAGTCTCTTGATCGTCGCAGTGCAACAATGGCGATGTTGTGCAAGACGAGTGTCGCACGTAAGGTGCTTGCCCACGCCTGGAAGCGAAACCTTCCCCTGGGGCGTTCGCGTTTCCACCGCATTGATGCTAAGGAGGCCTTTAATGCTTCTGTGGACGCTTGTCTTTTGATCTGCGATACTGCTATAAGTGAGCGTCAAGATCAAACCTGTCAGGTTTATAAGAGTATATCCGAGAATGTGTACCAAACCACATTCGGTTATAGAAACAACCGACTGCTTGCGAATATCGAGTGCTATGAGCGATGGAAACATCTTGAGGACGGAAACGCTTACAGGTGGCGCTCAGGCATAAAGCACGATTGCTCGAAGGTTATGGAACTCAGGAAAGAGCAGCATGGTTTTAGTAACAAATTGGGCGAGCTATTTGATCTGGAAACCACGTATGTCTACCCAATGCTCAAGAGTTCCGACATCGCGAAGGAAGAGACTCCGCAGCCATCAAGGTGGATGTTAGTCACACAGAGAAACGTTGGGGAAGATACCGCTACCATCAAGTACGTAGCATCTAAGACATGGTCTTATCTCACCAGCCATAGCGAGTTTTTTAACAGAAGGAAAAGCTCAGTCTACAAGGGCCAACCTCGCTTCTCCATTTTCGGTGTGGGTGAATACACTTTTGCGCCTTGGAAAGTTGCTGTATCTGGCCTGTACAAGAAATTGCACTTCGCCGTGGTTGGGCCGTCTGCCGGGATGCCCGTCGTCCTGGATGATACTTGCTATTTCATCCCATGCCAGAGCGGAGAGGAAGCTCAATATCTATCAGGGTTACTGAATTCGGAAGTAGCCGAGGAGTTCTTCAGATCCTTCATCTTCTGGGACGCGAAAAGGCCCATTACGATTGGTGTTCTTGAGAGGCTCAGCTTGATGGCACTTGCCCGAGAGTTAGGAACTGAGGACGTAATGGAGGGCTTCTTGTCGGCTGAGAAATCCTCCACTTCGCCCCACAGACAGTTGGCTCTATTCGAGTGGGGTAAGGCCATCTAACCTGTCGTTCTGGGGTGTCCTGAAAGCTGCCGTTGCTAACCGGTGGAAGTCCGGTTGTGGCTTCGCCCTGAGCTAAGCCGAACAGTAACTGCCAGAAGGCCACGTAGCAGGCATCCAGTGCATCTTGCCTGCCGCGTCATATAGTCGAGTGAAGCAATGGCCCAGTTCATTCTGAAGCGAGTTGCTCAAAACATCTTATCCCTGACTGCGCTGGTGGTTCTCTTTGCTGTGGTTGCTGGCACTCCGCTTGTTGGGGGCCTCTGGCTCTATGCAATGACAGTAATCGTGTATCAGGTCATCAGCTTATTGTTAATCGTGCCCAAGCATCCCGCGTATATGGAATTAGCTGTGCGACGCCAGCTTAAACGTGAAAATGCCAAGGCGTGGGATAAAGTGCTGGTCTGGTTGCTCTCAATCTGTTCCTTGCTGATGTATGTTGTGGCGGCGCTGGACTTGGGGCGATTGCAGTGGGGGCTACTGACATGGCAGTTTGCGCTTCTTGGGATCGCACTTTATGCCCTTGGGAGTGGCTTCAATCAATGGGCCATGTTGCATAATCCTAACTTTGAGCGGTTGGTGCGGATACAGGGTGAGAGTGAACATCATGTGGCTGCGACGGGGCCTTATCAATATCTGCGTCACCCAGGCTATCTGGGTAGTGTCTTGTTTTATGTGGGCTTTCCTTTGACAGTAGGTTCGGGCTTATCGTTCTTGCCGTCTATTGTCTGCATCGGGACGTTGATGGTTCGTACCTATCTGGAGGACAGGACGTTGATCGAGGAATTAGACGGATATCGAGACTATACCGAGAACGTGCGATATCGTTTGTTGCCGCATCTTTGGTAAAGTTTGTAAGCAGGCTAACAAGTGGTTGGTGTGCCTTGAAGCTGTCATCTGCTACCCGACAAAGTCCGGTCGTGCTAACTGCCAGGAGGCCACGTAGCAGGCATCCAGTGCATCAAGAGCACGGTGGTGCAGACACACGAATGGAGAGAAAGCCTATGCCCGAGTGGGATGAAGGGGTAAGGCATTTCATGACATACTGGTTCTCTGGATTAGTGAACGGGCTCGAAAGCGTGGACGAGCCCGCGCGAAAGGCAATCCTGCAGGAGTGCGGGAAAGCCTGCGCCGAATCCTACACCATCGAGGTTTTCCAGGACGCCAGAGAACGAAGCACTGATATGGAAGCCTTTCTTGCCATTCTAGCTGCCAGGTTTCCAGAGGCGATTTATGAGCAGCTTACCTCAGGCACCATCCGGGTACGCTACACCAGTTGTGCATGTGACCTGGTGAAATGCGGGCTGGTTCAGTCATCGTTGATTTGTGAGTGCTCCGCGTACAATCTGCAAGAGAACTTCGAGCGTGCTTGGGGAATCCCTGTGAGCGTCGCGCTTGAAACCTCGATTCTTCGGGGCGCGCCCCAGTGTGTTTTCCTGGTTTCACTAGAGAGCCCACTGAGATAGGCTAGGATTTGAGCCCCGGAATGTGACCCTGGAGTGGGGATATGAAAACGACTGACCACGTCAAGGATTTCATCAACACTTTCACAAGTTGGGCATCAACTCAACCAGATATCCTGGCCGTTGCCCTGGTCGGCTCTTATGCCAGAGAGGCCGCAACTGAGGATTCCGATGTGGACCTCGTTGTGCTGGCCCATGACCCCCAGAGTTACCTCGAGAACACCGACTGGCTGAAGCGGTTCGGCCCGATCGAAAAACTGCAGGCCGAAGACTATGGGAGGGTTACAGCGCTTCGGGTTTGGTATGCTGGCGGACACGAAGTAGAATATGGCCTGACCACGTCGGACTGGGCTCAACTGCCACTCGACGAAGGGGCACAGAGGGTCATTGAAGATGGCATGAGGGTGCTGTTTGAGCGCGAAGCCTTGCTCAGCCCTCACCTGTAGGACGAATGATAGATGCAAGATAATGGTGTCATTCTCACGGGCCGCTCAAACTGTAGAAGTCTATGGTGTCAATAACGTCGTATAAGCATTGTCAGGTCGCTCTTGCCTGCCTCATCACGGTGGCCGGACATGGAGATTACGATTCGACGAGCAACCCTTGATGACCTCTCAATTCTGATAGGGTTCGTGAAAGCATATTACGCGCACGATAAGATCCCTTTCAACGAAACGGCATCACGCGCTGCGCTGACAGACTTGCTGACTCACGAACAACTTGGGCAAGTTTGGCTCGTTTGTGCCGACCGTCAACCCATTGGTTACGCCGTGCTCGCTTTTGGCTACAGTCTTGAATTTCATGGGCGGGATGCGTTTCTTGATGAATTGTACCTTGAGGCTGGCTATCGTAGGCAGGGCATCGGTACACAGGTCATGCATCACCTGGAGTCGGCTGCGAAATCGTTGGGGATTCGGGCGATTCATCTGGAAGTAGAACGCGGCAATAAGGGGGCGCAACAGTTCTACGAATCGTTGGGATTCCAAGCCCGAAGCCGGTTCTTCTTGATGAGCAAGCGACTTGGCCACGCTTGATCTGTCGTTTGTGGAGCACATTTCTAGAGGTAAGAGATGAGAGAAAGAATTCTAGAATTAGTTAGATATCGGGAGTTGGTGAGGAACCTGGTGATCCGGGACATCAAGCTGCGCTACCGCAACTCTGTCCTGGGCTTTGTCTGGTCTTTGGGCAACCCCTTGCTGATGATGGGCGTCTACACCGTTCTCTTCACCATCCTGATGCCCAAAAACGTCATCCCCAACTACCCGATTTTCATCCTCTGCGCCCTTTTGCCCTGGAACTACTTCAATACCGCCATCATGGGCTCCATTGATAGCATCGTTGGCAACGCCCATCTGATTAAGAAGGTGTACTTCCCGCGGGAGGTGCTGCCTATCTCCATAGTTCTGGCCAACCTGGTCAACTTTCTCCTGGCCCTGATCGTCCTGTTCGCCATGTTGTTCGCCTTCAGGGTGCAACTCACCCCGTGGGTGTTGTACTTGCCGCTGATCATCTTCATACAGACGATTTTCACCCTGGGCCTGGGCCTGATCTTCGCTACACTGAACGTTTTCTATCGCGATACGAAGATCATCATGGAGGTGGGGATGTTGGCCTGGTTCTTTCTGACCCCCGTCTTCTACCGCATCGAGGACCTGGTTCCCCGGTATGTCCGGCTGATGTACTGGGTCAATCCGATGTCGTCCTTCATCTCCTGGTATCGCATCGTGATCTATTACGGAACATCAATGGAGCCCGGGTTTATTTTCCGCACCCTCGTCACCTCGGTGGTTGCTCTCGTAGTGGGTTACCTCGTCTTCACCCGTTACAGCCCTGTCTTCGGCGAGGAAGTCTGATGGCGGCTTGCTCCTTTGATCTATGTCCGTCGAATTCTGTCAGCCTGTTGTGGAGTTAGTTGGTTGAAACTATCGGTCATAATGCCCGTTCATAACGAGATGCACACGATAAGAGAGGTGCTTAAACAGGTGCAGGAAGTTGATCTCGAAAAAGAGGTTATTATCGTTGATGATCACTCTTCCGATGGAACGCGCGCGATTCTGGCTCAAATGACGGACGATGGGGTAAAGGTGGTCTATCATGATCAGAATACGGGCAAGGGCGCGGCCATACAAACCGCCTTGCAATATGTGACGGGAGACATCATCATAATCCAGGATGGAGATTTGGAGTACAATCCCACCGACTACCACAAGTTAATAACCTTTGGTGCTAGTTGACAAAAGGCGGAAGTTCTCCTAAACTTGTAGAAAACCAATCGGGTGAAAGGAGAACCCCATGACCACCGTAGACTTTATCACCGAACTGTTTTGCCGC
>Ga0265595_1001441_pt1 | contig 18223 bp, 15 predicted proteins | sample saktaG_15_FD_190148 | JGI IMG/M metagenome (GOLD analysis project Ga0265595, IMG submission 190148) | Saline water microbial communities from Sakinaw Lake, British Columbia, Canada - sak_2013_06_06_50m | ecosystem: Environmental > Aquatic > Non-marine Saline and Alkaline > Saline ... | reverse complement strand
AAACTGCATTCTATCTTTGCGGAGAAGGGGGAACGTGAACCTATCTCCAAAACGCCTATAAATAAAGGTGAAAAACGATTTTCTATTTTGCAGTCCACCGATTAAACCACCTGCAAAATTACACTGTATTACGTTGCAAAGACCTCTTTTGATCGCCGCAAAAGTACTAAAAATAGAATAATGATCATACTTGAATCCGATAATTTACTCATATTAATTGCTTGTTCTCAACCGGAGAAAGACTGGTTGAATAATAAAAGGCTTGATTTCATTGAGTTCTAAGAAACTTTCAACATCCTCTTTTGTGTGAAAAATATAGTCAGCCAGGAGCTTTGTTCCCGGAATTTTGATTGTGAGTTTGTATTTGATACGTGAGTTCATGATTTTGGGTTTTATGGGCTCCCCTTTGTTTTTGAAGCATAAAAACAATGGAGAGCCCTGGTTAATGTGATTTGATTCTAGTTAGCCCCAGATCTGATAAAATTGCGGCCTGCGGGCCTTCATGTATGCATCCAGTGATGCCCGCGACGGGAATGAATAAGTACGGCATTTCTTGCCTTGACGATTTAAGATGGTAAGTTTGATTGTTGTGCTCATAACAGCCTCCTTTTTTGAAAATGAAAATTGACTTAATTGTTAAATCTTAGGCAACAAACAGCGGAGTAAATTTTAATACGCAGGCTGCCGGTCATTTTTATACCATAGAGAATAGAAGATATATAAAAATGACGGCACCCGGAGGGCTTGGCCGTGCGGATTAAAAATTTACGAAGCTACCTTTGGGTAAGATTTGCAATTAAGTAACAAAACCTTACTAATGAAAGGGCAAGTGCGGTCCGAAATGAAACTAGTGACAATATGAAGTTTCATGTGCGGACATCCAAATCAAATAAGTATCCTCATGAAAACGGGAGAATGATCTATCGATTCTTAAAACCACTGGAGTAAAAGGCAGTCAACTTAGCGATAGTTCCCTCAGAACGATCATTCATTAACTAGAACGTGCTTTGAATAATTCGGAGGTAGTCTATTCTTTCATCTCACTACTTTTATCCTGTAACGGCAGATATATAAAAGATTATAAAGCACTTGTAATCGATGATAGCGAATGCTGATTCAAAATACCAAGTAAAGTTTGATGAAACAAAAGGCTTGAACTTAGTATGATACGAAATTGAAAGAGAAAAAGAATTTCATACGAACACATATAAAATATATTAATTTGTTAGTATATTGCTTTATTACTATACAATATTCGCTATCTCAACAGATCCAGATTAAGGAAATTATTCATGACGAAACCACTATTTCAATTAAATATGATTTGGAAGGGAAATCAAATGATGAATACAAGGTATACCTTCAATATCTTAATGATGATAAAGAGTGGAGTGATACGCTGTTCAATGTTAGTGGAGATTGCGGGAATAATGTAACCGGTGGGAAAAACAAGATGATCACATGGAATGCAACTCAGGAGATTATAAAGCCAGGGAAGCAAAAGATTAAAATAAAATTGCTTGTAAACCGTAACACAAAAGACTTGGAGTACCCTACAGCTGCTTATACAGATCCAAGTGATGGGATGACGTATCAAGTAATGAAAATTGGCAACATATGGTGGATGTGCGAAAATTATGACAGAAAACCGACGAGCATAAGTACGACTAATACAGGCCAAGATCAATCGGATAGGACTGGGATGCAAGCCGCAACTCACACGGGAACATCCACGGGGAGTTATTATTACTGGAATTCTATCGTAAATAGTTTGCCTAAAGGATGGATGATTCCTGGGGTAGACGATTGGAAGAACATGCTTTCGCTTTTAAATGAGACAGATAGATTGAATCTGACATTTTCCTTTGACTATGGGCGAAAAGAGGTATTCTGGACTAATACCAGATCCAGTACCGGGCAATATCTATGCATATTTTCACGTGAATCTAGTAATTATAACCTCGGCACCATCGACGTAAAATTTGTGGACCAACTGCCCGTTCCCCCACCTCCATATCCCGTTCGACTCATTTCAACAACTGAAGATTTCCTAACTACCCAAGTAATAAGTTACTGGATAAAAGTTGATATAGAACCGAAGATATCCTCTCCGCCATTTTTAAACATTCCAAAAGAATCCATTGCCCTGATTGATGACAATGGAAATAATGCATTGGATGCTATGGAAAAAGCCAATATAAAGTTTCTGCTCAGAAACGATGGCGCTGGCACTGCCAATAAAGTAACAATCACAGCAACACTTCCCTCTTTGGGGAAAGGTGTTTTGCTGAATGACCCTATTGTGATTGGGATTATCCCTTCTGGGAATAGTGTTGAAGTTCAGATCCCATTATATGGAACTATTGAATTGGAAGAGAGACAGGTTGAATGTATTGTTACTATTTCTGAACGCAACGGATTTGGTATTAACAAAACCATCACATTCAGAACAAATTCATTCAGAGCGCCTGAAATAAGTATTATTGACTACAAAGTTCAAGCGGAGAATGGAATTATAAAACAGAATAAGTCATTTGAACTCGATGTGCTTATTCAGAATACCGGACAAGGAATTGCCAATGAAGTAACGATGGATCTCAATCTCCCTCATTATGTATATTGCTTATCCCCAAATCAACATACATCTTTAAATCAAATGATGCCTGGTGAGAGTAGATCAATCAAATACAACCTGATCGTTGCCAATGCTTATACAGATAAAATGATTTCATTGGGTATATCGCTGGATGAATCGTTACATAAATATGCAAAAGATTGGGAATCGAAGTTGGAAATAGAAAAGCCAGGATATGAAATCAGTTCAATTCCTGGTAGTGGTGCACCAGTAGTTGGAATTCCTGAGATATCACTCACCTCCGACATAGAGAAAGATATTCCAATAAATACACCCAAACAGAACCGTTTTGCATTAGTCATTGGCAATGAAGATTATACTGGATATCAGAAAGGGATTAGGCATGAAGCAAATGTACCATTTGCCAGAAGAGATGCTCAAACAGTCAAAGAATATTTCAATAAAACATTAGGGATTCCGGCGAGGAACATATTTTTTCTAACCGACGCCACGGCAAGCCAAATGAATCAGCATATTCTTTTACTCAAAAAGCTCGTTATTGCTTACGGAGAAGAAGCTGAATTGTACTTCTATTACGCTGGCCATGGCCTCCCGGATGAGATTACACGAGAAGTCTATATCATCCCTGTCGATGTTGCAGGAATCGATCTTTCCTTCGCGATTAAGTTGGCAGATGTATACAAAATCCTGGGATCATCAAAAGCTCAGCGTATAATTGTATTTCTTGATGCCTGTTTCACAGGAGGCGGAAGGGGGCCTGAATTATTGGCATATGCCAGAAGCGTTAAGATAAAACCGAAAACAGATGAGATTACCGGCAACATGATTGTATTTACAGCAAGTTCAGGCACACAATCTGCCCTGCCATATATGAACGAAAGCCATGGCCTATTCACCTATTTTTTATTGAAGAAACTCAAAGAGACAAGCGGGAAGATGACCTACAAAGAGTGGTTTGATGATGTCCAAAGAAATGTTTCGCTTGAATCTCTACGAATAAATATGAAGGAACAGGATCCAGATGTATATATTAGTGCCAACATACGATTGGATTGGGAAAGATGGGCAATAAATTGATTAGCGCACGAAATTAATACTCAACCAACTCTATGAGTACTTTCCAACCTAATTCTTATCAGAAGCTTAAAGGACAAACATGGTTAAGATCCGAAAACTTTAATAAAGTTTTCATTTGAGATCTTACTGAACATTTCAGTCCCAATCATCTTTACATATAAGTTAATATTTTCAAGATACCAGTCCGTATCATTCTTTTCGGGTATAAAATAACGGTTGATCGGATAATCACTCCCAAATATGATGCGATTCTCAAATTTATTTTCAATTAGTAACTGTAAATCATTTACTGGCATAAAAGCGGTATCAACATAAACATTTTCGCATTCCGTCATAACTTCTATTGTTTCATGTATTGGACTGCCGTGAGCAAGAATAATTATACTATCTTTAAATTTTCTACAAATGTTCAAATAGGCACTAGAATTCGATTCTTTATTTCCCCCTGTGTGAATCATTACAGGTATGTTTCGTTCCCGGGCAATATTTAAAATTCTTACGATAGATTTTTTCCCAGATGGCCATCCATTCTGATATTCATGCACTTTAAATGCACTACAAGGAATATCATCAAAAAACTCAAGGTTAGGGTATTCAGTCAAAATACGGTACGTGACCCAATGGATAATTTTAACCGCATCAGGAATAATCTTTATGCATTCATATAATTCGTTACCATAGTTCGATAGGTCGTGATTATGAATGGATAATGACATAACACAAAATTTATCTACCTTCAACAAAGCTAAATTAGAAATAACATCCCTTGGAGAAAAATAAACCTTTTTACCCCATGGTCTCTGAAATGGGCCGACATGGACATGGCAATCATTCATCATTGAAAAAGCATTGAGAGTTCTAATCTCTGATGGGCTGTGTCAAGTCAATTTAGTTGATCGAAATATCCTTACCTCCATTCAAGAACCCAATTCAGACATTTCGCTTATTACTTGGTCTGAAGTATCTTTCTATCATTGTATTCCTCCACCATTCTTTTATTCAGAAATGCCACATCGCAAAAGTGTTTTGTGATTTTAAACATATCTCCATTATTTTCGTTGTAGTTCCGGACTAAACACATGGCGCAATAATCCCGTGCTTCACATTTAATACATTCAGGGAAAGAACTATTGATAATGGTACGGAGATATTTTAAAGCACTGGAGTTTTCCCATATATCTTTAAGTGATTGACTATATGCATTTCCAACCACCATGCCTTGCCATCCGGCGCAAGGATAATAATCGCCATTTGCAGCCAAACAGATATTATCGACACCGACACCACAAACTGGTAGATTCTTGAACTTCTCAATATCATGACTTATTGGTTCACACTTAAGTGTTGTAGCCAAATAATCACGATCGAATTCCAATATATCTTTCAGTAATTCCTCAGTTTCTTTGAGATTAATCCGTTGAGACAGATTGTTCGTGCTGTGGTCGGCCTGAGCCATCATTATGAAATCAGTATAGGCTTTGGATCGAAGTTTATTCGCGTACAACAGAACTTCTTTATAAGATTTCAAGTTCAGTTTCATTACTGGACAACTAATTTGCATCGGTATTTCAGCCTCAACTAGTCTTTCAATGCTGTTTTTTGTTTTCCCAAAAGATCCCTTTAATTGTGTTATTGCATCGTGTTCTTCTGCTTTCATCGAATACAATGAAACCTGTATAAGTGAAGGATTAATTTCTTTAAGCAATGAGATATGTTCATCAGTTAGTAGAACAAGATTGCTTAAAATACTAATTATGAAATCATTTTCCCGACAATGGCGTAAAATAGTAGAAATATCTTTGTGCATGAATAATTCACCACCAGACAGGGTAACCTGCAAAGTCCCCATTTCTTTGGCCTCATCCAGCACACGTAGTATCAATGATAACTCAATATCGCTCCCTCCATTTTTTTTTGAATTTGGGATATAACAATGAATGCATCGTTCGTTGCACCGTGCCGAAACCTCAATTTGCAATCCAAAAATCCGGGGTTCTTTATGGAACTCTTCATAAAAAAATTCAGAACTGCCAGATAAATTATCTTTTTTATCAGAATTGGAGAAATCATACAGAGCCGTTTTTGGGTTCTCCAAACTGTAATTGAATGAAGGCTCCTTAACGGTCAGTTCTTCCGGGGTGTTACCGGTTACAACAAACCCATTTTTTTCTAGATCCGTAACAAACTCAATGAAATCGTTTTTTAGTTCATCAATAGAAATGTCCTGATATAACGGCAGCAATTCCTGAATGATGTAGTCTATTTCCTTGGGAACACGACAGATTTTGGATAGAAAGTCGGACCCTGTTTCATTGTAAGTGCGGTCATGTTTAGTAAGCTGATTATTGATATAGCCGAAGTTGCTAAATTGACGGATAAATGTGTCTTTATTTTGTTTTAATAACATATCCTTTTAACTTTATAAAAAATACACTTTGATTTCATGCGTACTTAAGAAAATAGATACTAGCATCTCAATTCAAAATGTTATTGTTTCAAATCTTTAATTGGTGGATTGATATATACATAAAGAACTCAGGTTTGCGAAAAAATCAAGCTTGTATGAGTTGAAAATTATCGGTCATCAAACTCTGTAATTCTGGTTTATATTTTTGAATATGGGTAAAAAAGTCCAGACAATATTTCCTGAATACTGCAAATTTTTCGTAGTAAGAGTTATAAGTCACCTTTTTCTTGAAAAACTTCCACAGACGCTCAATAATATTAAGATTCGGACAGTATGGAGACAAGAAGATTAACCGGACTCGTTTATTTGCACGAAGGAATTCCTGGACCTCTTTTGATCGGTAATATCTTGCATTATCAAGGATTACATAGATTTTCCCGATCGGTTGTTTTTTCATCATCTTGGCTAATAAAGCAATAGTCGATTGAGCATTAATCATTTCTGATTCATGAATGATTACCTTATGATTTTCAATACAGTACGCTCCATTGATATTGATTCTTTGTCGACCGGTATTGGTTTTAAGAAGCATCTCGGTCCCCTTTCGAATCCAGCCATACGCTGGTTGAGAATTATGCAAAGGATGAACCCCATCCATGAAATAGATTCTATCTTCTTCAGCCTTGTTTCGCTTGATTCTTCTATATTTCTTTATAAAGGCTTTTTGCGCTTCAATATCAGCTTTCCCTGGTATATGAATCGGTTTCTTATAACGAAATCCCATTTGGTGCAAAAAGCTGGTCATGCCTTTCACCGTATAATTGACCTTGTATCTCTTTTTCACGTAAGCGCATATTTGTTTTGCCGTGAGATACATGGTGTTGTCCAAATGGTCAACCAATTCTTGTTTCTGACGTTCTGTAAGCTTACTTGTTCCACCAATGTAATTGTCCTCTATCAATGTCATTATCCCGCTTGAATTATACCGGTTATGCCAGCGACGAATTGTGGCATCATCAAGGATCAGCACTTCTGCAATCTCATCATATGAGTAACCGGTATTCAGCATCAGGATTGCTTTTATCCTGTCTTTCTTCTTTGGATGGGTCTTACGATGAAGTTGTCGTAATTCAAGAACTTGGGCCGGTGAAAGGAAAGCTGACATCCAGTGCAAAGAAAAATGCAATAGTTGCAACATTACATTCAATACAACATTATTTTTGAACAGAAGATTGTTAATCATGTCGCATTCTCATTCAGCATCGGTATACAATACTTAATAATAAATAATATAATCCATTTTGTATTAAAAAGAATCCCCAGGGAAGACAAAGCTTCCTTGGGGATTCTTTTAGTCTAACCAGACCGCTCACATTTTCTACACATTGTCTGGGTTTTATCCCCTTCAGATGGACATCCTGCTGCATACGAGCCTGTTGGATTGTTTTTTGAAATCACTTTTACTTTTTTGTACTTCTTCATTTTTTTAATGTTTTAGTTAAACAATGTATTGATAAATTCCACCAAAGTGGAAGACCCTATGTCAAACATGATAAATGAAAGGCAACTATATATGGAAAGTTACTTCTTTTACTTTCTTCACACCAAGGAAATTAGGGGCTAATAATCTTACTCTCATATAGTCCATTCCATCTATGTGGTTGCTTTTATACGTGGCAGTATCAAGCTCAACCTTAAATACATAAAATGCCGGTTTTCTTTTTAAGCATACAATCCAAGGTTTAATCAAATCAAAGGTTCTTACTTCACCAGAAAAATCGTCTTTTTCGGAAAGTGTGAGTTCACAATCTATATCCTTGATTTTGTTTCCAAACAAATTGGTATTAAAGACGGCAACTCTGATATGATCAGAAGATATATCTCTTTTGTCGAAGGAGATTTTAAAACTCGGTTTAAACCAATATCCTATTGTCACAATAGCAGTGGCTGTGGCTAGAAGTATTCCGCCAAAATCAATAATCCATCTTACTGGTTCCTGAAGCAAGCAAGCATGTTCCATGAATGTTAATTTAGTATTAAGTTTTTGTTCGAAGGTTTATCTTATATTACTTATGCTTTTTGGCTCATAATTATATTCTTTTGTATATACAATATTTAGAGCAAGCTTATATATCAAAAGTGGCAATTAGACACTGAACAATCTTAGACAGGCTGAGTATGTCATTGTACGACATCTGTTCATTCTTAGTGTGATAATGAGTTATTGGCGGCTGAACCCACGCAATTTTGTAGTCATCTTGAAGACAATCTTTTGGTTTCAGCATTCTTTCCCAACCCCTGCCCAGTTCGGTAATTCCACTGCCTTCATATTCAACCAGGTTTATATTATTTCTATTTGCGCAGGCTTTGATGGTATTTAACAGCACCTGGTTTGCATTAATTAGAACCGTATTTCCTCTTTTTTCTTTTGTGCGCAATACAAGTCCATCTCCAAGATTCATGTATCGCTTTGTACTCTTAAACCGGACTCTTCCTCTATCCAAAGGCCTTACATCCACGCAAATAAAATACTTATCTTTGAGATACTTTTGATAATCCTCAAGAAAAGAAATAAATCCCCGGCCACCTGTTTCTTGCAAGTTTGTTAGACCTTCAACTTGAGGAAAGAGTTTGCTTTCTTCACTTGTAGTTATTAAAAGGCTGGTGTTTTTAGGTTTCATTTCCAACAAAAGTTTAAGGCACACAGCTAAAGACACAGTGTTATCTAACTTACCTTCAACAGTTCTAATCGAAGTATTATAGACAGACAAAGGGGAGGAGTTTTCTTGTTTCCTATCACAATGTGTAACAATGATGTATCTTGACTCCGGGTTTCCAACTAATAACGGAGGTACATTAAGGTAAAGCTTTGGGGTGATTTCCACGAAAGGAAAATATTGTTCTCGAAGAAGGCCAATAATATGATTTATTAACATTTCTTCATGGTCAGTAGGAGCTTGAATTTTATTGAGACTATTGATGAATTCTATTATAGAATCCAGGTTGCAGAATTGGTGTGTTTGTGGGTTCATACGTTATAGCGCACCTTTGAATTTCCAGATGATGGTAATCCTGTGTTTGAGAGCAATTAGAAAAGAGCTTATTGTACTCAAAAAGTTTTTTCCTCCTGTTTTAATTTTATTTAAACCTCTTGAAATTAAATCGGGATTAAGCTTCTCGTAACTAATCAGTTCTAATGACTTGCGATCACATTCAAAGCGGCCAACACATTCTGCCCATTCTTGATGGATGTGTCGATGATAGATCGAAGGATAGCGAAGTTCTCAGCAGAGCCCATGACTTTAAATTGACCGGAGATTTTTTGTTTGATCTTGATGTTTCGAATGGCCCTTTCCGAGTCGTTATTATGCGGCGGTACTGCAGGGTGATACAAAAAGGTGAAAAGATGGTCACGATATTTCACGATTCTTTTCTGGAATGCAACCAGTTCTTTTTGCTCCGGCTCAATCATCTCTATCAACAGTTTATTCAATTCGTTCTCAAGGAAGCTACGAGCATGATTCGGATAAAAGTACTCAGCCGGGGAATACCGTTTTTTAAGTTCCTGGGCTTCATACAGCATAAGCCGGAAACGAACTGGCCAAGCCACTTTGTAAAGTTCCTCCAGGTATTTGAGTTCTCTAACCAGATGAGCCGTACACAACTGATGCAAACCAACCGGAGTTTGAAAATGAGCTTTCCAGCAGTCATGAACCAACACACTTTCATCGGAGATCCCTTCCGTATGATCGGTAATGGTTGCTGTTCCGCGGTTTGGAGAAGCTGCAATATAGGTGGCCCGCTTACTTTGCCAGGTCCAGAACCAATGAATCTTCCCGTTGACTTTCATCCCGGTTTCATCGGTTCCGATAACCGGGCTGTTCATCACAACCTGACGGATGATCTCGTAGGCTTGTTTCCCTTTATTTGCCAGCCTATTAAGCAAACAGTGCAAGCCTCCTTCACTGATCGGTGCGCGAAAGATATCATGCATCACTTCTTGCAGGCGTTTAAAAGGAAGATGTTGCCTTACACTCAGGTATCCTACAAGACTTTCCATGTTTGGTCCATAGCTTACCGGATAGTCAACCCCTTGAGGAAAATCACTTTCAACAACCTTTCCGCAACTGCATCTACAGCGGTAAACACGATGTTCAGTAACAATTTGTTTGATCGGAGGGATCTCAATGACTTGACGCTTCCCACTCAGTTCCAACGGCAGATGACTAACATCCTTTCCGCAATCCGGACAAAAACAAGCATGATGATCAACTACTTCATCCGGATATTCAGTCATTTCAAGCGTATTTCCCTCATGGCCTGGTTGTCCTCCTACTTTTCGTTCGCTCTTCTCACGCAAGCTACTTGTGCGATTTGGCCGGTTTTCATCCTTGGACGGAGGAATCGAGCTGTTACCACTGTTCTTCTTAGTCTCAAGTTTTTCCAACCGTTGTTTAAGACCAGCTATCTCGGCCCGAAGCATACTTATCTCCTGTGCCTGCATCTCAATAATGCGCTTCAGTTCAACGATGATAAATTGTTCGGGTGTTTGCATACTACAAAACTAACCCCGCTATCCCATGATTTCAAAGAACGTAACCGCTTATTTATCAACTATTAAAATAATTTTCGTTAATATGTACTGGATTTCGAAAACCAAATTTATACTGCCAATAAACCACTGTTGATATCAATGAAAACTTGTTAATAAACACGATTTTTAGAACTGATTAGTTACAGCTTCTCAAATATCACATAAATATATTCATGGAGATAGAAGAATTATTTATCGATGCTTTTTATTAACGAACGTAAGATATCAGCTAATAACCGATAAATTCCTCAGAACGTTCATTCATTGACTATATCAGGCTTTTAATAATTCAACCGAGACATGTCCATTCTTATCACTACTTTTATACAGTTAAGAGAAACCCCATGATCACTTGTATCATTATCGATGACGAACGCCGGGCCGGTGAAGCTCTTGGGAAGATTCTTGAACGGTATTTTAATGAAAAAATTCGGGTGGTATTTCTGGCAGATTCAGTGAAAGAAGGTGTTGCCGCTATTCATAAACATAATCCAGAACTTGTATTTCTCGATATTGAGATGCCCGTTGAGAATGGATTTGCCCTGTTTGACTACTTTACTAAGTATCCGTTTGAGGTGATTTTCACGACGGCCTACCAACAGTATGCAATTGAGGCCATCAAGTATGCTGCGCTGGACTATTTGCTGAAGCCTGTTACATTTATTGAACTTCGGGAGACCCTTAAGCGATTTGAAGAGAAACAACAAGCGAAGAACCGCCAGGAGCGGATTGAAACATTACTTAGTAATCTTAATGTTGGAGATCCCATTAAATGCAAATTAGCTCTACCTACGATGTATGGATACCAGATGGAGAACATCAACAACATTGTTTATTGTGAAGCAGATCAGAATTACACCAATATACATATGGCATCTGGCGAAAAGATACTGGTAGCTCGAACCTTAAAATATGTAGAAGAACTTCTACCTGATGAGCTGTTCTTCAGAATTCACAAAAGTTTTCTGGTTAACCTTAATTATGTAAAAAAATACCTCAAGACTGATGGCCACCAGGTCATTCTGGAAGATAATACCATTCTGGATATAGCAAATCGAAGAAACGAAGAATTTGTACAAGCTCTTACTCAATACAAACCAGTGCCAAAAAACTGACCCTTGCGTTTCCATGTGATTATCATACTACTTCTCTTTTCTGTGCCGGTTATTGGTCAGGTTTACTATTCAGAACATCTGACCACCACTGAAGGACTTCCATCCAACTCTATCCGGTGTGTTTTTAAAGATAGTCGCGGTTTCCTCTGGATAGGAACAGATGGAGGTGCAAGCCGCTATGACGGGATAACCTTCCGAAACTATAATTCATCAAATGGGCTGGTTGGGGATCAGGTATGGTCTATTGTGGAGGATGATCAAGGGGCACTTTGGTTCGGATGCTATGGTTCAGGAATAACACGTTTTGATGGAAATGAATTCAAAAATTATACGTCCCATGATGGTTTAGTAGATGCGTTTGTACGGGTAGTTCATTATAGCCAAGCCAACAATAGTCTTATCATCGGGACTAATTCGGGATTCAGCATCCTGAAGGGAGAAACGTTCATTAACTATTCAGTTGAAAACGGAAAACTTAATCAACCAGTAATTGTCACCAGCATCCTGGAAGATGATACATCATATTTAATTTTATCCTATTACTACCAGAATTACCTTATCAGCAAAAGGGACTATACGATACATGTGGTGAAAACAAGACCGTTTGACAACACGTTTACCAGTTCATCCTTTATTGATTCACGAGATGATACCATTGTTGGATTTGAGAAACGGGGAATAGCGATTTTCAAAGACCATCAGCGAACTATCTATGAGCCGATAGGACAAGTGTTTGGGATTGTTGAGGATTGTAAAAATACACTCTGGTTGGCCTCATGGAACGGAGGGATATCTCCTCCAGGGGGTTTGTTTTGCTATCGGGATGGACATTTCACACCGATGAACAAGTTCTTTGGTTTCACAAGTGTTTTGGGATGGTGCGTTTACTGGGACAGTAATGAACAATTATTATGGTATGGGACCCTGGATCAGGGTCTTTATAAGATTCCTTTACAACGGTTTGTATTTTACTCTGCTTCGTATTTTGGAGAAACAACACTAAAGGTCAATGATCTGTTAGTTGACTGCCAAAATTCTCTTTGGATTGTAACTGATAGCGTTCTATTGATATATCATGGAATGACTACTCATAAGATCCGGTATACAGATTTTATTGCCACGCGGGTTGCTGCTGACAAGAGAAAGATAAAAAATAATGGAACCGTAAATCAATTCAGAACTGTTAAGGAATGGAAGTCAGACTTTGAGAAACTGGCATGTATTGATCAGGCCACGTCAGGCACCATTTTCATCTCGGCATCTCCGATGGGGATTTTCTCTGTGGATTCAAAGAGTTATCGTATTGAGCACTTGTACAACGCACATTCCAGGCAATTCATTATAGATAGCAGTGAAACTGTTCTGGAATGCGATGAATGGGCTTTGTCCCCGCGAACAGTGTCGAAGAAAAAAAACGGGGGGAAACCGGTTTCTTATCAGTACGGGAAAGAAATACCACATCATATTCATAAAATCGTTAATACTCCAGAAAGGGTTTGGTTTTGCGGTGCAACGGAAGGAATCTATTACATGAAAAAGGATCGATTCTACAAACTCAATGACATCGATACTACATTCAAAGGAAAAATCAATGATATCATCACTACGGATAAATGGACTATACTAGGAGGCAATGATGGCAGGGTCCATCTCCTGGAAGAACAGCAGGATACGCTGATCAAACACTATGATTTTGTTTGTGATAAATCTCAAGTTCAGTGGCTTCAAGTTACAAGCAAATATCTGTTTGCTGGGACATCGAGTGGTGTCTTACAATACAATCTGAGCGATATTCAATCTGGAAATTTTGGAAATAGAAGGAAATACGATAAACGCGATGGAGTGGGCAGTACATCATGGACCGTTGCAACAATTAATCAAGACAAACAAATATGGTGTGGGACTTCTGAGGGATTGGTGAGAATCGACACCAGGCTGCTTGAGACATGTTTGTCAACTCCGAATAAAACGATCATCACAAAAGTTGAACTTCAGAACAAACCTATTAACTGGACAGAATTGACTGGAAAAGATCTCTTTAGAAACAGCGCGGCCGGATCCTTTGAGTTGCAGCCAGACCAAAACCATCTGACCTTTTATTTTCATACGATTTCCTATTCTGATCCACTGGATGAGATGTATTATTATATGCTAAAAGGAATCGATACCAGCTGGAATGGCCCAACAGATAAAACCTATGTGATCTATCCCCAGATTCCTTCGGGAGAATATACATTTTTGGCCAGAAGCTATAACTGTCGGACAGATAGTTATTCCCAAAAGGCCTCCATCTCATTCAGGATCCTGACACCATGGTACCATACATGGTGGTTTTATGCGATTTCATCCTTTCTCCTGATAATGATCCTCCTCTCACTGTATACGATTCGTATCAGAGATATTAAAATTAAAGAAAAACGAAAGCGGGAGATTTTATCAAGGATATCTGAGCTTGAGTCCCGTGCTCTGCAGGCTCAGATGAATCCTCATTTCATCTTCAATTCTTTGAGTTCCATTCAGAATTTTGTACTGGACAACGATGTCGACAATGCATTGAAATTCCTAACCCACTTTTCGAAAGTGATCCGGATGACCTTTGACCATGTAGATAAAAAGATGATCACACTGGACAAAGAGCTTGAATATGTTGAGCACTACATTGCCTTAGAACAAATGCGGTTTGATGACAACTTCATATTTGAAAAATGCATTGATCCAGCTATTGATACCAGCCAAGTTTTAATTCCGCCGATGATACTGCAACCTTTTCTAGAGAACTCCATCCTGCACGGTGTACGTAATATCCAGAAAAAAGGAGTCCTGAAGCTACTTTTGCAAGTAAAAGACACCTCTACATTTGTTTGTATCATTGAAGATAATGGAATCGGAAGAGTCAAAGCCATGGAGATGCAGGCTCATCAAAAGCCTACTCGGGAGTCAAAAGGGATTTCAATCACAAAAGAACGACTTAATCAATTTCAAGATCAGAAATCAGCAAGTAGGTTCCTGATCACAGACTTATATGATGATGACGGGGGCTCATTGGGAACCCGGGTTGAGATAGAGATTCCAATGCAGTATTTGGAGTAACCTACATTAAGTTTGAAAAACTGCTATTTGTGTACAGGGTTCCCCTGGAAAAAAATAGATCATGAGAATTTTTCTATGGGTAAGATTTGTAATTAACCTTGATGTGGATAGGCTATTTGAATCGAAGGATAAGAAATAGGATGAGAAGGATAATAGAGATTAAGCCAACAACTAACCAGGGGATACGGGAAATTAATTGATCAACTCGATCAGGTTTTAAATTGATAATCCTTTCTACAGGAATCTTCCTATCTACAAAGATTGTATCCGCTTCACATTTCCCTTGAAGATAGAGTGTGTCGCGGAGGCGCAGCACGGAAACTTTCAGTCGATCTTTTGTAAGAATAACGGTGTCGAACAGACTATCAATATGCAGGAGTGTATCTGCCTGAAGACTTGGAATTGGGATCGTATCGCGAATGTGCAGGGTATCTGTAGTTTTAAGTTCAGGGTAATGATTAACCAGACGGGATAACCGTTTCTGCGGTGAACATGAGATCGCCAGGATTGTGAATAGAATCAGTTTGGCACACAAGGAAAATAGGGATGGTGTTGTTCTCATGAATTGGTCTCCTCCTGATAGTTGAAATCATTTAACCTGCGAATCCAACCTTTTTCGAACCTCTTTTGAGAAGGATCCAGTTCGATTATCCTTCTGATAAATCGGAGACGATCCTCAACAAGTTTCCTGTGAAGTTCTTTCGGATCTGATCCATTGACTGCCTGAAGGGTACACCGGCCAACAATGCCATCGTCTTCCACATCAAGAATCCGTTGTGGCAGGACAATTCCCCACTTCCCACTACACCAGACCCAATCGACCAAGATTTCAGCAATGGATTGATTCTGGATCTCATCAGCACGCCAGCGTTTCCAATAGAATAGCCGTAGAATGTTGGTAGCATCATCCCTGGACATTAACCATAGGTCTTCAATATCGATATCATTGTCGCCATCTTTATCATAGCCCATCTGTTTCCAAGTGGAGATGGTGACTCCCATGTTGGTGGCACCACCTTTGTCGACAGGATCATTGGAACAGCCACCTTCCCATTTGAAGATCTTGGCGGCGAGGGGTTCTATTTTTGCCATTTTGTTAGCTTTTGAGGTTTATAAGAAGGTTGCTTCTTCATCCCGTGAAGCGGGACTAATCGCAATGACAATGTTGCTATTTTGGTTTGATCGTAAAAATGGAGTCCTGGATATACAGGAGGCCCAGTATGGTAGGGAGAAGGGCGATAAATTCACCACCGGTGATGATCTGCCTGAAGAGCAGGATAATGGTGATGATTAGGAGGGCGAGGCCCAGGAGGGAGGTGCGCCAGTTTGAGAGGATTCGAGTTTTCATAGGGGTTTGTGTTTTGGGATTAGGCATGAGACGCGGCATGCCGCGTCTTTGCGGTTGATGTTGGCTCTATCTTGGGGCACGGCATGCCGCACCCTTACTAATGATTGCGGAGATAGATCTGGATTTCGTCGATCTTTTTGAGGATCTCTTTTGTGTCGGTTTTGATATCAGAGCGGATGAGGTCGATGTCGTTTTGGTTGTCGGCTTTGTGGAGGAGGAGGTCCTGTTTCATGTTTGTGAGTTCGACGTTGATCTCGGCGATGCGGATCTCCATGTGGATCCAGATCGAGACGATGGCTACCAGGAATGTGAACAGGCTAATGGCCTGAGCTATGGGCATTCCGAGGATTGTGTTTTTTGTGGGCATAGAACCTCCTTTCAATTACAAATTAGGAATGAAGAATTACGAATTATATGTTCCATTTTATTGATATTATGGTACCTAGCCATAGAAGGCGACTTCGACCATTTCGATGAATGCCACCCAGCGGAGGACAACCTCTTCCTGACCGGTCACTTCAATTTTTAGTGCCCCGTTTACCGTATCGGCAGAGATGTTCACATCCAATTCAGGGATTGTTTCGGAAATGACTGTCTTTGTGACTGACCCGATTAATGCTGTTGAGGAAGCTGTTCCTCTCTTTCGGATCAATCCCTTGAGTTCATAAGCAGCTCCATCGCTGATATTGTCATCGGTAACTACAACCATTACCCGGAAGGCATTCATCTTATCGTTCATCAGGATGATATGACCTTCCTCACCAACAAGTAATTCCCATGGATTGGCATCTGCCGTTTCTATCCGAGCTATGATGTTTGTGTATTGAGCCTCCCCCTTCGCTTCCCCACCAAAAAAATCCCAGGAGGCCTTGGCATGTTGGTAGTCATTGTAAGTTTTTGCACATAACCCCTCAGCATGCGAATAGGCACCATTGCATTCATTCAAACTACCTTCGGCATGAGAACAGACAGAGTTAACCACATTACCATTTCCTTCGGCATGGCCAGCGTATTCGTTCACGTGGTTTCCTTCCCCTGAGGTGAACGATTGATTCCCAGAGATGATGTTCCCAGAACCACAGGCCGTACTTTTCTCTCCTGAGATCTCATTGTATTCTCCGGAAGCCATGGAAGACAAACCGGAAACGACATTCCGTTTTCCTGCTGCAATAAATGCATTTACTCCCGAAGCCTCATTACTCTCCCCTCCACCGATAAACGCTTTAGCTCCGGATGCTACCCGATTAATCGTGTCGCGTACAAACTGGAAGTCGGATGCATTAGCCCCTCTTGGATTCCCTCCCAGAGCATTTACTCCAAGCGCCCCCTGGCCAGCTTGGGGTAATATGGAGAGATCCTGATCGCCTGTATTCACTCCGGATACTTGGTCCAGAACATCCTGGTTGCCGTGAGCATGGTCATTGGTATTGGCATGTTTCAGTGTAACCGCATCCTCGAAATCCTCCTGAGATCCAATAATTGTTCGTATTCCTGGTCCAGAAGCTCCCAGGAAGTTCATGATCCCCAGGCTATCGATCCAGGTACGGATGATATTGGATTTTGGCCGCGAAGGCTGAGCGGAGAGTTTTGTATAATCCTTGAAAGGCGTTGCTCCTTTGTTTTGGTTGCCGAGGCAGAAGAATTTTGAGAAGCCCATTTTATTCAAATTTGAATTAGGAATGACGAATTACGAATTGGATTTCGGATGCCGGATGCCAGATGCCAGATGCCAGATGCCAGATGCCGGATTATTGATTATTGACAGCAGTTTTTTCATCTTGAAGGTTATTCCATTAAAACATAGATCTTTTCTAAAACACCTTCTGTGGCTGATTGAACGTCGAGGGAGAAGCGGAACCAGGTGGTAAGAAGGTCTGTGATGTTGATGGTCATGGAGGTGGTGGCGGGATCAAGCGTTATGGTGACCGATTCATCACTTTCGTTTCGGCAGAGGTCGAAGTTTCCACCATCAAGGCTTTGATACATGGAGATAGCC
>Ga0265595_1001438_pt1 | contig 18238 bp, 9 predicted proteins | sample saktaG_15_FD_190148 | JGI IMG/M metagenome (GOLD analysis project Ga0265595, IMG submission 190148) | Saline water microbial communities from Sakinaw Lake, British Columbia, Canada - sak_2013_06_06_50m | ecosystem: Environmental > Aquatic > Non-marine Saline and Alkaline > Saline ... | reverse complement strand
CATCTTTGGATTGTCCTTATGATAGTATATTCCCGCATGATACATGTAATTATCAAATCATATGCAATGCCGGAAACAGCTGGCCGCCAAATCTAATTCCCCTGTCTAACGGATGTATGCTGTGTCTTCCGGATAACAGAGATGCGAATCTGTCCTTATCACCCACACCTACACCCTCGCCATGGACAAAAATATTTTGGTATAAATATGTAGGATGTAATCCTCCGCCTCCTGCTCCTTGTCCGTGCCCATCAACTCCTGTAACTATTACAGATCTTAGTAATCCTTCGATTTGGGAACTGGTATTAACTCAAATAAATCCTACAACACCTTTTTATGCGACAGGCCAGTTGGAGGCCACTACCTGTTACGTAGCTACGATACAAACAGGCTGCGATTTATGTATTACAGATCCAGTAACTCTTTGGGTTTGTCAACCGCTCCCCTCAGTTAATATCTCAGCAGTTCCTGCTTTGACCTGGATAAATAATAGTGGATGGCATGCATGTGAGCAATGGTCTGGTAATTTAAATATACTACCATACGTACCAAGAATTACTTGTGAATCACATATTACATGGGAAAGATGGGACTTTCTGCTTAATCAATGGTTGTATCCTCCACTCCAATCTTTAAACTATTACCCTCCTTATAATAATCCAATGCCAGACCCATTTGTAACTCCACTATTGAATTTAGTATGTAACACCTCGCCAACTGACTGCGATTCAATATATAAATTCAGGGTTGTATTAGAGGATATATGTGGCAATTCGACCGAGTCTCCTATTGATATCCATGTTGATAAACGCACTGAGGATTGCCCTTATACATTTGCTGCTGATCCTGCCTGGATTGGAACAATTACAGGAACAAGTATAACGAATCCAATATTTTGTGATAGTGGAGCAACTGTACTTAAATTCGACTCCCATTGCTTGAAAATCAAGCAATGGGAAATCAGTGAGCTAATAGATCCATGTGGCTCTGCAACATGGAGTCCCTGGACAGTTTTGAGTCAAGCCGGGACTTCAAATATATACTGGACGAATATACTACACAATACGACTAAATATAGGGCGTGGATTTACAATGGAAGCTGCCTTGATTTAGCAAATCCAGTTTACACTTCTGAACTCGAAGTGACCATTATTCCAGAAGCAAATGTCATCCTCACAACGCACTACAATTATATGTGTACAGGGTGCCCTCTCCCAACTTTAACAGCGACCAATAATTGTCCCACGTATTATTCTATAACATCATATGAATGGGCAGTTAATGGAACTATTGTTGCAACTACGACTGGAAATACTTTTCAGGTCAATTCACCGGGCTCCTGGACCGTAAATGCAATAGGTGGAGTATGTGGACCTTTACATTCAAACAGGATAATAATTTGTGACTCGCCTTCCTTGTCAGTTGAAGGGCCATTGTGTTGCATACCGCCAGGAATATCTATCGGAGGGCCATGGTGTTTTTGTGACGGAGAATCCATTACTTTAACCGCAGTGGTTGGCGGATGCAATGTCCAGACTATTACCTATGAATGGAGAGATCCTAATGGCCAGCCCATTTCAACAAATGCAAGCGTAAATGTCACTCTTCCTGGCACATACACGGTTACAGCAATCTGTGATAACTGTTGTGTTATTTCAACAACTGCAACTACTATTCAATGCCCTTCAACTTCGCCTTAATATGATAATGTTTATCTAAAAGTGATAACTGAAAAAATTAATTAGTAATGAATCAACTGACTTAAAAAAAAAGATACATATCAAATGAATTTACATTTTAAACGATATAACAACAAATCATTATGAAAAATATAATATTATTTAAGATCCTTTCAGTCCTCATTATGAATGTATTAGTGATGACTGTTCATGCATTGCCTGGGCCGTTTGAGGGCATCATAACATTTAAGATCACATGTTATGACTATCAGAATATGGAATATCCCAATTCAATATTTCCAAAAGAGTTGACAGTCACCATCAAGGGTGATATGGCAAAGGTCGAAATGATGACTCCAATTGGTCCTCATATTGAGATCATCAATTATATAGATGAATCTAAAATCACGCTGATCAAGTTATTGAACCAAAAATTTGCCTTGCATGAAACTGCATCGGAAATACTTGAAAACAAAAAGAATGAACCGAAAGGGCAGGTTCAGTTTATCAATGAGACCAGGGAAATTGCAGGATATTCCTGCAAAAAAGCCATTGTAACCACTGAAAACAATGGGGCAAAATCCTCGTTTGACGTATGGTATTCAGATGAGCTTGGCGGGTTAAACAGCAATTTTGATAAGCCGTTGTATAAAGATATCAAAGGCGCCTTACTTGAGTTTTACTTATTACTTCTCAATTTACGTTTAAGGCAACCGCTATTTCCATCGAAGAAAAGAGCATATCAAGCCAGGAGTTTGATATCCCATTTGATTATCCGATTACTTCAAAAAATGAACTTAAAACCAAATTGGTTAGCAAGCAATAGCCAAAGTTAATTGAATTGGTATTGGTCACTAAAGCATTTGTGATGAAAAATAATCATGGAATTTGGACACTCACTATGGTCGCAACAATTGTTGTGGAAGTTTGTATGCTTGTAACAAGCTGCCGCAACAAATGCTGCAATGATGAAGACCTTTTGGCCCTGGCTGAGTTGACCACTGATACCGTGAGCGCCATCACGCAAACAACGGCACAATGTGGTGGAAGCATTTCATCTGATGGCGGAGCAAATATTACTGCAAGAGGGGTTTGCTGGAGCAATTTGATTAATCCTACAATATCAGATCATTATTCGAACGACAGCAGCAGAGCAAGCCATTTTACCAGTTATCTGACTGGTCTTACCCCGGACACGCTTTACTATGTCAGGGCATATGCTACCAACAGCGTGGGAACAGCCTATGGGAATCAACAAAGTTTTACAACGCTGCAGAATGCCACCATACCAGTTCTTACAACCGACGGGGTCACAGTCATAACTCAAACCACCGCTAACAGTGGTGGTAATGTTACCTCTGACGGAGGAAATCCGGTGACTGCCAGGGGAGTATGCTGGAGCACCTCCCCGGATCCGACAACAACCGACAGTTATACAACCGATGGCAGCGGCACCGGACCGTTTACCAGTTACCTGACGGGACTGACGCCCAATACGCCATACTACGTCAGGGCTTATGCTACCAATAGTGTGGGTACGTCTTACGGGAATGAGCAAAGTTTCACAACACTCGACTTGTCTTGTCCTGGAATACCAACAGTTACATATGGAGGACAGATCTATAATACAGTTCAGATTGGAACTCAATGCTGGTTGAAGGAGAATTTGAATATTGGTACAAGAATAGACGGAAGCATGCAACAAACCAATAATTCTACAATTGAAAAATACTGTTACGATGACCTGGTCTCAAATTGCGATGTTTATGGTGGGCAATACCAGTGGGATGAAATGATGCAATATGCAACAACTCCGGGAGTTCAGGGGATTTGCCCTCCAGGCTGGCATGGACCTACCGATGCCGAGTGGACAACACTGACAACTTTTCTTGCCGGAGAAGCAATTGCAGGAGGAAAGATGAAGGAAGCAGGAACGGCTCACTGGTCGAGCCCAAATACAGGCGCTACAAACAGCAGCGGATTCACTGCTCTTCCGGGCGGCTCCCGGACCTATAATGGCAATTTCGGCAACGACCTTACGTACTTTGCCTATTTCTGGTCGTCGTCGCAGTACAGTGCACCCTACGCGTGGTTCCGGCGGCTCGTCTACGATGACGAGAACGTGCTGGGGGGCTGGGTCGACAAAACAGCCGGTTATTCTGCTCGCTGCGTTATGGATTGAGGTGCGCAATGAGCGCGAAGCTATCTGCCGTCCCGGATGGGACTTGTTATTTAAAATATCGCCGTCATTTATCCCCGGACGATTGTCCGGGGCTATTTTCGTGCGTCCCTACGGGACAAATAGAAATTCAAATTGTCCGTTGTCAACTATCAAATTAAATCAACAATCGCCTAATCTCCACCGCTCCCCTGCCCTCATCTACCTTTTATTCAATCAGGTATACCGTTGGCTCAATGGAACAGTTTTTACCATAAAATGATCATATTATTGCAATGAGATGATTATTAACCTTAATTCAATATCCCATGAAATCCAAGACCATTTTTACACTAACTTTCTGGCTGATTGTTATATCATCACAAAGCCAGTATTTTCAGAAAAACTATGGACATAATAATTATTGTCATGATGTTTGTACAGCGCAGATGCAGGGCAGTATTACAAATATAATCATAGCAGGGAATTATTTTGAGCCAAACTTCACTAATCCCAATATGGAATTATGCAGCATAGATCAAAATTCAGGCAATCTTGCCTGGCAATACAATTATATTGATTCACAGGGAATCCTTTCAATCATCAGGGTATTTGATGTTGTTGCCTATACCGATCAGGTTGGGGATAATATGCTCGCGGTTACAGGCTCAGTCACGACATCAAACACAAACTATGCATTTGTTGCGAAGTTTGATAAGGACGGAACCTTCGTGGATGCTGCATATTACGTTTATATTCTTCCGTCCCCGGCTCATTCCCAGGGGCTTAGCATTATATACACACTGAATGGACCTGAGGGCAGCGGCTTTGTTGTAGGGGGATTTACCTGTATTGATTATGATCATCAGACGAATGATGCACACAAAGGTTTTGTAATGTATGTTAAAGAAGATAATTTAATGCCAAAATGGACTATTATAATTAATTCAACGAATCCGTATGATTCTCAGTATGATATGGTTTCAGATGTCACGGAAACGATATCAGGCTTTTTTGTGACCGGTAGTCTTGGTGTCATGAGACTTTCGACTTTACAACAAGCTGTCCTTTGCCTGGGAATAGACTTTGATGGAGGTTTGCGGTGGACAAATTCAATCACTATTGGTAATTCAAGGGATGTGGGTGTGGATGCCTACTATGATCAAAACAGTAATGAGGTTTATTTACTTGCCAATAATTCAGACACCCATCATTTTAGCATAATTGACATCAATGATGGCAATGGTATTATTGATTATTCCAGGAGCTGGAATGCTTATGACGGGAGCAATATAGAAAGATATGGATTCACTGTCACTGAATCTTTAGCTAATAATCCGGGATCATTGGTTATTGGAGGTTATATCAAGGAAGGCGAATATACTAATGAATTAGGGAACCCTATACAGTCACAAACGCTTCCATTCGCCTATGAGTTTGATAAAATGAACGGCAACCAGGTTTCTGCGAACTATTTTTATAATATTCCGTACCAGGATCCGGGATTTTCAGATTATTTTGATTTTTGGTCAAATCAAATGCCTTTAATTTATTATCCGAATATGATGCTGATGTTAAGAGATCTAATAGGATATTTTATTATTGGTTACAGGGCTTACCCATTAATGACTGATGTAAATGCTGAATATATAAAGGTAGATCCGGCATTTATTAATGAATGCTATCGGACATCCTGCGTGATTTCGCACAGTGCACTTACTACTGGTGCTTTAGAAACCCAGGTTACTCAGGCTTTTCCGGATTATATTCATTTTATCCTGCTTCCTGTTCAGAGTGGCTATGATTATAAAGTGTCCTGCCCTGATGTTTCAATATCAGATCGGAAATTTAATTATGTAAATGTGGATATTTCTCCGAATCCTGCTCATGACAGGCTTTTCTTCAATATTTCAAGCCAGGAACCTGTTTATTATTCAATATATAATGCCAAAGGCATTAAAACCGGCGAGGGAAAACTGAACAGCGGTGAATCGGAGATAGATATCAGCATGCAAAGTCCTGGATTATACTTCATTAAGTTGCTCATAAATGACGAATACATGACCAGGAAAGTTATCATTGAGTAATATTTCACGAATGGAAATGTTTTTCAACTGCTGCATGGTTTACCTCCTGCATTGGCAGGCATAAGTGTTCTGGTAGTATTGTTCCAACTATAAGGTTTCTCAGGAATGAGGCGGCAGAATCCAACCGTCGATTCATAGCAGTTCGCAGTTCGCAGCGGAGCAAAGCGACGTCCCGATTAAATCGGGATCGGCGGTCAGATTATCGATTGTAGATCTTTTTGGACGTGAAATTAAACCATTTGGAAATATTTCCTCACTTCCTTACAAGGCAGATATTTCCGATCTTCCGGATGGGGTGTATATTTTGAGGATGACGGATGAAGAGGGGAAGTCGGGCTCGGTGAAGTTTCTGAAAATTGCGGAGTAATCTGTGCTTTATCTGAAGTAATCCGTGGTATCTGTGGTGAAATGAAAAACTGCGGTTTTCTGCCGTCCCTATGGGACTTTATTTGGAATTCGCGTCTTCTTAATCCCCGGACTTACATCCGGGGCTATTTTCGGTCGTCCCAATGGGACTTGTTATTTAAAAAATCACCGTAATTTATCCCCAAACGATTATCCGGGGCTATTTACATTCGTCATTGCCGGGACCAATGGAAAATCAAAATATCACCTGTTAATTCTCAAATGTCAAATTAATTCATTAAATCCTAAACCGGCAAATCGTCCAATCGTCCTCCCGTCCTACCGTCTTACCTTCCTATCGTCCTACCTTCCTACCGTCTTACCGTCCTACCGTCTTACCGTCTTACCGTCCTCCCATCCTGCCTGGCATAATTCACACGCTGCCGTTGCTGCTGTCTCGGGGCTTTGATAGGATTATGATCCATCAATGGGAATGGATGGTCATCAATGACCGGAATTTTTTTACCGATCAGTTTTTCGATATCTTTCAGCCAGGGCTTTTCCTCCGCATCGCAAAATGATAGTGATGTCCCTTTAGCACCGGCTCTTCCGGTCCGGCCGATGCGGTGCACGTAGGTTTCTGAAATGTTGGGGATTTCATAATTGATGACAAATTCAAGATCGTTGACATCAATGCCGCGGGCCGCGATATCCGTGGCCACCAGTACCCGGGTGCTTTGGTCTTTAAAATTGGTCAATGCCCGTTGGCGTGCATTTTGCGCCTTGTTGCCGTGGATGGCTTCCGCAATGATATTGTTTTTTGCAAGCACCCTTGCAACCTTGTCGGCGCCGTGCTTTGTGCGGGTGAATACAAGGGCGGTTTTGATATTTTTATCCCTTAATACATCAATCAGCAACGCATTTTTATTTCCTTTATCGACAAAGAAAACATATTGCCGGGTGGTTTCAACGGTGGTTGCACTGGGTGTGACTTCCACATTTAAAGGATTATGCAGGATGGTGCCGGCAAGTTTGACAATTTCAGGTGGCATGGTGGCGGAGAAAAATAATGACTGACGCTTATGGGGAAGGGCAGATATGATCTTTTTCACATCATGGATAAAACCCATATCAAGCATGCGGTCGGCTTCATCCAGCACGAAGAATTCGACATCCCTTAAGGTGATAAATCCCTGGTTCATGAGGTCGAGCAATCTTCCGGGTGTAGCGACAAGGATATCCACACCTCGCTGTAATTCAGTTGTTTGAGGGTTTTGATTCACGCCGCCAAAAACGACTGTGCAGGTTAACCCGGTATGACGGCCATAAGCTTTAAAGCTTTCCGCGATCTGAATCGCTAATTCCCGGGTAGGGGTGATGATCAGGCTTCTGATCTTTCTTTTTCTGTCGTGAGTTCTGGTGGCGCTTAGCAACTGGAGAATAGGTACGGCAAAAGCAGCAGTTTTCCCTGTGCCGGTTTGTGCACAGCCCAGCAGGTCAGTTCCCTGCAAAACTATGGGGATGGCTTGCACCTGTATGGGCGTGGGGGTGGTGTAACCTTCTTCTTTTAATGATCTGAGAATAGGTTCTATAATATTCAATGATTGAAATGGCATGAGAAAATTTTAAGTAATAAGATTTTTTGAAATAAATTTTTTTTCGGAGAGTAATCGGGCACAAAGATACAATTATTATTTAAATATATATTATATTTGCTTTTAGATTCAATGTCGGTCAAATCTCAGATATTTATATGCAAATTAATCCATTAATTAATAACATTAAATTCAACTAACATGAAAAAAACACTTAGTCTAAGTTGGGTAATTTTTTTCTTATTACTGCTTACCCAAATCATTTCCTGTAAAAAGGAAGAAAATGACCCGGATGTAATTGCTAGTTTTACCTTTCAGGTCGATGCTGTGGATTTTATGAAGGTGGCTTTCACCAATCAATCTCAGAATTTCTCGGCGTTGTCATGGGATTTTGGCGATAATACGGCCACTTCCACCGAGGCTAATCCTGTTCACACCTTTACTGACCTGGGTGGTTTTACAGTTACACTTACGGCTACCTCCCTAAACGGTAAATTAACCGATGTGTTTACAGCAAACGTATCAATTACTGATCCGAACGCAGAACTGACAAAGCTGGTCGGTGAAACTTCAAAAACATGGAAACTGCTCCGAGACGTCAGTACCGGGGATTATCCACTGGAAGTCGGGCCGTTCGATCGTTCCACGATCTGGTGGGCAGTTGGTCTGAACAATGATGAACTTGCCATTCGTCCCTGTATGTTGAATGATGAATGGACTTTCTTCCGTGACGGAACTTTGCAGTTTGATACTAAAGGTGACTATTGGGGTGAAGGCGGAATTTTTCCTGAGGATGCAGATAACGGGTGTTTTTCCACTAGTGATCCTATGGTGAGTATTGGTGGTGAAAACCTCTCGGCTTGGGGCGACGGAACCCATCAGTTTGAACTGGTCACCGGTGCTGATCCTAAGCTCAAAGCCATCGGCAATGGGGCTTTTATTGGATTTTTCAAATCAGCTACTGAGTATGAAGTCACCAAATTGGACCCGATGGTCCAGGATGGAGTAACTTATAACCTGGTGAAATTGACTGACGCTGAAGCAGGTACGGATACCCTGATTGTTGAGACCAATTACTATTTTGAACTTACGTCGACCGAATATGGCGGATACTGGAGATATGTCCTGGTTCATTATGACGATCCGAATGATGAGCCCCCAATTCCGTCTCCCTTACCTTCTCCAGGATTCACTTATGCACTCGATGGCTTCACGGTCACTTTCACAAACACATCGACTCTTGCAGATAGCTACCTGTGGGATTTTGGTGACGGTGGAACCTCTGCAGAGGTAAATCCTGTCCATACCTATGCCGGTGACGGAATATACACAGTCACTTTGACTGGTTACAATGCCAACGGCGAAAAAAGTGCAACACAGTCTATTACTATTTCTTCAGTTGTCCTTACTGAAGAGATTTTAACAGCTGGTGCCTGGAGACTTCAGGTCTCAGGTCACTCAATCTACGTTGGACCCGGCATGGGAAGTGATGGCTGGTGGATCTGCCCATTGGCAAATCTCGATGGCACCAACGTTGGAACCACTGATGACTGGTCCTGCATGACTGATGACGATTTCATTTTCTCTGCAGGCGGTGGTTATGAGTACAAAACGAACGGCGGTTCCAGGAATGACGGATATATGGGTACTCCCAATGGTTGCTGGAGCGATGCTGAAATTGCTGCCAGTCCGGGCGCTCCTTTTGGTTCCTGTGCTACGCACACCTTTGCATTCACACCAGCTACTGAGTCAACAAGGGCAATCATTACCCTTACCAATGGGGCAGGATTTGCAGCGTTTATTGGCTTCATGAAAGGTTACTATGGCGGTGAAAACATGGATGGAGCCAATCCTCCAAACGGTGGTTTTGCGACCAATCAGTATGAAGTTATAGCTTATACTAATTCGGGCGGCCTGGAGGTCTTAGTAGTTACAGTTGATCTTACTGGCGATCACATAGGCACATCAGCCTGGACCATGACCTTAGAAAGGTAAACATCTTAATCTCATGTTTCAAAAACCAGGGTTGGGTATATATACCCTATCCTGGTTTTTAAGCATATAATATTTTACGAAATCATCAGATTTCTCTCAACAAACTAAAATCCATTTTTTATGAACCGAACAATCATTATCATGAACAGGTTTTTATTCTTAATAACTCTTTCATTGATAGCTTCAGTAATTAATGGCCAACAAATTACAGGAAAGGTCACCGACACCCAGGGAGTCCCTTTGCCGGGCGTCACCATACTGTTAGTCGGAACCCAGACAGGCACCATTACAGAAATCAACGGGACTTATAAAATAACAGCTAATGAAGGCACCCTGCGGTTTAGCTATATAGGTTTTGTATCACAGGATTTCCAGATCACCAATCAGACAACCATCGATGTGGTTTTAGAGGAAGAGGCTTCGATGCTAAACGAAGTGGTTGTTGTTGGTTACGGCACACAGAAAAAGAAAGACCTTACCGCGGCCGTATCGGTGGTTGATGAAAAAGAAATCAAGGAGCGGCCGATCATCTCGGCGGCCCAGGCCCTTCAGGGGAAAGCCGCCGGCGTGCAGGTTACACAGCCTTCAGGTAAGCCCGGTGTTGCCCTTTCAGTCCGTGTACGTGGAGCAACATCAGTTATTGCCGGGAATGAGCCTTTATATGTTGTTGACGATGTGCCTACGACAAATATCGAAGGGCTTAACCCATCTGATATTGCTTCTATGACAATCCTTAAAGATGCTTCTTCCTCAGCTATTTACGGTGCAAGGGCAGCTAATGGTGTTGTCCTTATTACAACCAAGCATGGAGGGGAAGGAACGGCGCCTGTCATCAGCTTCGATGCATACCTGGGCTTTTCAAAATTAAGGAAGCCGATTGAAGTGCTCAATACAAAAGAATACCGCGATTTGATGGAGGATATAGGTATCGCGTTAAATCCCGCCTGGACAAATTTCGGAAACTGGAGCGATTCAGTTTTCGGCACAGGTATAAACCAGTCTTACCAGTTTTCTTACGGCGGCGGCAACGAAAAATCAAAATATTTTTTCTCCGCAGGTTACCTGAGTGACGCGGGTATGGTTGAACCGGCACGTTTTGACCGCTATACCGTCAGATTCAATCTCGATAACCAGCTTACACCCTGGTTGAAAATGGGGACAAATATCAATATTTCAAGGCTTAATAGAGAAGATACCCCCGATAACCTGAGCTCAGGCCGTGGCGGTGTGATCATGAGCACGCTGAATACCCCACCTTTCCTGACAATCTGGGACAAAGACAGCATCGGATGGTACTGCAGGAACCCATTACAGAATTCATGGGAAAACCCGGTGGCGTATATGTTCGGTGCTGACCAGCAATCGATTGATAATGGTTTATTTGGAAATGTCTATGCAGATATTAAGTTTTTACATGATTTCTTTTTTAAGACCAGGTTCGGTATTGATTATAATTCCCACCATTGGGATTCTTTCCTTGACCCGGTGCAAACAAGCTATGGCAGGACCAGACATGGAATTTCACAGGCAGATAAAAATACCAACAGCACCTGGCTGTGGGAAAATACCCTCGACTATGCAAAGAAAATCGGTGATCATAATATCACGGCAATGGCCGGCGGCAGTGCCCAGAAAAACAGCTATAACCAGTCATTTCTATATGGTACCGGATATCGGCCGGGCTCAACTACACATACAATTAATGCAGCCAATGATGTCACAGGCAGCACCGACAAATCTGAGTGGTCTATCCTGAGTTTCTTTGCCCGTGCTACGTATGATTACAAGAGCAAATATTACCTGACAGCAACCGTCCGTGAAGACGGATCGTCAAAGCTGAACCATCACTGGGGTACCATGCCGTCATTCTCTGCAGGATGGAGGATGTCAGGTGAAAAGTTCATGACAAATGTGAAAGTCATCGACGACCTTAAACTCAGGGGAGGCTGGGGAAAGAACGGGAACCAGGAAGGAATCGGTAATTACAATACCTGGGGTCTCATCGCTTTCAGCCCTAACGTTGATGGAGAATATCCTTCAGAATACCCGGTTTCTTACGGAAACCCTGACCTTAAATGGGAAACCACAGCCCAGACCAATATCGGTCTCGATCTTTCCATGTTCAATTTCCGGCTAAACTTTACGTTTGATGCTTATTACAAGAAAACAAGCGATGTGCTGCTGCCGGTTCCGTTGTCAAGCACTTTGCCTGTAACTATGATAGAAACCAATGCAGGTATAATTGAAAACAAGGGTATCGAATTTAGTATTAATTCGGTAAATCTCAATAAAAAGCTGACCTGGACCACCGATTTCAATATGTCATTTAACAGGAATAAAGTTCTGTCATTGGACTACAGGGATGTCTACTATTTCGGTTTTACGTACAGCAATAACTCTTATGTATCTATGGTACGGGTTGGTGATCCGATCGGTGTTTTTTACGGATATGTATCTGAAGGCGTCGATCCTGCGACAGGCGACCTGATTTATAAGGATGTCAATAAAAACGGGATCTGGGATACCGGGGACCGGACAGTTATCGGCAACCCTCATCCTGATTTTATTTTCGGTTTTACCAATACTTTTACTTACAAAAGATTCGATCTTAATATCTTCTTCCAGGGTAGTGTTGGTAATGATATTTACAATTCAACGAAAATTGACCTCGAAGGAATGTTTGACAGCAAAAATCAATCCGTTACAGTGCTGGACAGATGGACCCCGGAAAATCCTAATACGGATATTCCCAGGCCGGCAAACATGGAAAATGTCGAGACTTCAACCAGGTTCGTGGAAAGTGGATCTTATGTGAGGCTGAAGCAGGTGACCTTATCTTACAAGATCATTGACAATAACCCGAAAATAAAGGCCATCAAGCAGTTCTCCGTGTATGTTACAGGAAATAACCTGCTGACCTTTACCGGGTACAGCGGATTTGACCCTGAAGTAAATGCTTACGGAAATAACGCTACCGAAATCGGTATCGATTATGGCACATACCCGCAGTCACTCGGAATGATCTTTGGCTTAAATGTTCAATTCTAATTCTTACGACCATGAAAAAATACATCATAATAATAAGTTCGGTCCTGTTTACTTTATCATTCATCTCGTGTAACAAGTTCCTCGACCTTGAACCGCTCTCAAATAATATCTGGGTCCAGAATGAAGCCTCTGATTCGATAGTTTACAAGACTGCTGATGAGGTGGAAACAGGCTTATCCGGTGTTTATGGCGATTTCAGGAATGAATATTTTGAGCTCGACTACTATGTAAATGGTGATGCACAGTCGGATGACGCTTATGCCGGAGCAGATAACCCGAATAATTTCCAGATCGACGAATACAACATCAATGCTTTGAACACCAATGTAAGCCGCGACTGGGCTTATCTTTACAGCCAGATCGGCAAGGCAAATATTGTCATCAACAATACCATGTCCTGCCCGGATCCCGCTCTGACGATTGAAAGGAAGAATGAGATTATCGGGGAAGCTTCTTTCATCAGGGCTTTCTGCTATTTCCAGGCTGTCCAGCTCTGGGGTGATGTGCCGCTTCAGCTTCAGGAAGTGAAAACTGTTAGCGCCGAGTTACTGCCGGAGATCTACGCGCAGCTTTTCCCTGATCGTCAGCCTGTTGACAGCATATTCAAACAAATCATCTTTGATTTTGAAACAGCGTTGGCTTATATGAAGCCCACCGCACCGCACAAGAGTTTTGTCACTACCGGGGCTGTCAATGCTATGCTGGCCAAGGTTTATGCAACTATCGAGCCTCACGATTACAATAAGGTGAACCAGTATTGCGACGCAGTTATAGCCGGTCCTTACAGCTTGCTTCCAAATTATGACGATTTATGGGGAACAGCTGAAAATACAGACGAATCTATCTTTGAGATCAATTACGAAGGGACAAGTACCAACGCCAACTGGGGCGCAAGTATGTTCCGCGGCTCCGACTGGAAGAAGTTCAATATTCCTTCAAACGACCTGGTCAAGGCTTTTGATGACGAAGGGGACGTGATACGCAAGAATTCCTCGATTATATTCCTGGAGGCAGGGTTCCCGGATCCGCACTATCCGATAAACAATTACCCGTTCATCAATAAATGGAGGCAATTCTCAAGTCCCAGCCCGCAAAACTATATTTTCCTGCGACTGGCTGACATCATACTTTTAAAAGCCGAAGCATCAAATGAACTGGGCGATGTACAGGGGGCAGCAGACCTGGTCAACCAGATCCGCACGAGGGTTCAGCTTCCGAATACAACTGCAACAGACCAGGCTTCCATGCGATTGGCAATCGAAAAGGAAAGAAGGCTTGAACTGGCTTTTGAAGGATTGCGCTGGTACGATCTCAAACGGACCGGCAGGGCTATCGAGGTTATCAACAATGCCAAAGATGAAAGCGGTCAGACGCTTTATAACCTGACCGAAAACAAGCTGGTGTGGCCGGTACCGCAGAATGAGCTCGACAATAACGTCAACCTTGAACAGAACCCGGGCTATTAATTAGTTTTTGATAATCAGGCACATGCGGTAAACAGGAAGTTGCACAGTAATTATTTGATGTCGCATATGCCTGATTTCTTATGAAGATTTAAAAATAATGATTAATTATGCAAAGTAATCGTTTTCCGGTTTATTATTTTATCATCTGCTTCATGCTGATATCGGGCATTTTCATCCTTGTTCCGGGTTGTAAAAGCAAGGAAAATCCTGATCCTGTGCCTTCAACAGATTCAATTGGCAGGGCCCAGGTTTGGCTAACCAAGGGTGATAAGTCTAAACTCTTCAATAAAGAAGGCGATCTCACAATAAAGAAGAAAGCTTCAGCAAACTGGCCCATAATTGAGATTGACACTGCGGCAAGGTTACAGGAGATAGAAGGATTTGGCGCAGCCCTGACCGGTTCTTCAGCTTATCTGATCAACCGGAAACTGGATGATGCACAACGGTCAGCAATCCTGCAGGATCTTTTCGATCCGGTTAATGGTATCGGAATTTCTTATCTGAGGCTTACGATGGGTGCTTCAGATTTTTCCCTTTCCGACTTTTCTTATGATGATTTAATTGCGGGAGGAACCGATTTTAACCTGGATCAATTTTCCCTGTCACAGGATTTAGATGATGTTGTGCCTGTTTTACAAGCGATTATCCAGGTATCGCCTGATATTAAACTGATGGGGTCTCCCTGGAGCCCGCCTGCCTGGATGAAAACCAGCGGCACCATGAAAGGAGGAAAACTGAAGGAGGAATGCTATGATGTCTATGCCTATTATTTTGTAAAGTATATCCAGGCGATGCAAAACCAGGGCATTATCATCGATGCGATCACACCCCAGAACGAACCGCTTTATTTTACTGCAGGTTATCCATGTATGGAGATGCAGCCTGAAGAGCAGAAGAATTTTATCAAAGACCACCTGGGCCCTAAATTTGCATCGGCTGGAATTGACACCAAGATTATCATCTACGACCACAATTGGGACCGTCCGGATTATGGCATTTCCATTCTCAATGATCCTGTTGCAAGGAGTTTTATAGCGGGGACAGCTTTTCATGCTTATGGCGGTGATGTTTCGGCCATGAGCACAGTCCATAATGCACACCCTGACAAGGATCTGTATTTCACAGAGATTTCAGGGGGAGGTTGGGCAACCGATTTTAGTTCAAACCTGATGTGGTTTATCGAAAATATTTTCATAGGCACAACCAGGAACTGGTCGAAGGTCGCATTGCTCTGGAACCTTGCACTTGACTTAAACAGCGGTCCCCAAAACCATGGATGTGGTGATTGCCGCGGCGTAATAACGATCACCCCCTATAACGGGTGGATAACCAAAAATGAAGAGTATTATTCCATTGCACATTTTTCGAAATTTGTCAGGCCCGGAGCAGTCCGGATTTCAATGACAATACCACAGTCATTGACTAATCTGGGTGCAGTTGCTTTTCTGAACCCTGACGGGTCAAAGTCATTGGTAGTGTGTAATTACGACACTGATGTCAAAATATTTAACGTAAAACAGGGTGAAAAGAATTTCATCTATTCGGTTCCGCCAAAATCCGTTGCTTCAATTGTATGGTAAAGTAATACAGCAAAATCTTTATTAATTATGAAAAGGTCAATCTTATTCTGCGCTTCAATTATAATAATATTTGGCGTACAGGCTCAAAACAAAGGCAAGGCAGGTCTCGAAGGCCGTAAAATTTCAGTCGTGATAACCGCGGAGAATACCAATTTCCGACTTGCCAAATCTACACAACTTCAATTTTCCCCGCAAGGGCAACCATTAGAGACTGTCCCCTGTGTTTTTGTGGATCCTTCAAAAACCTTCCAGACCTTTATCGGAATTGGGGCAGCATTGACTGATGCATCTGCGGAAACCTTTGCAAAGCTTCCTGGTGAAAAGCAGGAAGAATTTCTGAGAGTTTATTTTGACAGAGATAAAGGGATTGGTTATAAACTTGCCAGGACTAATATGAACAGCTGTGATTTTTCCAGCGGAAGTTATACCTATGTTGCAGAAAATGACAAAGAATTGAAAACATTCAGTGTAGCCTATGACGAACAGTTTAAAATTCCATTTATAAAAAGAATCATAGCCGCTGCAGGTGGTGAGATCAACCTGTACATCAGCCCCTGGAGCCCTCCGGCCTGGATGAAAAGCAATAAAAATATGCTTCAGGGCGGGAAACTTTTACCAGAGTACTATCAGTCATGGGCCAATTATTTTATCAGATTTATCAAAGCTTATGAAGATCAAGGGATTCCTGTCTGGGGGTTGACCGTGCAAAACGAACCCATGGCAAAACAAACATGGGAATCCTGCATGTATACGGCTGATGAAGAACGCGATTTTATTAAGGAATATCTGGGACCGACACTTTGGAAAAATGGCATGCAGAGCAAAAAACTCATCGCCTGGGACCACAACCGCGATTTGATGTACCACAGGGCATCCGCCATTTTGAATGACTCAGCGGCTGCTAAATACGTCTGGGGAATTGGTTTTCACTGGTATGAAAGCTGGACCGGCGCTCCGATCCCGGAAAATGTAAAACGGGTGGCAGAAGCCTTTCCACAAAAACAACTGCTGCTTACAGAGGCCTGCAATTATCCGTTCAGCTGGGAGACTTTCGATCAGTGGCATTGGGGTGAAAATTACGGAGCAAGTATAATAACTGATTTCAACAATGGCGCTGTGGCATGGACCGACTGGAATATACTCCTCGATGAAACCGGCGGGCCCAACCATGTGAATAATTTCTGTTTTGCCCCTGTTCATGCCGATACACGGGATGGCAGCCTGCATTATATGAATTCGTTTTTTTATATCGGGCATTTTTCAAAATACATCATCCCCGGGGCAAAAAGGATCGCATGCTCTTCCAGCAGGGCCCAACTGCTTACTACCGGTTTCAAAAACCCTGACGGGACAATTGTCGTAATCGTGATGAACACGGGTGATTCACAAGTGGAATATCGGTTGTATGTTGGAGATCAGGCCGCGGAAACGGTCAGTTTGCCTCACTCTATCATGACATTGATGTTCTGACGGTCATTCAGAATCATTTGATTTTTCCGGAAGTCATTTTGTCAATATTATTTTGCCTTATGCCGGAAATAATCATCAGGGATACTATCGAAAAAATTATTATCCAGGCCCAAATCGGGAAAACCGGTGTATCGCCGGCAGCATAACTGTGCAATCCTTTGGATAAGTAATAATTAACACCGACAAAAGTCATGATAACGCTTCCAAATCCGATTACTGACGCGACACTGAATACGAAGTTGCTGCGAAGTTTTGGAATAAACCTTAAATGAAGCACAATAGTATAGGCTATTACGATAACAAGCGCCCATGTTTCTTTAGCATCCCATCCCCAGTATCTGCCCCAGGATTCATTGGCCCAAACGCCCCCGAGAAAAGTCCCTACCGTTGCCAGTATAATCCCGATGATCAGGTTCATTTCATTGATATAGGTGAGTTCCGAGATAATTAAATCCAACCGTGAATGATTCCTGACCGTCTTAAACAAAAAGATAACAAGATTCATCAAGCCGAGTATGAATCCCAGACCCAAAAAGCCATAACTGACAGTTAGCGTTGCCACATGGATGATCAGCCAGTATGATTTTAAAACCGGCTGTAAATTTGTCAATTGCGGATCATAACTGCTGTGGCTTGCGGTCATTAGTGTAAAAAAGGCCAGCAATGCTGTTGCTGCCAGTGTAATTTTTGAATAGCGCACGAAACTAAAACCTGCCAGCAATCCTCCCCAGGCAACCAGGATCAGCGATTCATATCCATTGCTCCAGGGTGCATGGCCTGTTAAATACCATCTGAGTATCATGCCGGAAGTGTGA
>Ga0265595_1001437_pt1 | contig 18243 bp, 16 predicted proteins | sample saktaG_15_FD_190148 | JGI IMG/M metagenome (GOLD analysis project Ga0265595, IMG submission 190148) | Saline water microbial communities from Sakinaw Lake, British Columbia, Canada - sak_2013_06_06_50m | ecosystem: Environmental > Aquatic > Non-marine Saline and Alkaline > Saline ... | reverse complement strand
GATACTGAAAGGGTATTCAGGACGATGAAAGAGGAGCTACTATGGCTGCGTGAATGCAACAGCCCCTTTGAGCTGGTCGATGCTCTTTCTGTCTGGATCGCTAAATACAACAGCAGTTACCTGCATTAAGCACTGGGGTACAAGGCACCCATACAATACGAGAACGAATATCGAAATAGCCAGATTACTCAGTTAGTTTCGCCTTGATAAACGGGGTGCATTACATAATGTTACAATAACACAATGAATCCAAAAAAGAATAAGGGGTTCCGGAAAGATTATGAAAAGCGTATTCGTTTAAGTCAGCACGAGATCGGTGAGGCCCTCCGTGAGCAGCTCGAGATGCTGGGTAGGTCATGTGAAGGATTCGATCGCGGTGACTTATTTGAAGCTAAAAGAATAGCGGTTAGCCTTCGAATCCTTTGGTACAACACAGAACGTTCCTCCGGATTGGCGTCACAACTCAATTTGGCAAATTATGTTATTGACACAGCATTTGTCGTTCCTTCCACATTCGTCAATTCGGCATCACCAGAGCCTCCCTCTGACGAGCGCCGGTTGTTCGCCATAGGTGGCAGCAGAGCTTATGCCCCCATTTTCGATCATGGGCCTGCAGGAGTTTTTAAATCCCCCTTCACGCGGTGGTGGGAAGGTACTGTGATTTCGGACGGAGAGGGAAACAAATTCACACGCAAAGACTTGGTTCTAGCAGTAGCAGACACTGATGGTGGAGCGCACGTAGACCCGAGACTTGATTCGGCATACTATGCACTCACCCGAAAAGAAACCTTCGGGATTATCCGTGTTGTTCAAACAGATGATCCTAAGGTGTTCCGGAAAGTCTCAACACCCTCACCCGTTGGGGTGACGTTGAGGCAAATCGGACATGAAACTCTCAAATCTCTTTGTCCCGGCTACATTTACGATGGCAGTTGTTTCTATCACGGAGGAGCGGTATGTTGGATACAAGCCGTCATCACTCCTTCGGCTGAGCCGAACAGTCTCACTCAGTAATCTAACTATTCTTTTTTGATGACTGACCGATCCCGGCACTTGGAGTGCGCAAATTACCAACCCAGGATGCTATCAATCGAATATCTTTGCTTTTCAAATTGTGCTGTAAAAGTTGAAAAGTCTAATCTTCGTTACCCGAATGCTATACAACAAAAATATGGATGCCCCAAAATCGCGAGTACTCAAATTATACGTAGACTATATTATGGGAGTAGAATCATCCTATCCGGCCAAAATGGTATCAGTGTGGACACCTTACACGGGAGAGTATCTGCGCACTCAACAAAACTTAAATCGCTGGCCAATGCCAGTTACCAGATCGTGATTGAGGGGGATAGTTACCGCCAGAGGCAATCACCGCACCGCAGGAAGGAGGTTGTTGACATCATGACCTGACCGTGAAAAAATACCACCTGCCCGGGTGGGTCAATCTACATGAAAACGGGTGGGTCAAAGCTCGTGGTTAATGACATATAGACCAGTTTGATTTCTCTATCATTAAATCGGTAAACAAAGCTGGCGTGTTGGAATTGGCCAAAGGAGATTACCTGTCTAAAAACGAGAATATTGTACTGATTGGCAATATGGGCACCGGCAAGACACACACTTCCATTGCTCTGGGGCTGTTAGCCTGTCAATTGGGGAAGAAGGTCCGATTCTATACTGCCACCGGCCTGGTCAATGAACTCCTGGAGGCTCAGGATCAATATGCCCTGGGCAAGCGCCTGTCCCAGCTATCCAAGCTGGACCTGCTTATCATAGACGAGGTTGGCTTCGTGCCGTTTACACCAGAGGGAGCCCGTTTGCTCTTCCACGCATTTTCTGAAAGCTATCTGAAGGGGAGTATACTTATCACATCAAACTTGGAATTTAGCCGATGGCTGTAGGTATTCGGTGATGAGCGACTGACAGGAGCTCTCCTTGACCGACTTACTCATCATTGCCATGTCCTGGAATTCAACGGCGACAGTTACCGCTTTAAGGAAAGCCTCCGCCATAGCGAGCAAAGGTAATGAATCAGATTAGCGCAAGCGTTTCAGTGCCTTGTCTACGGCAGCTACATCAAAAGCATCCGGGTTGAATTTACCGCCCACCCATTCCAGCATAGCGTCATGATCCTCATGATTGGGGTCCGAGAGGGCTGCCAGCAGTTCATAGTAACCCGTGATACCGCCGCAGTCTTCAGGAGGACAAGCGCGAGCTCCTGCTGTGCATCCGGGCTTTTCTTCCGATTCTCCTTCCATCGTACCAAGCAATGTAATCTCATGCCGCCAACTGTCACCCAGGTCATACTCGTATAGAAAAGAAGTCCTTCCTCCCTGGAATATCTCCTTCAGTGTCATCTTGCGGGAGTCCATAATTTCGATGTCCCATTCCGAACTTGGTTCCCCATACCACTTCCCATCAACTTCGAACAGGTGCAGATGAGAATTTGTCCATCCCATAGCCCGTTGTAAAATCCGGTGAAATTTCAGAAGATTTGTACGTGACGGCACATGCAATATGCGCCAAATTGGCGGTTCGATTCTCTGCAGTTCTACCCTAAGTTCGTAAAGTAACTTGCCAATCTCAGATACTCTTGCTTCCATGATGTCATTTTACAACACTGGTTTAATCCAGAAAAGGGTGGGTGCATTTTCAACCATCATACTGGGTGGCATTTCATTTGACATTCACACTCCCCCACGATCTGTTTCAAACGGCGGTTCTCATGTTCAAGAGAATTGAGCCGTTTCAGTTCGCTTGCGGTCATCCCGGAGTATTTGGCTTTCCAGTTGTAATAGGTGGCGTCGCTCATTCCATACTTGCGACAGAGATCAGAAACTTTGGCTCCAGCTTCTCCCTCTTTGAGAACATTGATGATCTGTTCTTCGGTGTACTGCCTTGCTTTCAATTGAGCCCTCCCCTGATATTTTATTATATCTCGAGGACTCTAAGACAGGGTGCAGCTGTTTAATGGGGGAACGTCACAGATCCTGCGGATTACAAGTTCTACATTTCTCCTACTAATAGTGGCCCACCTGTGGCGTATACGGTTTCACCTGTTATGAAGCTTGATGCATCGGACGCCAGAAAGACTGCTATTTTAGCGATCTCTGCTGGTTGTCCAAAACGGCCCATTGCGAATGGGGATTTTGGAAGCTCAGTCACCCCCGCCTTTTTGAGCAACTCCACATAAGCTTCGACCAAGATCGGCCCAGGTGCTATGCAGTTTACACGTATATTATGTTTTGCCCACTCCCAGGCTAAAGTCTTTGTAAAGTTAATGATGCCTGCTTTTGCCGCTCCATAGTGCGCTGCAAACGCATCACCATCGCGTCCGGCGACCGAAGAAATATTGATAATGTTCCCATTTTTTTGTTGAATCATTACTTTGCCCACTGCCTGGCAAAACAAAAATGTTCCTCGCAGGTTGAGGTTCATGACAGTGTCCCAGCCATTCACAGTCATCTTCTCGAGTTCACATTTAAAGCCGCCCCCGGCATTGTTAACCAGTATATCGATCCGACCGAACTCAGCCAAGGTCTTTTCAACCAATTTGTCAACATCCTCGGGTTTTCGGACATCTACGGGGATTGCCAGACACCGCTTGCCGGATGCAGCTGTTACATGCGTAACTCCTTTTTCAAGATGTTCCATATTCCGGCTGCATATAACTATATCAGCACCCGCCTTGGCAAGCTCCTCTGCGATGGCCATGCCTATGCCGGTGCCACCACCGCTGACGATTGCTACCTGCCCGCTCAGATCTAATATTAAAGACACAGATCACCTCATTATGAGAAAATTTTGCTAAGAATTAAATCTTTCTCTCTTCTTTTAGCATATTGGTTATTTTTTCCCGCAGGCTCTTCTTTTCATATTTACCGATTTTTGTTATGGGCAATTCGTCTATGAATTCTATGCGCTCAGGTTGCTTGAATTCAGCAACCTGTATTTCTTTAGTAAGGAAAGCCCTAAGTTCTCCTAATTCAAATGTCTGTCCCCGTTGAGGCACTACAAATGCACAGACTCGTTCGCCCATAGCTTTATCAGGCATGCCAACGACGGCAACCTGCTTGACCTTGGGGAATTTAAGGATGTACGCCTCTACTTCTTCAGCGTTGATTTTCTCAGCGCCGCGGTCGATGCAGTCCTTGATACGGCCACGCCAGGTAATATGCCTCTCACTGTCCATCGTAACCAGGTCACCAGTTCTATAATATCCGTCCGGTGTGAAAGCCTCTTTATTACGTTCGGGAGATTTATAATATCCGCGTATTGTATAAGGTCCTCGGCATTGCATTTCACCAATCCGCATGGGGGCTACGTTTTCATGAGTCTCCGGGTCTACTACCCTGCATTCATCTGCTTCCGATACCGGGCTGCCACTTGTATTGTGCCTTATTGCCGGCGGGTCAGTCCATCTCGTCCAACAGATCAACCCCTCCGACATCCCATAAGTCTGTATACCATCACAATGATAGACTTCCATGAACTTTTGTACATTCACATCCCCCGGACTCCAAATCCCCTTGAACCGCCTCAAAGAAGAAATGTCGTATTTGTTTCGCAGTTCATCCGGCAATTCCAGCAGGCGGTGTATAAAAACTGGAACAGTCCCCAGCGTATCTGCCTTATTTAAAGAAACGCCTTCGAGCAGGCCTTCCGGTGACGTGGAATTATGCAAAATTACACATCCGCCTTCGCTATGAACCGGCAGCATCGTACATACAAGCGAGACATTGTGTGCTAACGGAGTGGTTATAAATTCACGGCATTTCTCATTATATCCCAGCGCTGACGCAACGCATTTTGCATTGTAAAGGTAATCATTGTGAGTACGGGGGATAATCTTGGGTACGCCTGTGGTACCGCCGGACAGCTGACAAAGAGCTGGTTCCATGGGATCCGGGCGGTATTTTTTAAGTTCCTTTTTGGCTTTTCCTGAATCTATTTCTTCGTCCATGAAAGCACTGATCGAGTGTATGTTACGTTTGCCCGGTTTGCCCACGGCAAGTACGTGCTTTACGGTATATACCTCATTACGGAGTTTATCTGCAAATTCCTCATAGTCGAAATCTTTGACTTTTCCGGTGGGTATTACATGAACACGGGCTGCGCTTTCTGCTGCAATGTGACTTATTTCAGACCACCGGTGCGTAGGTAATGAGCAAATAGGGATCGCCCCAATTTTCATGCAAGCGTAAAATACATAGACAAACTCCGGCATGTTAAATAGCTGCATTATTACACGGTCATATGTTTTAATCCCCAACTTTACCATCTGGTAAGCTATGCGGGTTGCATAAATATCCAACTGACGATAGGTAATATCACGCCCCATATATGCCAATGCTGGTCTCTCGGCATATTTCACAACCCAACTTTCTAAGGCTTCCCCCAACGTAATGCCCTCCCAGTAGCCCTTCTGTTTATATCTCCTCACAAATTCTTTCGGCCAGGGAACGAAACCTTCTAACATCTATTTGCACCTTCTTTTGATTAAAGCATCAATTAATGAACTGACTTCTCAATAAGATCCCTGCACTAATTCAAAGCCTGCGATTCATCCGTTAATACCATGTATATACGTCTAATCCAATCTTCTGATATTGTTATCAAAGATGTTCTTATTGGTTACCCGGATATGTTTTGCGCACAGATCGGGACCGGGAATCTGAGGATTATGCATACCGGGTAACCATATGACCCTAGTTTTTTTAAGCGCTCATGATATTCAGTGCCCGGTGCAAAAACCTATTTCTACAGGTTACTCAAGTCCATATCCATCATGATGGGTTCGTCCTTATTCTGCATATTTGCAGCTATCATTATTCCGCACTTGGGGCAGTAATATTCTCTTACGACAAATTGATCAATTTTTCCGTATTTGTTCCAGGGATTGACATCACCTATCGATCTCTCGCGCATAAGAGCATTCTTCTTCGGGTCTCCAATTTTCGTGCTGCCATAGCTATTTGAGCACCTTGTGCATTCAAAGAACAATTCATTGTTCCGTCGGACTACTTTAGTAGTGTCACCTATTGGTATGACTAATTGATCAGACATATTCATCTCCATAAAACGCTATTTTTAATCAGCTATACAGACTATTTTTTTTCATTTGCCAGTATTTCGCTTACAGGTTTTCCCTCTACAATCCTGGTGTGTATGATTTCCTCCCTCATCTTTTTAGTTGCGGTCACATCCAATTTTTGCGTAGTAGGATTAATGATCACTCCGAAAATATCCCTTGCGATCTCCAGCGAACACAAACCTTCCATAACGTCTTTTTCCACAAGCTCCGGATTGCGAAGAAGCGGATCGTTGTAGCCACCTCCGCCACATCTCACGGCAAATAATACTTCATCGGCAGCAAACGGAGCCATAGCTTTGGGGGGCCTGATATCCATTTCGCCTCCCAGCTTACCCAAATCAGTGGGAATTTCTCCTGCTTTTATTCTTTCCCAGATTTTAGTATTCTTTAAAACGCCATTAAATTGGCAGTTGGCAGGCATACCACCGCATATGCCCATCGCACCAGGCTGGTATTGCCCAGCCGTGACCGTAATCAACATCGCAAACCCTACTTTATACGGCACAAGTGCGTATTCAAGTCCAGCTCCACCCCGGAATTGTCCAGGACCAAATGCGTCTTTGCTTTCTCTCCGCCACAACATCAGTACAGGGTAGTTATACTCTGTTGACTCCACATCGGGAATTCCCTGGCCGGGCATATCGATAGGACCACCAGTATCGATGCCGTCTTTGTATGTGCGAGCTCCCGAACCTCCCCCACCGGGTTCCATTACCACATAGGTGAACTCCTTGTACGCATTATCGAGGCCGGCTATTATTACGCCGTTCCAAGTCGATGTATAGTCAGCAAGCGCATAATCCTTCAATTCCGCTGAACACGCCATCATCTTGCCTATACAAGTATTGACCATCTGCCTTACTTGCCATGACGCCCCTAGAGCACCCAAAGCAACAGGTGCCGGAAAACTGGCATTTACTAAGTTACTTTCCGGAATAATGACGTCGTACAGATGCGCAAGTGCACCAACAGAATACGGCAATCCATAACCGAGCATGGCAAGTAAAACCACCGAGATTTGACCATGCACGCCATGTAACGTGCAGTTAATGAAACCCGGCGCCTGCGGACTAGTGCCCGTAAAATCAAAGGTCAATTTATCTCCCTTTTTCGTCACTGCCAACTTAACAGGATAAACAGTTTCGCTCATTCCATCATGATCCACGTAGTCGCCCTCATACCAGATACCATCAGGAATTTTGCGCAACCTATCGGTGATGCTTTCTCGAATATGTTCAATGAGCTGGTCTGTAAAAGCCAGGAAAGTTTCCTTTCCATACTTTTCCACCAGTCCTTGAATTGCCTTATTAGCAGTGACAATGGCGCTCATTCTAGCCATAACATCCAACTGCAACAATTGCGGTACCCTGGATGTCCGGCATACTAATCTCAATATATCCTGCTGGACTTCCCACCCCTCCACTATTTTTACTGTCGTAATGATTACAGGTTCTTCATAAGCAGTCTTGGCCAGGAGATACATGCTACCAGGCACCTGCCCGCCTACATCTACCTCATGCATGCTCACTCCGGTCCATGCTACGAGATCTCCTTGGAAGTAGACAGGGGCGACCATCGTGAAATCATTGTAGTGCACTGCGCCTTCCCAGGGGTCATTGAAGAGGAACATGTCCCCTTCTTTGATAAAATTCTTTGAAAAGTTGGCTAATATCGATTTGACTCCCGCCTGCACTGTCGCCGCCATCGTGTTGTTATAGCAAGCGAGGTACATCCCGCGACCGTCACGGTCGGTTATTGCTGCATTCATATCGCGTGCTTCATAAACGACTAGTGTTCCGGCCGTACGCAATGCTATGTTGGCCTGTTCGTCATTAATTGCCCACAGCCTATTTTTAAGCACCTCAAACGTTATCGGATCAATTGTGGCCGTTTTCTTAGTAGTCCTCATTTCTTCTCGCTCCTAACTCGAATCATTATATTGTTGTATTCATCCACGTCCCCTTCTTGGTCATCGGGTATTACGACTGTATCACCCCAGCGTTCGATTATTGCCGGGCCCTTTACGTGGTGGCCGTGGGTCAGCTTATCACCGTCATAAACCTTGGTTTTGACGAGATCCCCTTTTGCCTCTGAATAGGCAGGACGCTCCCCTTTCAACGCTTTGGAAGGATCCGCCGGTCCCTTTGTCTGTTTCTTGAGCTTGGGTAGGAATGGCGAGTTAAGACCAATGATCCTGAAGCCTGTGATTTCCATCTCAGCCACAGCCACCGCGCTGCCTTTGCCGTAGACTGCTTCATATGATTCCACGAAAAGGCGCTCTACTAATCCGTCATCGGCTGTATCCAAATTCCGGTTTGGCATGGCAACTTCAACCTGATGGAACTGAAAGGAGAATCTCATCATTAGCGCCTTTTGAACCTCTATGTCACGTTTCTGAACTCCTTCTTCAGAAAACTGGTTATATAGCTTCTTTTCAAGCTGCTCGAACAGTGTGTTGATTTTTACGAATTGATCAGCATGGAAAGGCGATTTAATAGGAGATGAATATTCAAAAGTATGAAGCATTTTCCCGGTCAACATACCGACAGCAGAGAAGACCGTAGCATTAAACGGTATGAATACTTTCTTGGCCTGGACATCGGCAGAGTAAGCGGCAGCATGTGCGGGCCCTGAACCTCCGTAGCACGTTAGAACAAAATCCCTTGGGTCGAAGCCTTTTTCTATTGTGCAAACCCTGATCAGGTCTGCCATCTTGGCGTCAATAACCTTTTTAATGCCCGCAGCGCTTTGCAGCACTGACAGACCAAGTTCATCAGCTATCTTCTTTATGGCAGCTTCGGCTTTCTTCTTGTCTAGTTTCATGCTTCCCCCAAGGAAATAATCCGGGTTGAGATAGCCCAATACCAGGTCGGCATCCGTAACTGTCGGCTCAGTTCCTCCTAGACCATAGCAGGCAGGACCAGGCATTGCACCTGCACTCTCTGGTCCAACCTGGATCACGCCCTTAACGGCCTTTGCAATACTGCCGCCTCCCGCGCCTATTGACCTTACCATCACCCTTGGCCAGAAGAATTTGTACTGGTCGATCACCGGTTCCTTTTCAAGTTGAAGCATACCCCTTTCCACTATACCCACATCGAAGCTGGTGCCACCTACATCAGTAGCGATACAATTGGGTTCATTTTGAACTTCCGCATAGTACCTTGTTCCCAGAATACCACCAACCGGCCCGGAATCTATCGTCTGCAATGTTCTGACGCACGCATCAGCTACACTGGTCATCCCTCCGCTTGATGATATTACGAACAACGGTTTATCATAACGTGCCGATTTTAAATCTTGGGTCAGCTTGGTGAGATAACCAACCACTTTCTTCTTAATATAAACATTGATCACCGTGGCTACGGTCCGCTGATACTCGCCCATGACCGGAGCTAGGTCGACTGAACATGTGCACTCAATATCAGGATACTTCTTCTTGATTAAATTATAGATTTGATGCTCATGATCAGGGTTCTGAAAAGACCATAAAAGACAGATAGCAATTCCTTCCACCCCCTTACCTACAAGGTAATCGACTGCTGTCTCGGCAGTCTTCAAATCCAGAGGGACTATTACTTCACCCAAAGAACCTACCCTCTCAGTCACGCCGCGGATTAACTCGCGCGCCACAAGTTGGGGCTCAGGTTTGTGCAGTTTGTAATAATATGTTTGATCAGTCGCAGATAAACCGTCGATTTTTGAAGTCAACTTACCTATGATTATTGTGTCTTCGTGCCCTTTGGTGGTGATCAACCCGACTTTAGAGCCTTTGCGCTCCACAATGGCATTGGTTGCGACTGTACACCCGTGTATAAGGTGAGAGCAATTACTAAGTAAGTCTTCCAGAGATACGTTGAGCCGTGATGCGCCCGCCTTTATTGAATCCAAGACGCCGCGCTCAAAATCCGGCGGCGTCGTTCTCGCCTTCCCCATAGTAATCTCTGCCCGTTCATCTAAAATGGCGCAGTCAGTAAATGTTCCCCCAATATCAATGCCTATTCGATACATTCCTACCTCCTAATTTTTTCGAAGGGCTTACCATAACGATCAAAATTCAAATAACGGAGTCATCTCTGAGTTTGTCAAGTTGCTCACTGGAGAATCCCACCTCCTTAACATATATTTCCACATTATGTTCGCCGGTCAGCGGAGCCCTACGTGATATCTTCCATGGTGTTTCTGATAGCCTGTATGGCGCCCCCGGATAGGTAAAGACTTCATTGAGTTCAGGATGGGCAACATCAACAAAATACTTGCGTTCTTTCAAACCTATGTCTTCAACCGTACTCCTGGCATCATTCACGGGCATCAGCCTTACCCCCCTGGTTTGGGTGCCGACAAATAGTTCTTCCCTGGTATGGGTTTTAAGAAATGCTTCCCATACCTCATCGATATGATCCGCCTCTTCAGGATAATCACGCAGTCCCTTGCCCGCTTCTAAACGGATCTTTTGCTGTGATCCTTTTCCATATGCCGATGAACCCATTATCAAGGCTATCACGGGCGCGTATTTGTCATCCCTTAAATCGGCAGCCATCCCTTCGTTTTCCATCCACTTCAGCATATTCTCAGCTCCGGCGCCACCAAGGGCACTGCAAACAACCCGTCCGTCCTTGCAATCAAAAATATCCCTTCGCGCCCTGTAGTATTCAAGTCCTGACCTGTACCGGTTCTTGCCTGATATCCAGTAAGTAAAGGGGACCATCTCCGACATCCTCAGATTCGTGCCCTGCATGGGCACATCAATCCATTGCCCCTCCCCCGTCAAGTCTCTATGGTAAAGCGCCATGAGTGCTCCAATGGCTGCATTTGACGACACCATGTGGTAAGCCTGGCTGGCGCCCAGGGACGTTGGCGGATCTTCAGGGAAACCAATTGTATAAAGGATCCCGCTCATGGCAAGACCTATTAAGTCTGAACTCTTATAATTGTTATATGGGCCCGTCTGACCGAACCCGGTAATTGATACCAGAATGATTTCCGGGTTTATCGCTCTTAAATCGTCATACGACAATCCCAATGAACGTAGGTAGCCGGGTTGAAAGGTTTCCACTACTATATCAGCGCTCTTAACCAGTTTGTGAAAAATTGCGCGGCCATCAGGATTGGTAAGGTCGAGAGTAATGCTTTTTTTACTGGTGTTAAAATGCCAGAAATATAGTGATCGTTCTGGATCAGGTTCATCGTGATAGAAAGGACCTATCCTGCGCATTGGATCGCCGCCTGGCCTTTCAACCTTTATTACTTCTGCTCCAAGGTCAGCTAGAAGCTTGGTACAATATACGCCGCTTTGACCGGCTAAATCGAGTACCCGTATATCTTTAAGAGCAGTGTTCCCTTTATCTTCCATATCTGGTTGTTTTCACCTCTACAATTCTGTTGCCACACCTGACAATTTACGAAAATACTTCGTCAATATAACATTGGATCACTTCTTCTTCACTCATGCCCAACAGTTCCCTGTACACGTAATCATTGTGTTCACCCATATCGGGTGCTGCACAGTGGACTTTACATGGCGTGTCTGAAAATTCCAACATGGTATTTTCGCAATAAGCTTGACCGTTTCCATAGGGAAGCTCAATATAATATTCATGTGCTTTATAGTTCTCATCGTTTGTTACAAGATCTTCACCTGTTTCCACCACACCTGCAGCAACACCATGCTGTTGAAGGGTATGCATAACCTCCCATCGTGATTTATACATAGTCCAGTTTTCCATTAATTTATCCAGTTTATCCTCGTTCTCTTTTCTTTTCTGTAATGTGGCAAATCTGCTATCTGTTGCTAATGCTGGCTTGCCTATGGCCGTACAAAGTGCTTCCCATTCCAGCTCAGTAAATACACAAATTGCACACCAACTGTCTTCACCTGAACACCTGTAAACTCCATGTGGAGCGGCATAGGATATCCTGTTACCCTGAGGTTGGCGTATGCGCTTATTTACCGTATAGTCCAGAATGGTCGTTTCCATCCATCCCAGTGAGCTTTCAAACTGTGCGAGCTCTATGTATTGTCCATTACCGGTCTGCTTTCTGTAGTGTAGCGCTGCCAGGACAGCCACAGTTGCATGCGTGGGATTGGGGCCCATGTCTGGAAGTGCGATATTTAATCCGGGCCTGCGGTCCGGCATGCCGGATATGGAATTTAATCCAATAGCTGATTGAATACCGGTCCCATACCCGCCGTATTTCCTGCGTGGGCCGGTATTTCCGAAGACAGGCATCTCCAGCATGATGATGTCGGGCTTCACCTTTATCAGCTCCTGATAGCCCAATCCCACCTTGTCCATAAAACCGGCAGTGAAATTATTAGTTACAACATCGCTAATTGCGATTATTTTTTTTGCTATTTCGATTCCCCTGGGAAGTGACAGATTTAAAGTTATGCCCAGCTTATCGCAATTAAAATTGACGAAGTAAGCACCTTTTTGCACTTTACCGTCTACCAGGTCGGGACCGCCGGGGACATTTCGTGACCAATCCAACCTTTTAGCGCTTTCTATCCGTATCACTTCGGCGCCATAATTGGCAAAAAACCTGCCTACCCATGGGCCCGCCTGCACCCAGGCAAAATCTGCCACGCGTATACCTTCAAGGGGCATTCGATGTTTGATCATGCTCTCCATCTTAATCAAATTACCTTTTAAATTTCAGTAGCTTTATGCCGGTTGTAGCCGTATTTTTCAAAAGGCCCATCTCTGAACTCCAGGGCAGCCTTCATCCCTTGCTCCTTCATAATCCGGTAGAACTCTTTCTCACGTTCTTCGCCAACGCAGTGCTGAAGGATATTGGTTTCCTCGCTATGCCAGAGCATGTCACGCGCCCCCATCTGGTTCATACCGAATTTCAGTGATGCCTTATTGAGCCTCAGCGTCTCAAGTGGCATCAGTGATATTATTTCTGCAAAGCGCATAGCCTCTGATTCAACCTTATCATCCGGCACCACCTTGTTTATTGCTCCTAGGCGATATAATTCCCTTGCGCCCATATTCCAGCCTGTACATGCCAGCTCAAACGTTTTACGATAACCCAGCCACATCTGCATATCACCACCGCCTGCTCCCGATACCCGTGTTATCTCAAATCCGATGAATGCGCTCTCACCCATCACTATGATATCGTGAAGCATGAGAAACTGAGCGCCGGCCGCAAGACATGCCCCCTGTGCGCCGGTAACTATCGGTTTAGAGATATCCCATATTTGATAAACCCACCTGCGCGGGTCGCATGCTGAGCGCCATCTTGTTTCCGTCCACTGGTTAGACTGTCCTTTTTCCCATGTCTGTTTTTTTCCGAGATTGGATATATCGTGTCCGGCTGCAAAATGCTTACCTTTTGACAGGCTCACAGCAACCTTGGCTTCACGGTTCTTCTCAAAGTCTCCAATAGCCTCCAGAAACTCTTCTTGGAACTGGGCTCCCATGACATTGTTTCTTTCGGGTTCATTATGGATGATCCGGGTAATGGGACCAGGCTCATATATAATGGTTTTATACTCGCTCATGCTACCCCCAAACCTATTTTTTCTCGTCTTTAGAATAGCGATGCTTATACGGTTCCTCGTCCTGCCACCTTTCGCCTGGTTTCCAGCGGCGTAAAGTCTCATGGATTTTAGCTTTCATTGGCTTAGGCCAATATTCGGGATTATATTGCTCAAAACCATAGTTGGGATTTTGCGTGCATCTCATACCTACTTGCGCTCCCAGGTTACCAGTCGCCAGGCAATACATATCCTTTGTGCATCTGGTGATTTCATTAACCCTGTTTTCTTTTACTTTTTTAGGCCACTCCGGGTCAGCCATAGCCTGCCTGCCCAGGGCTATCATATCCGTCTCGCCATTTTTAACCGCTTCGGCAGCCGCTTCCGGTGTATGAAGGCCGACCATGATGACTGGAATCTTAATGGCTTTTTTCAGCTTCTTGCCCTGGGCCTCCAATATCAGTTTTCCAAGGTCATCCGGGCCCTTAGTCCCAAAATAATGCACAGCGTCGTCATAGCCAGAACTGTTAGAAAGGCTAATGGCATCGGCACCCGCCTCCTCACACCATATGCATATCTGCCGTACGTCTTCAGGTGTGCTGCCCTCAGGCTGGTATTCCGTGGCGCTTAACCGGACAACGATCGGCACGGCACTACCAAAATGCTCCTTGCACATCGAAACAAGCTCAAGCACAAACCGCGCCCTGTTTCTCAAAGAGCCGCCATACTCATCCTTACGCTGGTTGCTGCGCGGTGATAGAAATTGCGCTAACAAATATCCATGCGGCGCATGTATCTCTATGCCATCAAAGCCCGCAAGTATTGCCATGTCCGCCGACCGTATATAACCTCGCTCCGCCTTATGTATCTCGTCAATGGTCATTTCACGTGGTACACCTATGCAGTGCTCCGCCCAATGTCTGACCCAATATTTAGTCCAAGGGAGTGTTTCTTTGGTCAACCCGTTATGCAAGTTTTCTTTGGTCATAGGGATGGGCGATGCGCCTCTAACTCCATTTCTCCCTGTTTGCCTGCCAAAACCCGGGCTGAGCTGAGCAAAGATCTTGGTATTTGTGCCCATCGAGTGTATTCCTTCTACAAAATCAAACCAGTAGCCGGCGTTGAAACTACCGGGGTACAGATACGGGACCAGCGGGTATTCCTCAAAAGCTTCCTTATTAGTTAGAATTGATCCTGTAGTGAGCATTCCAAATCCACCCAGCGCCCTGGCATTGAAGTAGCACATGTATTGCAGGGTGGGATGTCCATCCTTGTCACCCTGCGAGTTCATAGGGGCCATGGCGATCCTGTTCTTGATTTCTACCGGCCCGATTTTTATCGGCTCAAACAGACTCTCGTACATTTCACTCTCCTTTAAACAATTTCTATTTTTATTTAGTGATTTTAGGCGGAGTGATTTTTAAGATCCTGGCCAAATTAAGGCCTGCCCATTTCGCTCTGTCGTCTTCGCTTATCGGGGAATATCCATAGTCGCGCTGGACTTCTTTACTGATTTGGAATTTTTGTAATAATTCGACTTCCCCGGCGTTTGCTCCTATATCTGTGCCCCAGATTATCCTGTCTGTGCCCGCATACATGATTGCCTCAGCCAGCAATATCTGGGCTCTCACGCTGACTCCGTGACCAAATGCGGGCAACAGGCTCGTACCAATATATAAATTGGGATATTTCATGGCACACATATTCATCGCATCAGTGAAAGGGTAACCCATGTGATAAGCCAGGATGGTAATGCCAGGAAATTCCTCACAGACATCTTCCAATAGCCATGGCAGACAGTTGGCCGAGCGTCCGGGTACGCACCACGAAAAGCCAGTATGAATGAATAGAGGTATACCCAGTTGCTGTATCTTTTCATAGTAAGGCCACAAACGTTCATCATTTATCGGGACATCATCTACCGGGTATAGCTTTACAGCCTTAAAATTCAGTTCCTTTACCAGGTATTCAAGTTCCCATAAGACATTTTTCACACCTCTTGAAATAAGTGGCCCTACGTTGCATACGCCTACCAGTCTATCGGGATATTTTTCGATCTCCTGCGCCAGCCATCCGTTTGTGGACATCATACGAGAACCATACGACATAGGTAAAAAACTTTCCGGCAGCACGCAGGCCATCTGCACATTACATTCGTCCATTTTTTCTACAAGAGCAGCCGCTGATTCACCGGGTTCTTTTCCTACGCGCCGCCTTGTCATTGTCCGCATTTCTTCCACTGTCATCCTGTCGCGGATGCCATAAAGCATCAGTGGGGCAACAGCCCGTAAGGTCCCTCGCAACGCATTTTGATTCATTTTGTAATAGGGGAAGTAATTAATATCATTTGCTAAAGGCACCATGTGACACTCACAGTCAAAAATAAACACTATTCCATAACCTCCTTATATGAGCTTTTGCACATTGTTGCCCGATATTAACAGAAAATCAACATATAACTCGGCAATCGGGCAGGTGCGCTGTCATTAAAATAACATGAATAATATACTACCCTTGGTGAAACCTGTCAGTCCCACGCGTAACGCCATGGAAGTAATGGATATTTCGCACGGAATGTGCTTTCTGGCACACAGTTTATGCGCGTGCAGACTTATGAAACGTGAATGTTAAGGGGAGAGGCCTATATATTTTCAAATAATGACTTGGACTTCACGATAGAAATATCAATATTACGCCGGTGAATTACGATAAGCCCATCTTTTTGCATCTCATTCAATATACGGCTAGCAGTGGGACGAGTCGTATTAGCCATAGTTGCAATATCAGCTTGTGTAATTCCCGATAGGTTAATCCACCCATCATTTTTCGATTCCCCGATCCCTCTAGCAAGGATGCTAATAACGCGATGAATTCGCGTCTCCACATCGTGTTTTAATGGATTCGGAGACATGGAACTAATGTTATAAACCATTCTGCAAATCGAATCCACTATTATGGATCTCGCCGAACGATCTTCCATAAGTTCCCAGACCGCTTCTCGCTTGATGCTGCAATACGTGACTGGGGTAATAGCCCGTGCTTCACCAAGGTGGATAGACGGGCGTTCGTCATACATCCTCACAAAACCAGCGATACCAATAAATTGATTTGGCAATATCAATGCCGTCAATATTTCATGTCCGTCTTTGGTAGTATTGATTACCCCTACCACACCTTCATGCAGATGGTGAATAGTCTTTACATTCTGGTCCCGAGAGAATATAGTTCTTCCCTTAGGTGCTTTGATTATTACTGTATCATTAGGACAAAGCCTCTGGAATAAGCACGGTTTTTCATTTAACAGATTGCCTTTTATACTAGTATTTCTTGCATTTGTCACCATTGCCTACCACTCTGCCACTCAAATATATATGCACCCAAAGACAATATTTGAATATCATCAAATATTGCTCAATAGAGCACCACTTTAACATAATTCTCAGAATTAGTGCAATATGGCCTGTATCGAAAGCTGACAATCGAGGTATTTTGGATACCATTTCCGCTTAGTTATTGCCTTTACTACGCCGCCATTGTATATTCTTGGTCCTCACCCCTTTTTACGATATTTTACGTGATATTGCTTTAGGGGGTCAGTGGTCCTCACCCCTTTTTACGATATCTTACGTGGTATCGTTTTAGGGGGTCACTCCATATTGATATTCTTATTAGGTCTCGTTATCTAAGATAGGGCTTTCGATCAAGTGATGATGAAAGGGTATCAGGATTGCCAAGACGAGTTGACTAAATAACAACCTACCCACAAGGGATAGAGGGGTAAGAGAATAACGTGAATGGCATCACTGTAGCGCGCATGGCTTACACAATCGCCTGAATTGTGCAGTGAACTTCCTGGTTGGCAGTCCAATATATTGGCACGCGGCCCCGATTAATCTACAATGTAGGCAAATATTTTTGGGGCAGGTGTCATGAGGAAATCCGTATTTAATACTATCCTGATCGCCCTTAGCGTATTGCTTCTGTGCATCCCCTTTCTGTCATGCGCCCCGGCGGAAAGGAATTACGAGCTTACACGCATGACGATCTCCCAGCCGCTGGACCACGCCAGCCCTGGCGGCCCCCATTTTGATCAGGAGTTATTTATACTGGTCCCTCATAATGCTCCCAATAGCTCGCCCGTTTTCTTTATTCTGGGTAACGAGCACGACCTGACCAACCAGGAGCTGGTCAAAACATGGAATGCCTACGGCGCGCCGTCAGATGTCATTTTCATCCAGGCCGAGCACCGCGGCTACGGCCAGAGCGTCAGCGCGGATGACAACCAGACTGTTCCCCTATATGTCACCGTCGACCAGGCCCTGGCCGACCTCAAGGTCCCGCTGGTCTACGTCTGCGGCGGCATGGACCCCTGGCAGGGACTGGGTCTGGAGAAAGACTATAAAATCGCGCAGGGTTATTATTTCTATATCCCGGAAGGCCGGCACTGCCCCGATCTGTCTAATATGGAGATAGGCAAGCAGGTCCTGGCCAGGATGCTCGAGTATGCCAGATAACGACTATAAGATCTTCGGGTTAAACCCCAACATCTTCTGGCTGGGGGCAGTGAGCTTCCTCACGGACGTGAGCAGCGAGCTCATCTTTACCCTGATGCCGCTTTTTCTGGCCAATGTACTGCAGACCGGCACGGTCATTATCGGCCTGG